>OLSA01000010.1_pt1 | contig 112462 bp, 97 predicted proteins | sample 1672731 | NCBI WGS metagenome assembly OLSA01 (sample SAMEA3136718, study PRJEB25190) | human gut metagenome | biome: human gut; feature: human-associated habitat; material: faeces | place: Austria | collected 2013
GGGATGGTTAAGAAACCGGGAAGATAGTATTTTATCTTCCCACACAAACTGATTTGCAGTAACCAGCAGACAACAACGGGGCTTATAAGTGCAGAGAGCATTGGCAGGTCAGTTTATGTGAGGAGATAAAGTGTGCACAGGATATCAAATCAAAATAAAAACAGGAATGGAGATTTTAAAATGAATAAAGCAGTTATATATTTTGGAGCAACAGGAAATGAGGCAGCGGATCAGATGGTAATGCAGGTTCTTGAGGAGTATCGCACTGTGAATGGATATGAGGTGGTTGCAGTCATTTCAGAGAACGCAAGACCGGAGGGAATGACATTTCCTATGAAGTTTGCCTTTGTCGGTATGGCAGAGGTGGAAGATGTTGATGTGGTTGTTACTCTTATGAGTGATATGGTCGGTGATTGTGAAGAAACAATTATGGATAACATCATTATGCTCGGAGAGCACGGCATTACGGTTGAGACAGCAAACGATGATATGGCTGGATATTATCAGAAGATGGAGCAGGCAGGGAAAAAGGAAGATAACGGTATTGTTTCACTTGCTGATTTTATGGCAGTATTTTTCAGACGTCTCAGAGCCGACAGATAGGAGGTTTTATGAGTAAGTGTTGTGTTATCTGTGTAGGCAGGAATGCCGACAGAGCCGCAGACAGGATAGAAGCATATGCTAAGAAAGCGGATTTTGAGATTGTAGAAACAATCTTTAAAGATACGAAGTCTGTGGAAAGACTTAAATTTTATATCGAAAGAGATTCCATTATCAGTATTCTGGTAAGCAGTATCTATGATATTTCATCGGACAAAGATGTGGTAAAGGGTATTATGGAGCTTGCAGCGGAGCACGGTATCAGTATTAATGACGAGAGCAGGGGCTATGAACCTGCTCTCATCTCGTTTGAGGAGGATAATGCCGGATAAAAAGGAATTAAGCATAGTGACATTTTCATCAGAAACCGTGGTGTTTGATGGGAAAGGAGACAGAGTTGTTGCCTGCCCTACGGAACAGGAAGCTGTCGAATATATCCGTGGGCAGGAAATACCAGTTGACAGACAAGGAAGTGAATATTATGAGTGAAATAAGACGGGGCGATATCTGGATGGTTGATTTTGGAGTACCGGAAGATGAGAATGACCACAAGCTGCACGGTATCAGACCAGTAGTGATTGTGAGCAATGACAGTGCAAACAGACATAGCACGGTATTCCATGCAGTACCGCTTACAAGTAAGATTCATAAAAAGACATATCTGCCAACACATATTTTTATCAGTTCGTTTAAGGCTGTTGGATTAAGAACGAACAGTATCGCTCAGTGTGAGCAGTTATGTGATGTGAAAGATACGGACCTGATAGAAAAAATCGGGAAAGTAAGCAAAAACCAGTTAAGACAGATAACAAAAGGTATGCAGATCCAGTTGGGTATGAGTACAAAACATAATAATCCAATCGCATAAATTCCAGCCGGGGCGAAAGCTCCGGTGTTACATAGCCGTCAGCATATCTGGTGGCTTAATTTGATTGGAGGGATAGGATGACAGTTGAACAGTTGGACAAAATATCGGCACAGAGATTAGAAGATGTGGATATTGATACATTGGTGGAAGTAAACAGCATAAAGTACGCTGACGGAATGCCTGTGGAAAAGAAGGTTGCGGGAATGATTGCAAAGACAGGTAATCCGTATTTCCGCAGATCAGGAAAGAGCAAAATTAAGATTTCATTTTCTGATAACGGGGAAAGCCTGAAAGACAATTATATTGCTATGCTTGCCAATGTATAGAGCAGTCAGCCAAAATTAGGGGTGGAAATTCAGATGGATTTGTGATATCATTACAGACAAATAAGGACATCTAACCCGAAAGGGTATCAATTTCATATTTATGTTTCCATTCCTCTTGATTTGGGACTTCTAACTTAGAAAATCGAAGGAGTGGTGGACATGAACAATTCTAAAAGAATTTACAGAGCAGCCATCTATGTTAGATTATCTAAGGAAGATGGCGATCTTGATGATGTGAGAAAAGCTGAAAGTAACAGTATCTCAAATCAGAAATCCCTGATACTTAATTATTTAAAAGACAAAGAAGATATTGAAATAGTATCAATCCGTGAGGATGACGGCTATTCAGGGGCAACTTTTGATCGTCCGGCGTTTAAACTTATGATGCAGGATGTGAAAGACGGTATTATAGACTGTATCGTTGTAAAAGACCTTTCGAGGTTTGCAAGAGAGTATATCGACGCAGGGCGATACATTGAGCGGATGTTTCCAGCAATGGGGATACGATTTATAGCGATCAATGATGCCTATGACAGTGCAGATACACAAGCACAGGGAAACGAGATAATCATTCCGTTTAAGAATCTTATCAATGACGCTTATTGCAGGGATATTTCCATAAAAATCCGAAGCCACCTTGAAACAAAGAGACAGAACGGAGAATTTGTAGGAAATTACTGTGTCTATGGCTACAAGAAATCTGAGATTGACCATAATGTGATTGTCCCGGACGAATATGCAGGTCATGTGGTACAGGACATTTTCTGCTGGATAAAGAACGGAATGAGCCTTGATGCCATAAGCGATAAGCTGAATGTTCTTGGTATCCTGTCACCTATGGCATACAAACTCAGCAATGGCGAAAATTATAAGACAGCATTTCAGAAGAAAGACGAGCTGCTGTGGACTCCTGTTGCGGTAAGGCGTATCGCAACGAATATTATTTATACAGGAACGCTTGTACAGGGAAAAATCACAACACCAAACCATAAGGTTAAAACAAAGATATTAAAGCCACAGGAGAAATGGGCAGTAAGCCACAACAATCACGAGGCACTGGTATCTTTAAGGACTTTCCAGATTGTACAGCGTCTGTTGTCAGTGGATATGAGAATGGCACCGGGAAAAGATTCTATTTATCTTTTATCCGGAATAGCAGTATGTGCCGACTGTGGGGCACTTATGACACGAAAGGTGTCTACAGTAAATGGAAAAAAGTATGTTTACTATATGTGTTCCAATAACAAGAAGAATAAGAAGTGCAGCTCCCACAGGATAAAAGAGGCAGACTTGGAAAGCCGTGTATTTGATACCTTGAGGGATATGACAGCAATACTTCTGGATGCAGATGAGGTAATAAAGGAAGCTGGCAATAGTGCCAATTTCAGAATAGACCAGAAAAAGACAAAAGAGAGGGTCAGTGCAAAAGAGAAAGAGATAACCAAATACAACCAGATGCTTGTTTCGCTTTATGAGGATTACCGAGATGGAATTGTTGATAAATCAGATTTTGCGATTATCAAGGAGAGTTTTGAGGTAAAAAGAGCAGAGGCGGAAAAGGCAATCGACAGGTTGCAGAAGGAAGCGGAAAACATTGCTGCCGGGATTGAAAGGGATACCGAGTGGCTGGAAGAACACAGGAAATGGAAAACAATGCCTTCTCTTACCCGTAATGTGGTAGTAAGCCTTATACAGTCTGTAAAGGTATATGAGGGCGGTGATATAGAAATCGTACTGGACTGTGACGATGAATACAGAAAAATCGTTGCAAGAGCCGGGGAGCTGGAAAGACAGTATGATGCGGAAAGGCTGGTGGTTTAAATGGCAAGGAAGTCAAGAACACAGCCGAAACAGTCCACGGATACGCTGAAGGCTTTATCCAAAGTGTATAAGACTGCCATATATGTGAGGTTATCTGCGGAAAAAGATGAAACGAGAGACAGAAAAACCCTGATCAATCAGAGAAATCTCATTAAGAACTTTGTGGATCAGCAGATGGACATGGAAGTTTATGACATCTATATGGACGATGAAATTTCCGGTACAACATTCGACAGACCGGAATTTGAACGCATGATGTCGGATATGAGGGCAGGAAGGATCAACTGCATTGTCGTAAAGGATTTGTCCCGCTTGGGTAGAGATTACATTGAAACGGGCAATCTGGTAGAGCGTGTATTCCCGATGATGAATATCCGCTTTGTAGCGATTACGGATAATTATGATTCCTCAAAGAAAGACGCAGACCTTATGGTTGCGGTCACGAATATAGCCAATGACCTGTATGCTAAGGATATTTCAAAGAAAATATCTTCCAGTAAGCAGGAAGCGATGGAAAAAGGTATTCCGACTGGAAATGTGGCTTATGGCTATAAGGTAGTCTTTAATGAAAATAAAGTCAAGGTAATGGTTGAGGATAAGGAAGCCGCAGATGTTGTAAGGTGGATTTTTAATGAGGCAGAAAAAGGTACACTGCATTCTGTGATAGCGGCAGAACTGAATGCGAAGCATATCCTTACACCTGCCCAGTACAAAGTAAGGCATAATATAGAGAAACTTGAAAAGCTGCGTGGAGTTAAGTGGACTGTTGATACAATATCACGCATTTTAAAGAATGAAGTCTATATTGGAAGATATGTGACAGGTAAAGACAGGGTATGCCTGTACAGACACGAAAAGAGGCATACTACCAATAAAGATGAGTGGTATGTTTTTGAAAATCATCATATTGCACTTATTGCAAAGGAACAGTTCTATGCGGTACAGAAGAACAAAAGAAAGGTAATAAAGCCAGCAAAAAATCAGACAGTGAATATGCTGAAAGGCAAAATCATCTGCGGCTGTTGTGGAAGCAGTATCCATATTCACCCAGAGAAACACGCAAAGGTTTATCTGTGTACGCATAGAAAAAGATATGGAAAGGATAGTTGTAACTGCCTGCCTGTAAAGGTAGACGATGTATATGCAGCGGTGCTTGCCGTTATAAAAGAGCAGATACAGGTCTTTGTTGACAGGGAAATGATATTAAAGGAACACCACAATGACAGCAGGGTAATCAGACAGGAACAGGTATATACGGAAGCCGTGAATAAGTGTGTCAAGGAAATGGACAGGCTTATGGAATTAAAGAGCGGCTTGTATGCAGATTACACAGAAGAACTGCTTGATGAAAAGGAATACCTGCAACTGAACAGGGAGTATTCGCAGCGTATTGAGAAATTGAAGATACAGGCTGATGAATACAGGCAGGCGGCAAGTCAGTATGAAAGTGCTGAAAAGACTGTTGCCCAGTTAAAAGCTGAAATGCTCCGTTTTAAAGGAAAACGCAAGTTGACGCAGGAAATGGTCGATTTGTTTGTTGCACAGGTACGCATATACGAAAACAAGAATCTTGAGATCGTTCTGAACTATGAAGATGAACTGAAAAAATTCGCAGAACTGAATATGGAAAGAGAGGCAGGATAATGGCTGAGAAAAGAAAATTAGCCTTTTATATCCGTCTCTCTGATGCGGATGAGGAGGTAAAAGCAGGAACAAAAGACGAAAGTAACAGTATTACAGGACAGAGAAAACTCTTGTATGCGTATATCAAGAAAACAGAGGAATTTGCAGGTTTTGAGGTACTGGAATACTTTGATGACGGATATTCGGGAACAATGTTCAATAACAGAGCAGAATTCCAAAGGCTCATACAGGACGCAGAGCTTGGAAGATTTGAATGTATCATAGTAAAAGACTTTTCACGATTTGGAAGGGATTACCTTGAAGTAGGCAACTATCTGGAGTTTGTATTCCCTGCAATGGGAATGAGGTTTATTTCTGTCAACGATAATTATGACAGTGACAGAAACTTTGGTGTTACCGGAGGAATGGATGTAGCTTATAAGAATCTGATTTACCAGCTTTACAGTATGGATTTATCAAGAAAGGTAAAGAGTGCCAGAAGGACAAGAAATCTGAGCGGCGAATACACGGCATCATTTGTCTGCTATGGATACAAGAAAGATCCAGACGATAAGCATAAGCTGATAATAGATGAAGAAGCTGCAAAGGTTGTTGTGGAGATATTTTCACTGATCATTGCAGGATATAATGCAAGTGAGGTTGCCCGCATATTAAATGAGAGAAAAATCCCGACAAGAGTTCAAAACCAGTGGAAGAATGGAATCAATTATGTTCCGGTTCATAATAAAGGGGATTATATGTGGGATAATTCAGAAGTTATAGCGATTGTCCAGAATGAGCAGTACAAAGGAATAATGATCCAGAATAAATGTGAAACTGTTGGTTTTGGAGATAATAAGAAGGTTCGCAAACGAAATAAAGAGGACTGGTCTGTTGTAGAAGGTGCAATACCAAGAATAGTAAGCGATGAAATGTTTGATGAAGTCAATAAAATGCTACGGGTTGAAGCCAGAGGGATTGAAAAGAGTACAAAGAAACGTAAGAAAAATCTTTTTATCTGTCCCTATTGTGGAAGAAAGCTGATGAATTCCAGTGCAGTATGTACACCGAAGCTCCTCTGTCCAAAACGCAGGATGGTAAGGACTGGCGAATGTCAGCAGATTTTTATGCTGAAGTCAGAAGCACAGGACAAGGTGCTGGAAATCACAAAGGAAATCTGTAGAACACTTATACAGGAAGAAGAACTTAAAAAGGCATCAAAGGATAAAAGGAAGGTGACAAGCGATGAGTATTTGATTAGTGAGCTTAAAGCGGAGTATGACAGAATATCAAACAGCACAGTTTCTTGTTATCAGTCATACAGAGAGGGAAAGTACACAAAAGAAGAATATGTGCAGCTAAGAAAAACAAACCAAGAGCTGTTAGCTGATCTGGAGAATCAGATATCAGATTTGCAGGAGAAAGTTGCAAATCAGGAGCCTGACGCAGAGGAGAAGATAGAACAGCTAACCCAGTATAGTATGCTGGAGCAGTATGACGGAGATGTACTTTCTAACATAATTGATAAGGTGCTCATTTACAACGACAAAGACATAGAGGTTGTGTTTAAGGGTGAGAACTTTATCCGAAATGCAGTGTAGTAAACAAAATGAGTAATATAGAAAGCCAGTAGTGAAAAAGCTGCTGGCTTCTTCTATGGGTAGTAACGAAAAGGTTAAGAGTAATAAACTATTCTGTACTTTAAAAATCAGTAAGGGTTTGATAGAATATGTACAGAAAAAAATAAAATTTTTTTTGTCCCAGTCTTGACAGATGCAGGCTATCCGATCTGGTGGGGAATCGCAGCATGGCCGGTAGACAATTTTGTCAAAGGCAATGACTTTACGGGTAAGACCGTGATTCCGTTCTGCACCTCTTCATCTTCCGGACTGGGTGACAGCGGCAATCTTCTGGAAGAGATGGCAGGGACCGGTGACTGGCAGGAAGGTCACAGATTTAGCTCCGGTGCATCCGATGCAGATGCGGCAGACTGGGTGGCTTCTCTGAATCTGAATGAATAAGGAAATGAGGAAAGCGCAACAATGAAAGTATTGTTGATCAATGGCAGCCCCCACAGAGAGGGATGCACCTACACCGCATTGTGTGAGGTGTCCAGAGCATTAAATGATAACGGAGTGGATACGGACATTTTCTGGATTGGTAATAAAGCATTGAGTGGCTGTATTGCCTGTAAAAAATGTCAGGGCACAGGGAAATGTGTGTTCCAGGATTCGGTTAATGAATTCCTGGAGATTGCCGGAGATTATGACGGATTCGTATTCGGAACTCCCGTTCACTGGGCGGGTGCCACAGGAGCCATGACTTCTTTTATGGACAGAGTCTTTTATGCGGATCTGAATGGCGGCAGCAGCCACTTCCGGCTGAAACCGGCAGCGGCCGTGATCTCGGCCAGAAGAGCTGGAACCACAGCAACCTGGGACCAGATGAATAAGTATTTCGGTCTCATGCAGATGCCCATTGTCACTTCACAGTATTGGAACATGGCACACGGGGCCTGCCCGGAAGACGTGCGGCAGGATCTGGAGGGATTGCAGACCATGCGAACCCTTGGGAACAATATGGCATTTTTCATTAACTGCAAGAACCTGGGACTGAAAATGGGATTGAAACTGCCGGAAGAAGAGAGCCGTATACGAACGAATTTTATAAGATAATCCTGAATAGGGGAACTTTGAAACCGAAAGGCGGAAAGGTTCCCCTTTCTGGTCAGTGAAAAGAGAAGGATGAGAAGATGAATCGACGGAAATGGGTACGGGGGAAGAACAGAAGGGCGGAAAGCAATATCGTAACCGCATATCTGCAAAATATTGAGGTATCGTATTCTCATTTATATCAGGAAATGCAACAGGCAGTTTATGATAGTGAAACGTTTGCACGGGTGGATTCTGACAGTGATATCTATACATATAACCGGTCTATAATGGCAGTTAAGGAGTATTTTCAGCAGCTGGGAATATCGTATGGTACGGATTTATCTTGAAAATATGGTACCTTCGGATGTGAGCAATGCAGTGCGAAAAACGTTGGCAGATTTACATGAAAGAGGGTACAAAATAGCACTGGGCTCATCCAGTAGAAAAGCTAAGATTATTTTGAAAAAAGTGGCACTTGAAGAGGCATTTGATGCAATATCAGATGGTACCAATATCTCAAAATCAAAGCCGGATCCCGAAGTGTTTTTAAAGGCGGCAGAGTACCTTGATTTGCAACCGGAGGAATGTATTGTTGTAGAAGATGCCTATGCGGGTATTGATGCAGCAAAGGCTGGAAATATGCAGGCGGTAGGAACTGGTGAAGCATATTCGTACGCCAAAGCAGATTACCACATTAAAAAAATTGAAGAGTTGCTAACAATTTTACCGTAAAATGTTTTAAAAGATATTCTATTATTGAAAGAAATATGGGAGATAGGCGGTATAATAAAAACTCTTGTAAAACCTTCCCGATTGTGCCAAACTGATAGCTGTGAGATGATAAATTTTGAAAAAAGAATTTCCGGATAAGGAGAGATCATGGCTGAGATATTATTGGGTTCCCATGTGGGAATGTCGGGAAAAGAAATGTTTTTAGGCTCTGTGAAGGAGGCGGAAAGCTACGGTGCCAACGTGCTGATGGTCTACACCGGGGCACCCCAGAACACTAGACGCAAGGAAATCGGAGAGCTGAGAATTGATGAGGGGATTTCCTATGCCGAAAAAGCAGGTATCCGGGAAATCGTCATTCATGCTCCCTATATTATTAATTTAGGCAACATGGAGAAGCCGGAAATGTTTGATTTCGGCGTGGAATTTCTGGCAAAAGAAGTAAAGCGTGCCGCAGCCTTTCACAGTAAGGTACTGGTACTGCATCCGGGATCTTCCTTAAGTGCCGGTGTGGAAGCATCCGTGGAGCAGATCGCAAAGGGACTGAATCTGGTGCTTGATGCGGATGACAGTGAGGTCAATATCGCACTGGAAACCATGGCAGGCAAGGGCAGTGAGGTCGGCAGAACTTTCGAAGAGCTGCGAAAGATCTATGACAGAGTAGAGCGGAAGGACAGACTGCGGGTATGCTTTGACACCTGCCATGTGAACGATGCCGGATATGATCTGGTGAATGATTACGAAGGTGTGCTTGCGCAGTTTGACAAGATTCTGGGATTGGACCAGATCGCAGTGATCCATGTGAACGACAGCCTGAATCCCTTAGGAGCCCACAAGGACCGCCATGCCAATATCGGACAGGGTACCATCGGCTATGAGACCCTGCATCGGATCGTCCATGACGAACGGTTTACCGCCGTGCCCAAAATCTTGGAGACACCATGGCTGTGTGCGGAGGGCGAAGACAAGAAGACCATTCCACCTTACAAGCAGGAGATTGCATGGCTGAAAGCCTCAAAACAGATGGATAAGAGGGCAGACGATTGAAAAAAAGGATTATCGCAGCAGTAGCGGTATTTGGACTTTTGGGCGGAATATTATATTTTGCATATGCACAGACAGCGGCGCAGAACAATGTGAAGCATTTCACAGCTTTTTTTGCTGTGGAGGGAGAATCTATTGACCAGAATAATGATATAAAAAAAGAAATCGCACGCCTGACAGGTGCGGATTGTGAAGAACTATGGCTGGTGGGACAGTCCAAGGAAAGTGCCTTGAACAGTTATATTGTGAGTGGGGAATATCCGGATTTTATTTCCGGAGATACCAGTCTTTATGAGGCAGGGGCATTACTTCCTTTAGATGAATACTGGGAGAATTATCCCAATATCAAAAATTACCTGACGGAAGAACAGTGGGAGAGATTCCGCAGACCGGACGGTCATATCTATTGGATCCCACAGTTTGGTGTGACCCATGGCGAAGATGTGGAGGTGACCCACTCAGGTGAAGCCTTCTGGATCCAGACCAGAGTGCTGAAATGGGCGGGGTATCCGGAGATTCATACTGTGGATGAATATTTTGATCTCATCGAGCGCTATGTGGCAGCGAACCCGGTAATGGAGGATGGAACACCGAACATTCCGTTTACGATTTTGTGTGATGACTGGCGGTATTTTTGTCTGGAAAATATTCCGCAGTTTCTGGATGGTTATCCAAATGACGGAAGCTGTATTGTGGATCCGGATACATTACAGGTTTACGATTATAACACCACAGATACTGCCAAATGGTACTTTAAAAAGCTGAATGAGGAATATCACAAAGATATTCTCGGTGCAGAAGTATTTACAGAGACCTATGAGGATTATCTGGCAAAATTATCCACGGGTGCGGTCTGCGGTATGCCGGATCAGTGGTGGCAGTTCTACTATTCGATTCAGAATGCCTATGATGAACAGGGCCTTAGAGAACAGGGCTGCGATTATGTTCCACTTCCGATTACCAGAGAGGAAGGAATCGCCAACCAATGGCATGTAACACGCTCCGCAGAGATGGACAGCTCTACAGGCTTATCCATTACGGTATCCTGCAATGACATTGACGGAGCTTTGCAGTTTGTCAGTGACCTGTTAGAGCCGGAGATTATTAAACTGCGTTTCTGGGGAAAAGAGGGAGATGATTACTGCGTGGATGAAAACGGATTGTTTTATCTGACAGAGGAGCAGGAGAAGCGTTGGATGACTTCGGAAGAAAAGAGAAAACACTTTTGTTTTTATTCTTATTTTCCACGAGTAGAAGGAAGGCTTTCCGATGGAATCAATGCGTTTTCACTGGAATATCAGACAACGGAATTTTATAAAAATCAACCGGAGGATATTCAGGAATGTTTTTCTGCTTACGGAGTGACAAATTATGTGGATATGATCGGCAACAATGAGGCTCCCGGGGCATGGTATCCCATGTATAGCTACACGACATCCCTATCTGCCAATTCTCCTGCCGGACAGGTCAGGGATCGGATGGATGCGGTGAAACACAAATGGCTTCCCCAGGTGATCATGGCAGAAGATTTTGAGACTGCGTGGGAGCAATATATGAAAGCATATGATTCCTGTAATCCTGAGATTTATTATCAGATGTTGCAGCTTGAGGTGGAAAAAAGAGTAAAAGGATAAGTTTTTTACAAAAAAGTATAAAAAACAAATAGAAAAATACCTCTCAATTCCTTTAAACTAAAGAAAAGGATTGGGGGTATTTTTTTATGAACGAGAAGAGAAACGGAGCTTTGGACAGATATCCAATAGAAAAAAAGAGAGCAGGAAGACCATCTGTTACAGTGAAAGAAGACGGCGCAGTCATTTTTTATCTGTATGCACCGGCAGCAAAAATAGTACAGGTTGCCGGACTTGGGGGATATTTTACAAATAAGAAAATAAATCTGATGCCCGATGGGCAGGGCGGATTTTTTGCGGAAGTTCAAGATTTTCACTGGGGGATGCATTATTATTTCTGGTATGTGGACGGTGTCCGGATCTGCAATCCGTACGCCGGAATTTCTTATGGGTGTTTTGCTGCGATCAATACTTTTGAGGTGCAGGAGAAGAATGTGGATTTCTATTTTGCAAAGGATATTCCTCATGGTACGGTCAGCATCTGTAAATACGCTTCGAAGGTGAGCAGCCACCTGAAGGAATGTTATGTCTATACACCTTATGGATATGAAGAAGGAGATGAAAGATATCCGGTATTGTACCTGCAGCATGGCGTAGGAGAGAACGAGACCGGATGGATCTGGCAGGGGAAGACGAACTTTATCATGGACTATCTGATCGCAGAGGGAAAGTGCGAGAAAATGATCGTGGTCATGAGCAGTGGCTATGCCTTCAAAGATGGAGAAAAACCTGTATTTTACCCTGGAAATTTTGAGAGTGAACTGATCCACAACATTATTCCTTATATTGAAAATAATTTCCGGGTGAGAAAGGGAAGAGATTACCGGGCGATGGCGGGACTTTCCCTGGGATCGGCGCAGACTACGGATATTGTGGCAAAAAATATGAAGTTATTTTCTGCTGCCGGTGTATTTTCCGGAGTTGCTATTCATGAGATGGAACGGATCTGCGACAGCAAGGAAACATTGGATGTCGTATTTATGTCCTGTGGATGCTATGAGGATCAGATCAGAACGGGAATGAAGCAGATAGAACAAAAGTTTGAAAATGCAGGAAAGTATTGCATTTCCAAAGTATATGAGGGATATCACGAATGGCATGTCTGGAGGAAAAGCCTGTATGATTTTGTACCGTTATTGTTCCGGAAAGCGGGGGCAGAAACGGATGACATTCCGGGGGAAAGAACAGCCAGAATCACAAGACAGAGACTACAGCGACAGACCATGGAAGAACAGATACTGATGTTTGATCCGGTATACCGCCAGATCCGCTTTGAGACTGATGAAGCAGGGAGGCCTGCAGGAAAATACCCGGACATCCCTCACGGAATCTGCATTACGGAACAGGGAACGGCAGTCGTATGCTTCGAGGCACCGGAGGCAGTCTCGGTAGAAGCCGCCCTGGACGGAAAAGAATTCCTAAAACTCAGGAAAGATCAGGAAAGACAAGGATATTGGACAGGGGAAATCCACAATATCACGCCGGGATACCATAATGTGTATTTCAGGGCGAATGGTACGGATGTAATCAACCCGGATGCTCCGGTGGGATACTCGGGAGACAGGGCTGTGAACTATCTGGAAATGCCGGATCCGGAGTTCCCGCTGACAGAACTGGCGGATACAGTGCACGGTCAGGTGCATATACATTATGATTATCTTGCGGAGGAAGAGAAAGTAAGTACGATCTATGTATATACACCGGCATATTTTGAAAGAGCGGAAAAAGAGCGGAGCGTAATGATCTTAAAAGCACTTTCCACAGAAACTGCGTCCTGTTTCCTGCACCAGGGGAAAATACCGAACATTATGGAGTATTTTCTGGCAGCAGGAAAAGCCGTAGAGACTATATTGGTGATGACCGATGCCGAAGAGACACCGGAACGGATGCAAAACATTATAAAGAAATATATTCCGGATGGACAAAAAGCAAAAGCAATTGTCATGGAACGAAGCGACGGAGAAGATTGGAATTCCTTCCGGAGACGATTTGCAGCCTGCCGGATATAAAATTATTACCTGCATTTCCTATATTTTCCCGGGTGTTTGTGCAAGGAGAGCCGGACTATAATAGAACTGATAAAAGTTCGGGAGGGATAGAAATGACAGGATCGGCAGCACCGAAGGATCCGGAAAAGGCAAGACCTTTTTTCTATATATTAAAAGACAAAGATATTTTTGGAGAACGGCAAAAGGACGGAACCGGAATCCAGTTTATCTATGAAAGCGACGGACGGCTGATCAACAGTGCACAGATCACGGGAAATGTTACGGATAAGGAAGAACTGACACTTCTGGAGACAGTAGAGGGATTTGGCAGACTGGTACATAGTATCGGCGTAAGCGTGGAGACGGACCGGCCGGAAGAAACCGCAGAATTTGTATTTCAGATGTATGGGAAAAAGGACCTGTACGGAGGTGGAACGAATCTTACGACTTCTCTTAAGTGTGACGGCATGGAACATAGAATCTATCTGTCGGATTACAGGTGGACAGAGGATGATCATGTGCCGGGACAGATTAAAATTCTGTTTGCAGCGCCGGAGCGGATGGGAAAAGTCAGTGTAAGACTCTTCCTAAATGACGGATACGAAGCACCTCCGGAGGAAGAGGATCTGTTTATAGATATGCATTCGGAAGAATACTGCGGCATGATCAGCCGCTCTCTGTTGCAGCTGGGGAATCCTTATCGTATCCGTAAGGCTATTGAAAAATCTAAGGCAGGAAAAGAGGTAACGCTTGCCTATATCGGTGGATCTATCACGCAGGGAGCCGGAGCTATACCAATCCATACGGAATGCTATGCATATAAGTCCTTTCAACTGTTTCAGAATCGTTTTTCGACACAGAACAATGTCAGGTTTATCAAAGCCGGAGTCGGCGGAACACCTTCAGAACTGGGAATGATCCGGTTTGACCGGGATGTGCTCAGGGAAGGGGAACGACCGGATATTGTGGTTATTGAATTTGCAGTAAACGATGAGGGAGATGAGACAAAGGGTGTCTGTTATGAAAGCCTGGTGCGGAAAGTGTTGAAACTGCCATGGAAGCCGGCAGTGGTTCTCCTGTTTTCGGTATTTGCAAATGATTGGAATTTACAGGAGCGGTTAAGGCCGGTGGGGGATCTTTATGATCTTCCCATGGTGAGCATCCTCAATGCGGTCACTCCACAGTTTTCATTAAAGTGCGGCGAGGGAAGAATTTTATCTAAAAATCAGTTTTTTTATGATATGTTTCATCCCAATAATACCGGACATACCATTATGGCGGACTGCCTGCAATATCTGTTTGAGCGTTGTGATGCAGCAGAACCTGCAAGAGTTGGGACTTTTGTGGAAGGAATGACGGAGGAACAGATCCTGTCGGAAAAGCTTTTCGGACCGGCAGTGATCGGTGCTGATTTTGAAAGAATTTTTTTGCTTGATAAGAAGAACCGTTATGTAGGAGCCAAAATCCGGACGGGTAGTTTTACTTCCACAGATATAGAATTGCAGAGTGTGGAAATGGACGGAAGCCTTACACAGACACCGGAATTTCCGTATAACTGGATGTATGATGGAAGCAGACCGCAGATGCCGGGATTTGAAATGGAGATTACCTGCAAGTCACTGTTTCTTATATTTAAGGATTCCGGAGAAATGGATGTGGGGAAGGCCGATGTATTTGTAAATGATGTATATTGTATGACGGCGGATCCCCATAAGAACAATTGGCTGCATTGTAATGCTGTATTACTGTTTTGGGAGACAGAAAGCAGATCCCATAAAGTACGGATTACAGTGACAGAGGAAGACCAGAATAAAAAATTTACAATCTTAGGATTTGGATACACAATATAGAACAGAGTGAGGAAAACAAAATGGTTACAGCAAAGAATCCAATTTTATCCGGTTTCTATCCGGATCCATCCATATGCAGGGCAGGAGAGGACTATTACATTGTGAATTCCAGTTTTGTGTATGCACCGGGAGTTCCAATTTTCCACAGCAGAGATCTGGCGCACTGGGAGCAGATCGGGAATATTCTTGACAGACCGGAACAACTTCCGGTGAAGGGAAGTGAAATATCACAGGGGATTTATGCACCAACGATCCGCTTCCATGATGGATTGTTTTACATGATCACTACCAATGTAAGCTACGGAGGCAATTTCATTGTAACGGCAAAAGATCCAGCAGGACCGTGGTCGGATCCTTATTATCTCGGCGAAGATGCTCCGGGGATCGATCCCAGTCTTTTCTTCGATGATGACGGGAAATGCTATTACTGTGGTACACGACCGAATCCGGAAGGAGTCCGCTATAACGGAGACTGGGAAATCTGGGTGCAGGAACTGGATCTTCGGCAGATGAAGCTTGTGGGAGAAAGCATGGCAATCTGGAAAGGGGCTGTAAAAGGAGTTATCTGGCCGGAGGGACCGCACCTTTATAAGATCGACGGTTACTATTATCTGATGCATGCAGAAGGAGGAACCGGACCGGAGCACAGCATCAGCATTGCAAGAAGTAAAAAGCTGTTCCAGTGGTTCGAGGGCTGCCCCAGAAACCCGATCTTCACCCACAGGAATCTGGGGAAAAACTATCCTGTGATCTACGCAGGACACGGAGATCTGGTGGAGGATGGTAAGGGGAACTGGTACGTGGTAATGCTGGCATCCAGACCTTGTGAAGGACACAGCAGCATGGGAAGAGAGACTTTTCTGGCGAAAGTCACATGGGAAAATGGATGGCCGGTGATTGCAGAAGGCGTCGGGCATCTGGAAGATACATTGGAACTGCCCACAAAGGAATACCGTTTTCCAGAGGAAGTAAGCAGTACTTCCGATCATATCAGTTTCTGGGAGAAAAAACCGGACAAACGGCTGGTAAGTGTAGAAGAAATCTGTGAAGAAAACTATTCGCTGAGTCACCGTCCGGGGATGCTGCGGCTCTATACAAAAAAGGAAAAAATATCTGACTGCAATCATTGTTCCTATTTCGGAATCCGTCAGAAAAATTATGCATTCTATGCAGAGACTGGGATGGAATTTGAACCGAAGCAGGAATGTGAGACAGCGGGAATGGTGTTGTACCAGAATCATGAAAATCATCTGCGCATGGAGATCCGGAAAAGGGCTGACGAGAATTATTTTGTTGTGACAGCCTGTATCCATGGGGAAGAGAGAATCCTTACCGAAAAGCCGGTAGGAGAAGGTAGACAATTCTTTAAAATACGAATGCATTGCGACAGGCAGAAGGCACGGATATGGCTTTTTCGGGATGGCAGGGAGATGCTGATTGCTGAGGATATCAGTCTGCTTCCTTATACCACGGAGGAAGCAGGGGGATTTGTGGGATGTACGATAGGAATGTACGCATCTGCCAATGGACAGGACAGCAGTAACTATGCTGATTTTGCCTGGTTTGTGCAGAATGCCGTATAAAAATGTATTGCGGGCAGATCGTAGATGTCCTATAATAAAGAAGAGCAGGCTACAGAAACGTCTGCTCTTTTTCACATAAATGAGGAGAGGATCTTATGGGGAAGGCATTACATAAGCTGGGGCTTTGGATGGATGATTTCACCATCAAAAAAAAGTTTTATATTTTCTATGTTGTCTGTGTGTTGATTCCCCTGATTGTAACAGACAGTGTTGTGTTCCTGACGACTGCAAAATTTGACAGAGAGCGCAGGGAGCATGAGATGTCTAATATTGCCAGTGCGGTGGAATACAGTCTGAGCAGTATGATCGGAAATGCCGGGGAGATAGGCAACAGTATTTATACCAATCGCGATTTTGAAGAGTTCTTATCCAAAAGATACACTAATTCTGCAGAATATGTGGCGGCATATCAGAATTTCCTGAGCGGGACGTTATTGGAAAATGCACTGGGAATGAACAGTATGATATTTACCCTGTATACGGATAACGATACCATTGTAAACGGAGGAAGGGTCAATACGCTGGATAAGCTCAGGAATACAGAGAGCTATCTGCAGCTGAACGAAGAGGCGAAAAGCAAAGGGCTCTTTTTTGTCTATGATGACAGCAGTTCCAGAATCACAAGGGAGCGGCGCATCATTTATCTACAGCGGCTGGATTTCTATGATGCAGAGACAGAAAAGTACTTAAAAATCGAGTTTGATTATGGCAGTATGGTGCGCATCATTAAAAACATGAACTATGATAATGAGGTTCTGATCTGTGAAGGAGATCGGATCCTCCTTTCCAATGGACAATACGGCAGCTACGGCAGCGAGTTTCAGCGGCTGGATAACGCAACAATAAGAGAAGCCTATGAACATACCATCAGTCTGTATGGTACGGATCTTACGATTTATGTAAAGCCGGTAGAGAACAGTTTTCTTACAAGCATCCGGAACGAACTTCCCATCATATTGCTGCTCCTTGTGGCGAACGTTATTTTTCCCTTCTGGTTCGTTCAGATCTTCAACCGTTCCTTTACAAAAAGGATTACGGAACTGAGCAGGGTATTCAAATCGGTAGACAGTGATCATCTTATTCCCATGCCCTGTGAAGACGGTAAAGATGAGATCAGCAGTATGATACGAAATTATAATCGCATGGTGGAACGTACCAATGGACTGATCGAGACTGTATATAAGAATAAGATCCGTGAGCAGGAGATACTGGTGGGAAGAAAAAATGCGGAACTTCTGGCATTACACAGCCAGATCAATCCTCACTTTTTGTTTAATGTACTGGAAAGCATCCGGATGCACAGCATTCTGAAAAAAGAAAACGAGACAGCCGACATGGTGTCCAAACTTGCGGTGATGCAGAGACAGTATGTGGAATGGGGCAATGATTCCGTGAGTATCTTCCAGGAGATTGAATTTGTGAAAGCTTATCTGGCGCTTCAAAAGTATCGTTTCGGAGAACGGCTGAATTATGACATTGAAGTAGACAGAGAATGTGAAAACTTCAAGATACCCAAGCTTACGATTGTAACCTTTGTAGAAAATGCCTGTGTGCATGGCATTGAAAGCAAATCCAGCCCGGGATGGATATTTGTAAGGATAGGCCGTCAGGAAGAAGGGCTGGAGATAGAAATTGAAGATACCGGAAGCGGTATGGCGGAGGCCAAACTTACAGAGCTACAGAACAACATGTGCAATGCCAGCATTGAGATGCTCAAGGGCGGCGGAAGAGTAGGGATTATCAACGCCTGTGTCAGATTGAAAATGGTAACGGAAAACAGAGTGGAATTCCGTGTAGAAGGAGAAGAAGGAGTGGGAACCACGGTTACGATACGGATTCCCTGTTTGCAGGAGGGTAAAACAGATGCTGAAAGTATTGTTAGTAGATGACGAGCCGTTTATTTTACAGGGATTGAAACTTTTAGTAGATTGGGAGAATGAAGGCTTTCGGGTTGCGGGAACAGCGGCAAATGGGATGGAAGCACTGGCTTTTTTGAAGAAGGAAAAGGTAGATCTGGTTATTGCCGATATTAAAATGCCTCGGATGACAGGACTGGAACTGTTGGAACACATCCGTAAAGAGAAAATTTCAGATGCCTATTTTGTTATACTGAGCGGATATGCGGAATTTAGTTTTGCACAACAGGCAATACAGAATGACTGCACGGATTACCTGCTGAAGCCGGTAGACAGCGAGATTCTGTGCAAGGTACTGAATAAGGTTCTTGCCCTGCACAACAGAGAGGAACTGGATCATGAAAAGAACCGGAAGCTGGAGCAGGCTTATCTGGCGAGAAATATGATCGCATTGATCCAGGGGAAGTTTGATGACCTGAATGCCAGATATATACATGAACACATGAGGTGTGGAATCGGTGTGAGATATGTGGAAATCCAGATGGAAGAAGTCTGTGATGAAGAGGGAACGACAGATCGGGAAATGCGGACATTACAGAGGCGGCTGTATGAATACAGCAGGGAATACCTGAAAGAAGATGCAGATCTGTGTGTGTTTGATGTCTCTGTCAATGAGAAAATCTACGATATCGGACTGATTTTGTTTGACTATGTTCCGGAAAAAAACGGGATGGATGTAAAACGGTATCTGGAACGGTTTCGGGAATATCTTGCATCAAATTTACAGACAAATGTGGTGATGCTGGCAGGAAAAAAAGTGCAGGATATCAACAGTATCGCAAAGTCTTACGGCAATACCTGTATGCTTCGTTCTTTTCAGGGGTTCCGGACAAAGAAGGATATCTATTTCTATGAGGAGGAGGTCCAGGTATCTCCGGAAGGACTGATCCTGTGTAAGCAGAGCCTGGATGGCCTGCTGAAGGCAATCGAACAGAACAATCATCTGGAAATCCGGGAGGCGGTGGCTTTCTTTTATGAAGAAATGTGTAAACGCGGTATTTGTGGGGAGACGATGACCCTGAATATTAATTATCTGTTGTTTCAGCTGATCCACTTAGCCTGTGAACAGGATGATGACGTGAACCAGGAGGAAATCTTAAGGGTCATCAGTGAGAGCAGCTTTGCGACCGGGGTAAAGCGCGGAAGTAAGGCACATCTGACCAGATTTGCCTGCGAATATGCGGATTATCTGTCACAGCTGCGGAAGAATGTATCCAGAGGAATTCTGGGTATGGTGGAAAAAGAGATCCGGGAAAATTACGCTTCAAATATTACACTGAAAAGCCTGAGTGAGAAATATTATGTCAACAGTGCTTATCTGGGTCAGCTTTTCCGGAAAAAGTACGGACAATCCTTTAAAGACTACCTGAACAATTACCGGATGGAGCAGGCTGCGGATGCCTTGTTGCGTACCGATAAAAAGATCGTTCAGATCGCAGAAGATGTGGGCTACCATGATCTGGATTATTTTACGAACCGTTTTATTCAGATCAAGGGCTGCACTCCCGCAAGATTCCGTAAAAAGATGCAACAGGGAGAGTAAGAGAATAAAAGACAGGGGAAATTACAGGACTACCTATAATTTCCCCTGTCTTTTGCTATAGTTCCTCTGATTGTTAGTTCCTCTCAAAAAGGTAAAATAGATTTATCGAAAGGGAGGTAGTTACAACATGAACAAAAAAAGACTTGTAAGTATGTTACTCGTGTCAGCAATGACAGCGGCACTGTTCACCGGATGTGGCAGTGACGGTAACCAGACATCCGGCAGCGGTACAACGGGCACGGAAACTGACAGCGCAACTGCTGCAGAAGAAGGTGGCATCAAAGAATTCACCGCATTTTTTGGAGTAGCGGGGTCTGAGATCAATGACGACAATGAAGTGCAGCAGCTGATCGCAGAGAAGGTAGGCGCCAGAGTAAAAGAGACCTGGCTGACCGGACAGACTGCAGATGAAGCTGTGGGTACCATGATCGCCGGTGGTGAGTATCCGGACTTCATTGAGGGACAGACTGGAACCAAACAGCTGTATGATGCAGGAGCATTGGTAGCGCTGGATGATTATCTGGATGATTATCCTAATATCAAGAATCTGTTTACTGATCTGGAGTGGGAGAAGCTTCGTCAGGAAGACGGCCACATTTACTGGATCCCTCAGTTCAGCTGCATCAAGAACGAAGAGAAGGTATGTACACATAATGATGAAGCATTCTGGATTCAGGCAAGAGTTCTGAAATGGGCAGACTATCCCGAGATCCGGACCATGGATCAGTATTTTGATCTGATCGAAAAGTATAATGCAGCAAATCCTACTATGGAAGACGGAACAGCCAATATTCCTTATACCATTCTCTGTGATGACTGGAGATACTTCTGTCTGGAGAATGCACCTCAGTTCCTGGATGGTTATCCTAATGACGGAAGCTGTATGGTAGATCCTGAGACGCTGACGGTACTGGATTACAACACTTCTGATACCGCAGTAAAGTATTTCAAAAAATTAAATGAAGAATACCAGAAAGGCATTGTAGACCCCGAGTCCTTTACCCAGTCTTATGATGAGTATATTTCCAAACTTTCTACAGGACGTGTCCTGGGTATGATCGATCAATGGTGGGATTTCGCTTACACAGCAGGCGATGCCATCAAGCAGGCAGGACTGGATGCACAGGGATGCGATTACATTCCTCTGCCGATTACAATTGATGAAAGCGTAAAGAACCAGTGGCATAATGCCGGTGGCGCATTCAACTCAGGAAGCGGACTTGCAATTACTGTAAGCTGTAAGGATGTTCCCGGCGCACTGAAGCTGATCAATGATCTGCTGGATCAGGATATCCATAACCTTCGTTTCTGGGGTGTGGAAGGTGTTGACTATGAAGTAGATGAGAACGGTGAATTCTACAGAACACCGGAGCAGAGAACGCAGGCTTCCGATACAGAGTATAAGGCATCCCATATGTGCTCTTATTCTTATTTCCCTCAGTACAACGGAACCAGTGATGATGGTATCAATGCAAACAAGCCAGATGGCCAGGCGAGGGAATTCTTCGATGGATTAAACGATGATGTGAAGGAAGCATTCCAGGCATACGGTGCGGAGACTTACGTGGAAATGCTGGGCACCAACGAAGCACCCGGTGAATGGTATCCTATGTGGTCCTTCTCCAATAACTTCAATACCAGCACACCCGGTGGTATGGCATGGACCAAGATCGGTGAAGTAAAGCATGAGTATCTTCCTCAGGTAGTTATGGCAGCTGATTTCGACAAAGCATGGGCGGATTATATGGATGCATATAATGCCTGCAAGCCGGAAGATTTTATCAGTGAATTACAGGCAGAACTGGACAGCAGAATGGAACTGGCAGCAAAGTTCAAATAAAAACATATAAATGAAATTTGAGAATGGGCAGATGCAGGTAAAATTTCATCTGCCCGTTTTTTAAGGAGCGAGGATATGTCGTTAACGAGAACAAAATCGAAACAAAAAGTAAAACAAACCAGAACACCTATCACATGGAAAGAAATCAAAAGGCAAAAAGTTCTGCTTTTCTGGGCAGGAGTAATGATGATCTATGGAGTGATTTTTTACTATCTTCCCTTAGCCGGATGGACGATGGCATTCCAGAATTATAAGCCGCAGTTGGGAATCCTGCACTCCGAATTCGTGGGACTTCAGAAGTTTCAGATGTTATTCTCGGATGTGACATTCCTGCGGGTCATCAGGAACACACTGGCCATGGGCGTGATCAACCTTGTGGCAACTTTCGTTACCGCAATTGTATTTGCAATTCTATTGAATGAAATCAAGAGTAATGGTGGGAAAAAGACAGTACAGACGATCTCTTATCTGCCACATTTTCTTTCCTGGATCATCGTAACCGGTATCCTGCATGATATGTTGTCTGGTACCGGAATTGTAAATGAAGTATTGGTAAATCTGCATGTGCTCAGCCAGCCGATCAATTTCTTTGCCCATCCTGGGTACTTCTGGCCGATTGTAGCATTTGCAAATGTCTGGAAGGAGACAGGATGGAATGCCATTATTTATCTGGCGGCCATCACATCCATTGACCCTTCCCTGTATGAAGCTGCTGCCATTGATGGCGCAGGAAGATGGAATAAAATTAAATATGTTACTCTTCCGGGAATCAAACCGACCATCGTAATTTTATTGCTGATGAATGTGGGTAATGTATTAAATGCAGGATTTGAAATTCAGTATCTGTTAGGAAACGGATTGATACAGAAGTTCTCCCAGACGATTGATATTTATGTATTGAAATGGGGCATCAGCCAGGGAGATTATGCAATAGGTACAGCCGCAGGTATTTTCAAGAGCCTGGTAAGTATCATCCTGATCGTTCTGGCCAATCAGTTTGCAAAACATAACGGCGAAGAGCAGTTATTCTAAAACAGAAAGAGATGGTAATTACAATGATAGATACAAAGTATAAGATCAAATCCAAAAAAAATGACATTTTTCCGTTCATAAACGGCATCATCATGGTCCTGTTTGTGATCGTAACGTTATATCCGGTGCTGAATACTCTGGCAATCTCTTTGAATGATGGTACGGATGCCCTGCGGGGAGGAATCTACCTGTGGCCGAGAAAATTCACCTGGAAAAACTATACGACGGTTTTACATAAAGATAATCTGATCACAGGCGCTTATATCACAGTTGCCAGAACACTGATCGGAACCCTGTTGTCTCTGGCAGCCAATGCGATCCTTGCTTTTATTGTCAGCCGCAAAAGATTCCTGTTCCAGAGAGAGGTTTCCCTGTTCTGGGTCATCACCATGTATGTAAACGGTGGAATGATCCCGACATTCCTTTTATATAAGGGGCTGGGGCTTACCAACAACTTCTGGGTATATGTGATCCCTGGAATGGTAAGCGCATTTAACATGCTGGTAATCCGTACTTATATGAACGGAATCCCTGACAGCTTGGAAGAATCTGCACAGCTGGACGGTGCCGGTTACAGCACTATTTTTCTTAAGATCTATTCTCCGCTGTGTAAGCCGGTTTATGCCACAGTAGCCCTGTTTGTGGCGGTAGGACAGTGGAACTCCTGGTTTGATGCCATGCTTTACAATCGCATGAGCAGTAATCTGACCACATTGCAGTATGAATTGATGAAGCTGTTATCCTCCGTAACCAATCAGGGAACTTCAGCGGAGGCAATGAAGAATGCCGCAGGAACCGTAACACCGACTTCCGTGCGTGCAGCGGCAACGATCATTACCATGCTGCCCATTATCTGTATTTATCCTTTCTTACAGAAGTACTTTGTAGCCGGACTTACTTTGGGTGGCGTCAAAGAATAAAAATCGGAGAACGAGCAAATGGCAGGAGCATATCAGACTGGAATTTATCGAAATGTATTGAAAGAGTGCGGTTATGATGAGACCGCAATCGGGGAAAGACTGGAACAGACCTTTGAAACCATATTTTACGGAACGGAGGCACAACGTTTTTATCATGAGGCAGGCGGTGATATGGCGTATCTGGAGGATACCGGCAATCATGATGTACGCACAGAGGGAATGTCCTACGGCATGATGGTCTGTGTCCAGATGGATAAGAAGGCAGAATTCGACCGCCTTTGGAAGTGGGTGCGGACTTATATGTATATTCCGGCAGGACCCTGCCGCAACTATTTTGCCTGGTCCTGCAGCACGGATGGAACGCACAATGCAGAGGGACCGGCACCGGACGGAGAAGAGTATTTTGCCATGGCATTGTTTTTTGCATCTGCCCGCTGGGGGGACGGAGAAGGTATTTTTGCTTACAGCAAAGAGGCAAAAGCAATCCTGCGGGAATGTATCCACAAAGGGGAGCCTGGACATCCGGGAGAACCTATGTGGGAGCCTTCCAATCATCTGATCAAATTTGTCACAAACATGGATTTTTCTGACCCCTCATATCATCTGCCTCATTTTTATGAGTTGTTTGCGGAGAAGGTGGAGGAAGAAGACCGGGAATTCTGGAGACAGGCTGCGGCAGCCAGCAGAGAATATCTGCATAAGGCATGTCATCCACAAACCGGTCTCAGCGCAGAATACGCAGACTATGACGGGACACCCCATGCTGGGCATCAGGAGATCTTCGGAAAGCATGACTGGTACTACAGTGATGCATACCGCACCATAGCCAACATTGCTATGGATCATCTCTGGTATGACAAAGATCCGTGGCAGACGGAGATCGCAAACCGGCTGCAGAGATTTTACTGTGAAGAGCAGAGAGAACACTGGGACGGTGTGTTCCTGATTGATGGAACAAGACTGGAAGAGAAGGCACTGCATCCGGTTGCCATTGTAGCAGTCAATGCACAGGCATCACTGGCAGCAGACGGTCCTCATATAAAGGAATGCGTAGACCGCTTCTGGAATACTCCGCTCCGCACCGGGGACAGACGATATTATGATAATTTCCTGTACCTGTTTGCCATGCTGGCACTTTCGGGAAATTACAGAATTTACAAATAAAGAGAGTGGCACATGATTGGCACGGACCGCAGCGGAGCTGAGAAGTGGGAGTGCGTACCACGGAGCAAGTAAAGCTGTCCGTGGAACATGCCGATGTGGCAGTAATGTGCCTTGGACTGGATGCAACCATAGAGGGAGAACAGGGCGATGCCAGGAATGAATATGCCAGCGGAGACAAACTGGGATTAAATCTGCCGGGACTTCAGGAAGAACTTCTGGAAACTGTTGCAGCGATGGGAAAACCGGTGGTGGTTCTGTTAATGGCAGGAAGCGCCATAGATCTGCCATGGGCGGAACACAACCCGAATGTGAAAGCCATCGTGGATTGTTGGTATCCGGGAGCCAGAGGTGGTAAGGTAATTGCCGAAATGCTGTTTGGAGAATTTTCCCCCTCCGGGAAACTGCCGGTGAGATTTTATCATGGAACAGAAAATCTTCCGGTGTGGAATATTAGGGATGACTATGAAAGAAGAGAAGATATACCGGCAGGAAGCAGTGGTGCCGGATTGGGGACTGCCCTTTAAGCTATTCCGTTTCGAAGGTGCAGACGGAAAATATATATGTGAGGCGCATCAACATAGCTGTGTTGAAATATTTGCCTTGCGGGAGGGAAAGGTAGATTTTTATCTCGGCGATAAAAAATATGTCCTTCAGGCAGGAAAGTTTATAATTGTGAACAGCAATGAAGTGCATTCCATTCATACATCGGGACGAAATGAGGCAATTGTTTTACAGATCCCAATGGAAAAACAGATAATGCGGTTTTCCGGTGAAAAAAAGGAAGAGGATGGAAAACTTTTTGCATTACTTGAGAAAATGTACAGACAGCAGATCAGAAAAGAGTACGGCTATGAACTGTTGATGCAGAGTATCTTTTATCAGCTGAAATATCTTCTGGTAACCGCTTATCGGATACCTGAGGAAAAGAAGGATTATTATCCGGGGAATACTCATTCAGGACATCTTGAAAGAATTACTGGATACCTTCGGGAACATTATGCAGAAGAAATTTCACTGGAAACCCTGGCAGCAACATTTGGATATTGCCCTACTTACTTGTCGAAAATGTTCCGTCAGTATGGCAGAATCAACTATAAAGATTATCTGCGGAGCATCCGGTTTGAACATGCATTGCGGGAACTGGAGGAAACGGATCTGACCATAGGCGAAATTGCATTAAAGAACGGTTTCCCCAACAGTCAGGCTTTTTCCAGACTGTTCCGGGAGAAATACGGTATTCTGCCAACAGAGTATCAGAGAAGACAAAAAGAAAATGACAGCGCAGCTTTTCTAATGATTCAGATCCAAGCAGAAAGTTCCTTACTCGGCAGATTATGATACCTGTGTGGCAGAGGCAAGAAAGGATTTTCAGGAGAACGCCAGACCGTATTAAGCCTATATAGCTAATAATCAGAAAAAAATTTATGGAGGAATTTATGAACAGACAAGAGGCAGTCAGACGAGCTACTGAATTGGTGGAGCAGATGAGCGTAGAGGAACTGGCTTCACAGCTGCGCTTTGACGCAGATGAAATTCCACATCTGGATATTCCGGAGTATAACTGGTGGAATGAGGGCCTGCATGGTGTTGCAAGAGCGGGTACAGCAACTGTTTTTCCACAGGCAATCGGGCTTGGAGCAACTTTTGATGAAGAACTGCTGGAGCGGATAGGAGTTGCCGTTTCTACGGAGGCGAGAGCCAAATATAATGAAAATGAAAAACATGAAGACCGTGATATTTATAAAGGAATTACACTTTGGTCGCCCAATGTCAATCTCTTCCGGGATCCCCGCTGGGGGCGTGGACATGAGACTTATGGAGAAGACCCGACACTGATTGCAATACTGGGTGTTGCATATATCAAAGGTCTGCAGGGAGAGGGAGAATATCTGCGCACGGCAGCGTGTGCCAAGCATTTTGCAGTACATTCCGGCCCGGAGGAAAAACGTCACTATTTTGATGCAAAGGTTAGCATGAAAGAACTTTGGGAAACGTATCTTCCGCAGTTTGAGGCCTGTGTCAGGGAAGGAAAAGTCGAAGCGGTTATGGGCGCATACAACAGAACCAATGGTGAACCATGCTGTGCTCATAGTTATCTGATGGTGGAGGTTTTGAGAAAACAGTGGGGATTTCAGGGACATTATGTTTCAGACTGCTGGGCTATCCGTGATTTTCATGAACACCATAAGGTGACAGACAGACCGGAGGAAAGCGTCAGACTGGCTCTGGAGATGGGCTGCGATGTTAATTGCGGATGTACTTATCAGAAAATCCTGAATGCCTATGAAGAGGGGCTTATTTCCAAAGAACTACTGCAGAAATCAGCCATTCGTTTATTTACGACCAGATTCTTGCTGGGAATGTTTGATGAGACAGAATATGATAATATTCCGTATGAAGTTGTTGAATGTAGGGAACATATTGAGCTTTCCATAGAGGCAGCATGCAAGAGTGTCGTATTGTTAAAAAATGATGGCATTTTACCCTTAAATAAAAAGAAACTTAAAACAATCGGAGTCATTGGTCCCAATGCCAATTCCAGAGAAGCCCTGATCGGCAATTATCATGGGACGGCTTCAAGGTATGTTACTGTACTGGAAGGTATTCAGGACTATGTAGGCGATGATGTCAGGGTACTTTATTCAGAAGGCTGCCATTTGTTTTTAGATCAGGTAGAAAAACTGGCAAGAGAGGATGACCGTATCTCTGAGGCAATGACAGTTGCAGAACATTCGGATCTTGTTATTCTGTGTCTGGGACTGGACGAAAGTCTTGAAGGAGAAGAGGGCGATACAGGCAATGCATATGCATCCGGAGACAAGCAGGGGCTGATGCTTCCGCCTTCACAGCAGAGGCTTTTGGAAATCGTGGCAGAAATGGGAGTTCCGTTTATTGTATGTATGATGGCAGGAAGTGCTATGGATTTGAACCTGGCAGATAACAGGGCGAATGCAGTTCTTCAGACATGGTATCCGGGAGCAAGAGGTGGAAAGGCAGTTGCAGATATACTCTTTGGAGAAATATCACCTTCGGGTAAATTGCCGGTTACCATTTACCGCAATTTACAGGGGATGCCGGATTTTGATGACTATTCCATGAAGAACAGGACATATCGCTTTGTGGAAAAAGCTCCGCTTTATCCATTCGGTTATGGGCTGAATTATGCTGATACACTAGTTACGAGGGCGGAATTGACGGAAGATGTGGTATATGCACAGACGGAAGAACAGAGTGTAGGTGTTGAAGTAACCGTTGCAAATCACGGAGATGTTTTTACAGAGGATGTATTGCAGGTCTATGTACAGGTTGAGGATATCAACGAAGTGCCCAATCCTAAACTTGCCGTGTTTAAGCGCGTGGAACTTGCACCGGGAGAAGAAAAGATGGTGACACTGGAAATTCCGAGGAGGGCATTTACCGTTGTAGATGAAGAAGGTAAATTTGTACATACCGGTAGGGGAGCAGATATTTATGTTGGCTTTGGACAGCCGGATGAACGGACGAAGGAACTGACCGGAAAGAAGTGTCTGAAGATTCATATATAATGATGCCAGGGTCAAAAGGTCTAAGCCCACATGAGCTTGCTCATAGGTAGGTGAAAGACCTTAGAACCCGCCCCGATATGAGCATAAAAGTGGGATGATAATCCCACGATATGCGAATATTGGGTAGGGTGCTATGTGCCAGTGGCACATGTCTAGCACGGACCGAAGCGGAGCGGAGACGTGGGAGTGCGTAGCACGGAACAATCCGTAGGCATCAAAGTCGGGGGCTTTTGACCCCGACATCATATAATGATTGTAATGATATGTAGCGTTCTCATTTCGGTCAACATTTGATTAGAGGTATGCATGAAAAAATGAGTCTGTGTGACGATTAAAAATGTCATCACAGACTCATTTTTGTGATTAAGGAATTAATATTTCTTCCAGCAGGACGGCAGCATGATCACGAGCATGGGGAAGAGTTCCAGTCGTCCGGCCAGCATATCGAACATCAGCACGCATTTGGACAGAGGACTGAACAATGCGAAGTTCTGGGTGGGACCGACTAACTCCAGGCCGGGACCGATATTGTTCAGGGTGGCCAGTACTGCGGTAAAGTTTGTGCTCAGGTCATATTCGTCCAGACAGACGATCAGCAGGGAAACGAAGAGTACGATAAAATAAGCCGTCATATAGACATTGGTGGAACGAAGCGTCTCGTGGGACAGATTGTGTCCGTCCATCTTGATCTTTTTCACCATCCGGGGATGGATCATCATGGACAGCTCCTTGCGGATCGCCTTGAAGAGGATCAGCACACGGGATACCTTTATACCGCCACCGGTACTGCCGGCACAGGCTCCGATCATCATCAGAAGCAGAAGGATCGTCTTCGACAATTGCGGCCACATATTGAAATCCGTGGTGGCAAATCCGGTGGTGGTGATGATCGTTCCTACCTGGAAAAAGGAGTGCCGCAGTGTCTCTCCCAAAGTTGCATAGAGCGGGCGGATATTCCAGGCGATCGTCAGAGCACTGGCGAAAATGATCAAAAAATACCAACGAACTTCTTCGATGGAAAAAGCTTCCTTAAACTGCCTGCTTAACAGACAGAAATATACCGTATAATTGACACCGCTTAAGATCATAAGTATCGTTACTGCATTCTGTATCAGTGGAGAGTAACCGCCGATACTGCTGTTCTTGACACCGAAACCACCGGTGCCGACACTGCCGAAGGTCGTACACAGGGAATCAAACAACGGCATACCGCACAGGCATAGCATGATCACGCCCAGAACAGTGATCGCCATATAAAGTCCATAGAGGATTTTCGCAGTATCCCGTACTCTCGGTACCAGCTTGCTGACGGAAGGACCGGGGCTCTCCGCACGCATCAGGTTCATGGTGGAGCCACCCATCATCGGCAGGATCGCCATAATAAATACAAATACGCCCATACCGCCGATCCAGTGAGTGAAGCTGCGCCAGAACAGGCTGGCATAGCTGAGTGCTTCCACATCGGACAGGATACTGGAACCTGTGGTCGTAAAGCCGGAGATCGTCTCGAAGAGAGCATCAATATAAAAAGGAATCTCTCCGGTGAGAACGAAGGGAATAGCACCGAAAACAGACATGACAAACCATCCCAGGGCAACGGCAGTGAAGCCTTCCCTGACGTACAATTCCTTAAAACGTCCTGTGTGCCTGAAACTTAACAATTTTCCTAAAATGAAACAAACAGCTGCGGTCACCAGATAGATCAGTGCCACATGATATTCTCCGTAGATCATACCCACGATCCAGGGAAGCAGTAAGAATAAAGCTTCAAATTGTAAAATAAATCCGATAATAAAACTCAATATCGCAAAATTCATGATAGTGTCCTTCTACAAAATTACCCTTCAATAATATCTTTAATATCATTCAGCCGTGCATGTGTCAGTACTACGACCACATAATCGCCTACATGAAGCTCGTCCTGACCACTGGGAATAATAGCCTGTCCTCCGCGGACGATGGAACAGACCAGGATATTTTTCCGGATGTGCAGACGGTTCAGAGGTATATTGGTAACGGCAGAATCCTCTTTGATGTAGAATTCCAGTGCCTCTGCATGACCGTCTTCCAGCTTATACAGATTCTCCACATTACTGTTGAGAGATTCATTCATGGATCGTGCATATTTAATGATCATATCTGCAGTTACCAGGCGCGGATAGGAGATCGTATCCAGCTTGATATCACTTAAGACACCACTGAAGTTGATACGGTTGATCTTGGTGACTACCTTTGCGCGGGAAGTCCGTTTCGCATACAGTGACAGGAGGATATTTTCCTCATCCAGTCCGGTCAGTGCAGCAAAAGCATCCACGTTCTCCAGCCCCTCCTGTATCAGAAGACGTTCATCCGTACCGTCACCGCAGATAATGGAAGCCTTGGGCAGCAGTTCACTCAAATGCTCGCAGCGAGCGGGATCCTGATCGATGATCTTGGTATGGATGCCGACTTCTAAAAGTCTTCTTGCCAGATAATAAGCAATGGTTCCGCCACCGACGATCATGGCAGTACGTGCCCTGCCGGCGCCGATACCGATCTTTTTGAAGAAATCATTGGCCTTGGGAGGAGTGGACACAATAGCTACCACATCGCCTTCCCGGAAGACAAAATCACCCCGGGGAATCAGCACCTGATTATCTCTGGTGACCATACATACCAGTACATCGCATTTTAAGGTGGTACGGATATGGATCAGTTCATAATTATTTAAGAGACAGTCATGGGTCACGCGGAAATGCAGAAGCTCGATCCTTCCCTTGGAAAAAGTATCGATCTTAACTGCAGAAGGAAACTGGAAGATCCGGGCAATCTCGGCGGCACTGGACAGCTCCGGGTTGATGATCATGGCAAGCCCCAGTTCTTCCCGCAGAAAAGCAATCTCATTATTGTAGATAGGATTGCGGACACGGGCGATGGTCTTACAATGTCCCGCCTTTTTCGCAATGACACAGCACAGAAGATTCTGCTCATCGGATCCGGTCACGGCGATCAGCAGATCCGCATGGTCAATGCCGGCCTCAGACAGTGTCTGGAAGCTGACACCATTGCCCACGATGCCCATGGCATCCAGATCATCCGTGATGGAATTCACCTTTTCCTCATTGGTATCGATCACGGTGATATTGTGATTCTCACCGCCTAATTGCTCTACCAGGGTGTAGCCAACCTTGCCACAGCCCACAATGATTATGTTCATAAAAACCTCCAAAACAAAAGTCATAAAAACAGTTATCGCTTATTATACCACACTATAGAAAAAAAGAGAAGATTGAAAGGAATATCCTGTCCACGGAGACATATATTGTAACTATTCAGAGCATTAAATATCAGCTAAGTCTTGATGAATGCCTGCATTCGCAAAGGAGAAGTTCCGAAGGAACGATTTTGCGCATGAGGTTCTGAATAGTTACGGGAGGAGAAACATGGACAGCCTGCTTCGTATTTTTCCGCAAAAGAGAAGAGCATTCTGGCAGAAGACAGCGGATAATGGGGAAAAAATCTGCGAGATCCGTCTACGTGTGGACAGGCCGGTGATCGTGGAAACATCGAGAGAAGATTATTTCTTAAATAACGGCGGGGAATGGCAGGAGCATCCTTACGGAGCGCATCTGGTGACGGAAGCGGAGATACGGGAGTTGATCGCCTGGCTGTGTCAGGATTCGGTGTATGCTTATGCCGATGAGATCAGACAGGGCTTTTTGACTGTGGAAGGCGGACACCGGATCGGATTGTGCGGACAGGCTGTGTTGGAAAATGAAACAGTGATTCGCACTCTGAAAAATATTGCGTTTATCAATATCCGGGTCGCCCATGAGATCCGGGGAGCAGCTGACGGTATCCTGCCAAAATTATATAAGAAAGGAAAATTTCAGAATACCCTGATTGTATCGCCTCCGGGATTCGGCAAAACCACTCTGCTCAGGGATCTGATCCGTCAGATTTCCGATGGTAATACGTATGGTGCGGGACTTCGGGTGGGAGTGGTGGACGAGCGCTCGGAGCTGGCGGGAAGCTATCTGGGAAGACCTCAGAATGATCTGGGGATGCGGACGGATGTGCTTGATGGCTGTCCCAAGGCTCAGGGGATGTTATTACTTTTGCGTTCCATGTCACCTCAAGTCATTGCAGTGGATGAACTGGGGGAGGAAACGGACAGGCGGGCCTTACAAAAAGCAGCGGCCTGCGGCTGCGGTCTGCTGGCCACTCTGCATGGAACGGACGAGACGGACGCAGCAAAGCGCCTGGGTGAATCCTGCCTGCGACAGATATTTGACCGCATAGTGATCTTAAAAGGAAGGGGACGGATGGAATGCAGATGCTCGGAGGATTTCTGATTCTGTTGGGATGCTTTGGAATGGGACTGTGGTATCGGCAGCAATTCTTAGGAAGATTATATACGATCCGGGAACTCATCCGCATTCTGGAACAGTGGATCAGTGAGATCCGGTACAACGGGTCAACACTTCCGGAATGCTGCCGACAGACCGGCAGACAACGGAAAGACAGGCTGGGAGAGATCTGCACCGAAGTATACCGTGAATATGCGGAGACGGAGGATGCTGGTTTTCTGGAACTGGCGGAGAAAAGCTTTCGCAGACAGCTGCGGATGCTTCCTCTGAAAAAAGAAGACATTGAAGAGTTTTTGCGTTTTGCGGAAAAAGAGGGCTATGCGGATGAAACGATGCAGATAAAAAGTATCGAATTGTCCAGACAGGGACTGGAACATACGGCGGATATGCAGCAGCGGGAAATTACACAGAAATGCAGGCTCTCCGTAGGACTGGGAGCCATGAGCGGTCTGCTGATACTGTTATTGTTAGTCTGATGCCGGTTCCGGAGACCACAGAGAGAAGAGAAAAGGACGGGGAAAGATGGGAATAGGACTGATCTTTAAAATAGCTGCGGTAGGAATCCTTGTAACGATACTCAGCCAGGTCTTAAAACACAGCGGCAGGGAGGAACATGCTTTTCTCGTCAGCCTTGCGGGACTGATCCTGGTTCTTAGCTGGATCGTTCCGTATATCTATGATCTGTTTGATACCGTACAGACTCTGTTTTCGTTTTAATAGGAGGAAATATGTCCGAGATCATTAAGATTGCATTGCTTGGGATCGCCGGAGTTCTTTTTGCCATACAATTTAGGCAACAGCGGCCGGAATATACGCTGCTGATCGGATTTGCCCTGAGTGTGCTGGTATTTTCCTATGTGCTGGGGCTGACGGGACAGTTGCTGGAGGAGTTTGCGGGATTACAGCAGTACCTCGGGGATGCAAAAGGGTATCTCGGTATTTTGATGAAAGTGGTGGGGATCACCTACCTGTGTGAATTCAGCGCCGGAATCTGCAAGGATGCCGGATTCGCAGCGGTATCGGATCAGATCGAGATTCTGGGAAAACTTTCGGTACTGTTTGCGGGACTGCCGATTCTGCTTACGGTGATCCGACAGATCTATGGTATTTTATAAGAGTGAGGGAGCAATGGATGCAATGTGGCAGGAATATGGCATGGAAGAACTGGAAAAAGGGATGCAGAAGCTGTTTCCGGCCTCACGGATCTCCGTGGCGGAATTGATGGGACAACTGCTGCAGGGAGATGTGCTGGGGGCAGCGGGAACCCTGTTGCAGGAAGTGATACAGGGAATGGGAGCATCTGCTGCGGGCAGGAAAAATATTCTGATCTGGCTGATCGTACTGGGGATCCTTTCTGCACTGCTGATTCATTTCGTGGAGGTTTTCGACAAACATCAGATTGCGGATTTAAGCTTTTACTTTATCTATCTGCTCATGGGAGTGATCCTGCTGCAATGTTTTTCCGGGATTCTGGGAACCGCAAGAGAGACGGTGGAAAATATCGTGTTGTTTGTAAGGCTGATGGTACCTACGTATCTTCTTGCGGTGGGAGTGGCCTCGGGGCCGGCTACAGTGGGAGCCGGGTATCAGCTGATGCTACTTCTGATCTATGGTACGGAAAAAATACTGTTGGGTGTGGTACTACCACTGATTTGCTGCTATGGCCTGTTGACCATGATCAACGGGATCTGGGTGGAGGAAAAGCTGACACTTTTGACGGAACTTCTGGAAAAGGCGGTGGGCTGGATTCTCAAGGCTTCTCTGGGAGTGGTCACGGGGATCAGTGTGTTCCAGTCATTGATCACACCGGTATTGGATTCCGTGAAGACCTCCGCCGTGGAAAAGGCACTTTCGGCACTGCCGGGGATCGGAAATGCGGCAGACGGGCTTCTGGAGCTGGCGGTGGGTTCAGCCGTTGTCATCCGCAACAGCATCGGCGTACTTTTGCTGTTACTGCTTCTGGCGGCGTGTGCGGCTCCGCTTCTGGAGATTTTGTTTACTGCGTTTTTGATCAAGTGTGCGGCAGCTTTTATGGGGATCGTCAGCGATAAAAGAGTGACCAACTGTACGGATCATATGGGAAATGCAGGGATGCTTCTGTTTCGTACTGCGGGCACAGCCATGCTGTTGTTTCTGATCACATTGGCACTATTAGCTATCGGAAGCAGGGGGAGGTAAGAGGATGCAATGGTTATACCGGGTGATCGGACAGGCCGGGATATTCCTGATCTGTGCACAGACCGTAGTGCATTTCAGACCGAAGGAGTCCTACGATAAATATTTGAAACTGTTATTATCCGTTATGCTGTTGCTGCAGTTGTTACAGCCTGTTCTGACCATGTTCGGTGGCGGAGACGGCTGGAATGCAGAAGAACAGGTGACAGGATTTATGCAAGAATTGCAGACCGTGCTGACCCGGGCCTCCGAACAGGCAGAACAGTCGCAGGAAGAGATCGGGAATACGGCAGCTGCTGTGGCGCAGGAAGCCGGGGAAGGATATGACCCGGCAAATGTGTGGGAGCAAGATTCTGCACAGGGAGCTGTTACAGGAGAAAACAGTGGGGAAGTATCGGATCAGAAGGAAACGGATAGGGAAAATGCAGAAACGGAGGGGATCCATGTGGACATTGCACCAATCCGGCTGGAATGATGGAGAAGTCTGCCGGAGAGCTAAGGAAAATGACGGTAGAAAAACCGGAGCCAGGGAAGAAAAAGAGGTGAGAAGCAATGGGTGAATTCTGGGAAAAGATCACAGGCAGCATTGGTACAGGTAACGGTGCAGGCGGTTCCGGCCCTCCGAAATGGTTCCGTCGGGACAACCTGTTGATTCTGGTATTGTTGGGTGTCCTATTGTTTATCATCGCCCTGCCGGTGAAAAAGGAGGAGCCACAGGCAGCTTCCGTTGGCACAGAGACTGCAGAACAGTACAATGCCGGAATTTTCACTTCTCCTTCGCAGACAACAGGGGAACAGGAGACGGCGGTAGATACCGAAACCCGGGCGGTGGCAGCGGGAAGCACGGAGGAATATACCGCCTATCTGGAGGGAAAACTGAAGAAAATGCTGGAATCCGTCCGGGGACTGGGAGAGGTGGAAGTCATGATCACATTGGAATCCTCGGAGGAAAGAATTGTGGAAAAAGACATGACCGCGGATCGTTCCCAGACAGAAGAACAGGACTCCGCCGGAGGAACCCGCACCGTGAGTTCTTCCAATACCGGATACCAGACCGTCTATCAGGACGGCAGTCAGGGCACACCGTTTGTAGCGAAGACGATCACACCCAAAGTGGAGGGGGTGCTGGTGGTGGCGGAAGGAGCCGGAAAAGGCAATATGACCAGTGAAATCACGCAGATCGCACAGGCACTTTTCGGTGTGGAAGCCCACAAAGTCAAGGTGTTGGAAAAATGAGTCACAGGAAACATATCCGCACAGACGGGTACATACAATAGAGTATAAAATCAAGAAGGCAGATACAGGCCTTTGGAAAAGGGGAACGCAGTGAAAAACTTAATTAAGAAGAATCAGCTTATGATTACCGCACTTGCCATCATGATAGCCATTGCAGGTTATCTGCAGTTTGCGGGGACCAACCTGGAAAAGGAGTATCTGGCGTCGGATAATACAGAAGATCTCAGTGCAGTGGATTCCACAGACATTGTCACAGATATGGAAAGCCTGGATTCGGATGTGGAGATCGTCATGGAAGATTATCTGGATGAAGATATGCAGGTGGCAGAGGCTACGCCGGACGAAGGGGAGATTCCCGGGGAAGCAGTGTTGACCGGAACGAACGGTGTGGAGGTACTGTCTGCTGCAAGACTTTCCAAGGAGCAGACCAGAGCCCGGAATAAAGAGACCTTATTGGAGATTATCAACAGTACTGAGCTCAGCGATGCCCAGAAACAGGAAGCGGTGGACAGCATGGTGCGTATGACTGATATCGCGGAAAAGGAAGCGGCGGCCGAGGTGCTTTTGCAGGCGAAAGGTTTCAGTGAAGCTGTGGTCAGCATCAACGGGGATGCCGTGGATGTGGTGGTCAATGCCGCAGAACTGACGGATGTGCAGCGGGCACAGATCGAAGATATCGTAAAAAGAAAGACGGATATTGCGGCGGAAAATATCGTCATCAGCACCATTGCACAGTGATATTTTTGTGTACATAGGGGAAAAATTATGTTATGATACCAAGGGTTACAATTAAAAAGCCTACGCAAGCTTGCTTGCAGGAGGCTTTTTGAATTCGTAACCCGTACCACATGAGCAAGCAGCCATTTTCGAAGAAAATGAGCGGATTACGAATGCGGTCCAGATTGAGAGAGTGCGAAGCACGAAGCAATCTGGATGGTATCATAAGAACTCGGAGGAGTAAGGAGCCATTTTTCGCGGAAAAATGAGCGGATTACGAATGCGGTCCAGATTGTGAGGGTGCGAAGCACGGAACAATCTGGATGGTATCATGACTTAACCTGGAAAACTTGACAAAAGGAAGAAACAATGAAGAGAGTCTTTTTAATTGTATTGGACAGCTTCGGTATCGGACAGATGCCGGATGCCGCAGCTTACGGTGACATCAATGTAAATACACTGGGGAGCGTGTCAAAGAGCCCTTTTTTTCATATGGAAAATATGAAAAACATGGGTTTGTTTAATATTGACGGCGTGGAAGTGGGAGAGAAAACAGACCATCCCACCGCAGCTTACGCCCGCATGACGGAGCGTTCCCGCGGAAAGGATACGACCATCGGGCACTGGGAGATCGCAGGTATCTATTCTCCCAAGCCACTGCCTACCTATCCGGACGGCTTCCCCGAGGATGTGCTGGAAGAGTTCCGGATCCGCACCGGCAGAGATGTGCTGTGCAATAAGCCGTACTCCGGCACACAGGTCATTGCGGATTACGGGGACGAGCATGTGCGCACCGGTAAACTGATCGTATATACTTCCGCAGATAGTGTGTTTCAGATTGCTGCCCATGAGGATGTGGTTCCTGTGGAGCAGTTATATGATTATTGCCGTATCGCCAGACAGATTTTACAGGGAGAACACGGCGTGGGCCGTGTCATTGCGAGACCTTTTATCGGTGAGAGCGGACATTATACCCGTACCCCCAGAAGGCACGATTTTTCCCTGCTGCCTCCAGCAGTGACCATGCTGGATCAGCTGAAGGCTGCCGGTAAGGATGTCATTGCTGTGGGTAAGATCCAGGATATTTTCGTAGGCAAGGGCATTACCGAGCATGTATACACTTCCGGCAATGCGGAAGGCATTGAGCGGACACTGGAATATCTGGACAAGGATTTCGAAGGACTCTGCTTTATCAATCTGGTGGATTACGACATGCTCTACGGCCATAGAAGAGATGTGGACGGCTATGCGAAGGCACTGGCTTATTTTGATGAGAAGCTGCCGGAGATCCAGGCACACATGAAGCCGGATGATATTCTGATGATCACCGCAGACCACGGCTGTGATCCCGCTTACACAGCCACCACGGATCACACCAGAGAATATACTCCGTTTCTTATGTACGGTGCGCCTGTGACGCCGGGGAATCGCGGAACCAGACCGACTTTTTCCGATATCGGAGCTACGGTATTGGATTATTTCGGAATCCAACCGGAGTTTGAAGGAAGCTCTGTTTTAAAGGCAGATCCATCATAGATAGCAGATCCCGAAGAACTGCGAAAATAGATTTTTAGAGATATAAGAGATATATTTGGAGGACTATAGTAGTGAGTAATAATTATACAGAAGAGATCAACCGCCGCCGGACGTTTGCCATTATTTCCCACCCGGATGCCGGCAAGACGACCCTGACCGAGAAGTTCCTGCTCTACGGAGGAGCCATCAACCTGGCAGGAAGCGTAAAGGGTAAGGCAACGGCCAGACATGCGGTATCCGACTGGATGCAGATTGAGAAAGACAGAGGTATTTCCGTTACCTCTTCCGTATTGCAGTTTGAATATGACGGTTACTGCATCAATATTCTGGATACCCCGGGACATCAGGATTTCTCTGAGGATACCTACCGTACCCTGATGGCAGCGGACTCCGCAGTTATGGTCATCGATGCTTCCAAGGGTGTCGAGGCCCAGACGAGAAAGCTGTTCAAGGTCTGCGTGATGCGCAAGATCCCTATTTTCACCTTCATCAACAAGATGGACCGTGAGGCAAGAGATACCTTTGAACTGCTGGATGATATCGAGAAGGAGCTCGGCATTGCCACCTGCCCCATCAACTGGCCCATCGGTTCAGGTAAGGAATTCCAGGGTGTCTACGACCGTGAGAAAAAGTGTGTGATCGCATATTCCGATACGGAGAAGGGAACGAAGGAAGGAACTTCCACCGAGATTCCCATTCAGGACGAAGAACATCTGAAGGAACTGATCGGAGAGGATGCAGCGGACAAGCTGCTTGGCGAGGTGGAACTGTTGGACGGTGCCAGCGCAGAGTTTGATCTGGAGGAAGTGCAGAAGGGTAACCTGACCCCGGTATGCTTCGGATCTGCTTTGACCAACTTCGGTGTGGAGATCTTCTTAAAGCATTTCCTGAATATGACTACCACGCCGCTGCCAAGAAAAGCAGACATCGGCATGATCAACCCGACGGAGCATGAGTTCAGTGCCTTTGTTTTCAAAATCCAGGCTAACATGAACAAGGCTCACAGAGACCGTATCGCATTCATGCGTATCTGCTCCGGTAAATTCGATGCCAACATGGAAGTGCGTCATGTGCAGGGCAATAAGGTTATGAGATTATCCCAGCCCCAGCAGATCATGGCGGATGAACGTAAGATCTTAAACGAGGCTTATGCGGGTGATATTATCGGTGTCTTCGATCCCGGCATTTTCTCCATCGGAGATACACTGTGCATGCCCAGGGAGAAGTTCCAGTATGAAGGTATTCCGACCTTCGCACCGGAGCATTTTGCCAGAGTGCGCCAGGTGGATACCATGAAGAGAAAACAGTTCGTCAAGGGCGTAGAGCAGATCGCTCAGGAAGGTGCCATCCAGATCTTTCAGGAGTTCAATACCGGTCTGGAAGAGATCATCGTCGGTGTGGTAGGTGTGCTGCAGTTCGATGTACTGAAATACCGTCTGGAGAACGAATATAACGTGGAGATCCGTCTGGAGAACCTGCCTTATGAGCATATCCGCTGGATCGAGAATAAGGATGAGATCGACCTGGCCAAGCTGTCCGGTACTTCCGATATGAAGAAGGTCAAGGACATGAAGGGTAATCCTTTATTGCTGTTTGTGAATTCCTGGAGCATCGGCATGACTCTGGACCGTAATAAGGGACTGGTGCTGACGGAGTTCGGACGCAATTAGTAATTATATGGAAACAAAAAGTGTGTAGGGGGATAGAATGCGGAATAAGAAAAAGTTATGTGCCGGAATTCTGATGTTACTGCTTTTGACAGGATGCTCCTCACAGGAGGTTCTGCAGGAAGTACCCCAGACCATCGTGCTGCCCGAGTCACAGATAGATACCATGCCTGTGCAGGAGACGGCGGCTGCGGAAAATGACAATACAGAGAGCTTTTCCCTTTTAGAGGAGGGAGGCTCTCGTTTTGCATATGAGAGTCTGGATGCGCAGGAACAGATCTGGTATCAGGAGATCGAGCAGGCGATTGGGTCTATGGATGACACGATCAAACTGTCCACGGAACCGTTGGAACAGGGAATGGATGAACAGGACATTGACAAAGTATTTCAGTGCGTGCTGATAGATCATCCGGAGATTTTTTACACCACAGGATATACTTATACCAAATATTCCAGAGGGGAGAAAACCGTAGGAATTGACTTCGCAGGCACTTACGATCAGACGAAGGAAGAGGCCGCAGCGCGGGCGGAGGCCATTCGCAGTGTGACGGCGGAATGGCTGTCCGGTATGGAAGAGGCGGCTTCTGAGTACGATAAGGTAAAAGAGGTGTATGAGGCGGTCATCTTTTCCACAAATTATGATCTGAGTGCGGCGGATAATCAGAACATTGCCTCGGTATTCTTAGGAGGAGCCTCTGTCTGCCAGGGATATGCCAAAGCCACCCAGTATCTGTTGAATCATCTGGGGGTGATGTGCACCCTGGTGCAGGGAACGGTGGATACCGGAGAAGCTCATGCCTGGAATCTGGTACAGGTGGACGGGGACTATTATTATGTAGATACCACCTGGGGAGATGCCTCTTACCGCATGGAGAATGGCAGCGAGCAGAGGAGCTTGCCGGAGATCAATTATGATTATCTGTGCGTGACTACAGAGGATCTGCTACGGACGCATCGTATCGAAGCGGTGATCCCCATGCCGGAATGTACGGCGACAGAAGCAAATTATTATGTGCGGGAAGGTTCCTACTTTACTTCCTATGACCATGAACAGATGCAGGCGGTCTTCGACAGAGCCATAGAGGGCGGCAGAACGGAAGTGACGATAAAATGTGCAGATGAACTCTGTTATCAGGAAATCTGTCATGCATTGATCGATGAGCAGGAGATTTTTTCCTATATGCAGATACAGGGGAACAGCAATACCGTCACTTATGCCCAGAACGGGAAACAATTATCCTTGACTTTTTGGGTGACAAATGAATAAGGATTTGGTATACTGTAACTAATTAGTTATTATTAGGAGGATCAGCTATCATGGAAAAAGAAATAGATAAGAAGAACCTGGTATTAAGGGAAGACGAGAGCATCGGTACCGTACAGATCGCCGATGATGTAGTGGCTATGATCGCATCTTTAGCAGCTACCGAGGTAGACGGTGTCAGCGCCATGGCTGGTAATGTTACCAACGAACTCATGAGCAAGGTAGGCGTTAAGAGCCTGACCAAGGGTGTCAAAGTAGAGGTGCTGGACAAGAATGTGACCGTGGATCTGACTGTGACCATGGAGTACGGTTACAATATTCCCGCTACCTGTCAGGCAGTACAGCAGAAGGTGAAAAATGCCATTGAGAATATGACAGGACTGACCTGCTCTGATGTGAACATCCGTATTGCCGGTGTGAACATGAAGAAGGATAAATAAGAGGAATTACAGGAAGATATTATGGGAAGACACGAGCAGAGAGAACAGGTTTTCAAACTTTTATACCGCGTGGAGTTTCATGCACCGGAGGATATGCCGGAACAGATCGCATTGTTCCGCGAGAATAATGAGGAAGTTCCTTCCTGGCAGGATGCAGATGCCATTGCGGCCCGCTTTGAGAAGATCAGGGAGAAAATCCCCGAGCTTGACAGGCTGTTGAATGAGAATACCGAAGGCTGGGATACCACCCGTATGGGAAAGGTGGAGCTTGCAGTACTGCGTCTTGGTGCATATGAGCTGCGCTATGATGACGATATCCCGAATGGCGTTGCTATTAACGAGGCAATCGAGATTGCCAAAAAGTACGGACAGGAAAGCTCTGGCGGATTCGTCAATGCGATCCTTGCCAAGATCATGAAATCCGGTGAGTAGGATACAGAACGTAATCAGCGTACGACAACTGAATACTTATATCAAAAATATGTTCACGCAGGATTACTTTTTACAGATGGTATCTGTAAAGGGTGAGGTAAGCAACTGTAAATACCATCCCTCTGGACATATTTATTTTACGTTAAAGGATTCTGCCAGTGCCCTGAACTGCATTATGTTTGCCGGAGACCGGAGAGGTCTGGGATTCCGGCTGACGGAAGGCCAGCAGGTAATTGCGAAGGGCAGTGTGAGTGTATTTGAGCGTGACGGCAGATATCAGCTGTATGTGAAGGAAGTGACGCTGGACGGCGCCGGAGCCCTCTATGAAAAATACGAACAACTAAAACGGGAACTGGCGGAAGAGGGCATGTTTGCTCCGGAGTATAAGCAGCAGATTCCGAAGTATATCCATACTCTTGGGGTAGTCACAGCAGATACCGGCGCGGCAGTCCGGGATATCATACAGATCGCCTCCAGACGGAATCCCTTCGTGCAGATTATTTTGTATCCTGCGCTGGTACAGGGAGCTTCGGCGGCTCCTTCCATTGTGAACGGAATCCGTGCACTGGAGAGACAGGGCGTGGATGTCATGATCGTGGGACGTGGGGGCGGCTCCATTGAGGATCTGTGGGCGTTCAACGAGAGAATGGTGGCACAGGCAGTATTCGACTGCTCTGTTCCCATTATTTCGGCGGTTGGACACGAGACGGATACCACGATCATTGATTATGTGGCGGATCTGCGGGCACCGACCCCGTCGGCAGCGGCAGAACTGGCAGTGACACAGGTCAGTGATATTGAGAATGAGATTTTGGACAGACAGGACAGGCTGTATCAGCGGATGGGACGAGTGCTTCAGCATAAGAGGCAGCAGGCGGATCAGATGGAAATGCGCCTGAAATATTTAAGCCCCGCCAGCCGGATACGGGAGAAGAGGACTTACAGCATACAGCTGGAAGACCGGCTGCAGAACCGGCTGCAGGCGATCCTGCGGGAACGCAGACATAATCTGGCATTGTATATTGAGAGAATGAAAGCGGTCTCTCCTTTGGAAAAGTTAAACAGTGGTTTTTCCTATGTGGAGGATACCGATGGGAAAAATATCCGTTCCGTGACCCAGGTGGAAGCAGGGGAGCGCCTGCGGATCCGGGTGAGTGACGGCGTGATCGATACCCGGGTGGAACAGATACAGAAGGAAGAAAGACTTCCCGGATAGCATTTACCGGTATCCGGGGGATGCAGATAGATGCAGGCAGCAGACGGAGGTGCTATTTTGGCAGGAAAAAAGAAAACGGAAGCACAGGAACCACAGAGCCTGGAAGAGAATTTTTCCGCAGTGGAAGAACTGATCGGACAGCTGGAAGCAGAGGATATTTCTCTGGAGGAAGCTTTTACGGCGTACAGCAAGGGCATGAATCTGCTGAAACAGTGCAGCGAACAGATCGACCGGGTGGAAAAACAGGTCATGAAGCTGAACGAAGAGGGCGGACTGGAACCGCTGGATCCCCAGTAAGCATACAGCATACCGGCAGGTAGAGGAAGGTTGGCATTAGACATGGAAGAAACGTTATTCAGACAGGAATTGCAGAAGAGAACGGCAGCGATTGAAGAATTACTGAAGGAATATCTTCCGGCAGAGGAAGGATACCAGAAGACCGTTATTGAAGCCATGAACTATAGTCTTATGGCAGGCGGAAAGCGCCTGCGTCCCATGCTGATGCAGGAGACCTATAAAATGTTCGGTGGCAAAGATGATACGATAGAGCCTTTTATGGCGGCGATCGAGATGGTTCATACATATTCTCTGGTACATGATGATCTGCCGGCCATGGACAATGACGAGTACCGCAGAGGCCGCAAGACCACCTGGTCTGTGTACGGTGACGGTATGGGAGTCCTGGCAGGAGACGGACTGCTCAATTATGCCTTTGAGACTGCATTTCGTGCTTTTCCGGCATGCACCTCGGGAGAACCGGTAGATCCGAATTACCCGAGAGTGGCGGCGGCACTGAATATTTTAGCCCGCAAGGCAGGAATCTATGGGATGATCGGCGGCCAGAACGCAGACATTGAAGCGGAGGAACAGGCAGAACCTCTGACCACAGAACAGATCCTGTTCATCCATGCCAACAAGACGGCAGCCCTGATCCAGTCGGCCATGACTATCGGAGCTACGCTGGCAGGGGCAACCGATGAAGAGATTGCGGCATTGGAACTGTGTGCCTACAATGTCGGCATTGCATTCCAGATCCAGGATGACATTCTGGATGTGATAGGGGACAGCAAGGAGCTGGGAAAAGCTACCGGAAGTGATGCACAGAATCATAAGCAGACCTATGTGACTTTACACGGACTGGAAGAATCCGGCAGAGAAGTGGAACGGCTGACCGGGGAAGCGGTAGCGATTCTGGACAGCTTTTCGGGAGAACATGAATTCCTGAAGGAGCTGTTGCTGCACCTGGTTCATAGAACGAAATAGCAGAGGAAAAGCCAATGTTACTGGATAAGATCGAGAAAGCAAACGATATCAAAAAAATAGATAAATCAGACTATGGGGAACTGGCGGAGGAGATTCGGCAGTTCCTGATCGAAAAGATCAGTGTGACCGGGGGGCATCTGGGTTCGAACCTGGGAGCGGTGGAACTGACCATGGCACTTCATCTTGCTCTGAATCTCCCGGAGGACAAGATCATCTGGGATGTAGGTCATCAGTCTTATACCCACAAAATATTAACGGGCCGCAAGGACGGTTTCGATGTCTTACGCCAGTTCCATGGCATGAGTGGGTTCCCCAAGAGAAAAGAAAGTGATTATGACGCATTTGATACCGGACACAGTTCTACCTCCATATCCGCAGGACTGGGACTGGTGAAGGCAAGAGATCTCAAAGGGGAGAAGACCACCATTGTATCCGTGATCGGAGACGGCTCTCTGACAGGAGGCATGGCTTACGAGGCCTTGAACAATGCAGCTAAACTGGAGACGAACTTTATTGTGGTATTAAACGACAACAATATGTCCATCTCCGAAAATGTGGGCGGTGTTTCCAAATATCTGAACAATATCCGTACGGCGACCGGCTATCTGGATCTGAAAGAGGGCATATACAACGCTCTCAAGAGAAAACCCGGTGGCGACGGTATTGTCAACAGTATCCGCCGGGCCAAGAGCAGCTTCAAACAGCTGGTGATCCCCGGGATGTTTTTTGAGGATATGGGAGTGACTTATTTAGGCCCGGTAGACGGACATGATATCGAAGGCCTGATCAAGGTCATTGAGGAAGCCAAGAGAGTCAAGGGAGCTGTGCTGGTGCATGTGATTACCCAGAAGGGCAAGGGCTATGGACCGGCGGAGAAACATCCCGCCAGATTCCACGGGGCAGAGCCTTTTGACATCGAGACGGGAATTCCTTCCCATCCCCGCACCGTGGCCAATTATACGGATGTGTTTTCCACTGTTATGTGCAAGCTGGGCCAGCGGGACGAACGGGTAGTGGCTATTACGGCAGCCATGCCGGACGGCACCGGCTTAAAGCGCTTCCGGAATATGTACCCGGACCGGTTCTTTGATGTGGGAATTGCGGAGGAACATGCGGTGACCTTCGCAGCAGGACTGGCAGCAGGAGGCATGAGGCCTATTGTTGCGGTGTATTCTTCATTTTTACAGAGAGCCTACGATCAGATCCTGCATGATGTGTGTATTCAGAACCTGCCGGTAGTGTTTGCTATAGATCGTGCAGGGCTGGTGGGGAGTGACGGTGAGACCCATCAGGGTATTTTTGATTATACCTATCTGTCGGGAATTCCCAATATGCATATCTGTGCGCCGAAGAACAAATGGGAATTATCGGATATGATGAAGTTTGCCGTGGCACTGGATGCGCCCATTGCGGTGCGATATCCCAGAGGAACGGCTTATGCCGGACTTGCCGAACACCGTGCCCCCATTGAACTGGGCAAGGCGGAGTGGATCGCAAGAGAGGGCGGTATCGCATTGTTTGCCGTAGGCAGTATGGTAAAGACAGCGGAGGAAGTCCAGAAGCTTCTGCATGAAAAGGGTTACAAGGCAAGTATCATCAATGCCAGATTTATCAAGCCCATTGACGAAGAGGCAGTACTTTCGGCCTGTGAAGATCATGAGATGATCGTGACCATGGAAGAAAATGTCCAAAGCGGAGGATTCGGAGAAAAGGTGTTGGACTGTCTGAATGACCACGAGAAACGGATCAAATGTGTCATGGCAGCTATTCCCGATGCTTATGTGGAACATGGAAATGTAGAGCTTTTGAAAAAGGAGATCGGATTGGATGCGGAAAGCATCACGGAGAAAATTCTGGAAAGATTATAAATAATTAGGAGACGAAGATGAAAGAACGACTGGATGTGATTCTGGTAGAGCAGGGGTATGCTCCTTCCAGAGAAAAGGCAAAAGCCATCATAATGTCGGGCAATGTCTATGTCAACGGACAGAAGGAAGACAAGGCCGGCACCGGATTTGATGTCAGCAAGATCAAGCTGGAAGTCAGAAATCATACCATGAAATATGTCAGCCGCGGAGGCCTGAAGCTGGAAAAGGCAATGGAACAGTGGGGATTTCTGCTGGACGGCATGATCTGCATGGATATCGGTGCATCTACCGGAGGCTTCACGGACTGCATGCTCCAGAACGGAGCCACGAAGGTGTATTCCGTGGACGTGGGACAGGGGCAGTTAGCCTGGAAACTGCGGAATGATGAGCGGGTGGTATGCATGGAACAGACCAATTTCCGTTATGTGACCCCGGAGGATATCCCGGATGCACTGGATTTCGCCAGCGTGGATGTGTCCTTTATTTCCCTGACCAAGATTTTGATCCCAGCGAGAAATCTGTTAAAGACCGGCGGACAGATGGTGTGTCTGATCAAGCCCCAGTTCGAGGCCGGCAGAGGCAAGGTGGGCAAGAACGGTGTGGTGAGAGAGCCTCAGATCCACGAGGAAGTGATCCGCAAGATCATCGACTATGCGGACAGCATTGGTTTCGAAGTACTGCATCTGGAATATTCCCCCATCAAGGGACCGGAGGGCAATATCGAATATCTGCTGCATATCCGTAAGCCGGAGGAGATCTCCGAAGAAAAGCTGGCGCTGACCGAGCATGAAGCGGAGAGCGCCTTACAGACTATTATAGAGGAAAAGACCGGACTGTCCTATACCCCTGAATGGGATGCCGTAATCAAAGGTATCGTAGACAACTCTCATACCCTGTAACAGACAAGGAGTGCGAAGCTATGAAGCATTTTCTGATATATACCAACAAGCATAAGGATCAGGAGCTTGCGACCACGAAACGGATCCAGAATTATCTGGAAACCAAAGGCTGTACGGTGAAATTAAAGGTCAAGGAATCCGACTGGAAGGAAGAAGCGGATTCCGTGGCGGAAGAGGAAGCAACGGACATTCCGTTAGATGTGGACTGCATGATCGTATTGGGCGGCGACGGCACGGTGCTGCAGGCAGCCAGAGAGACGAAGAAGATCCTTGTCCCCATCATCGGAGTGAATCTGGGAACCGTAGGTTATATGACGGAGATCGAACTGTCTGGATTAGAGGAATCTCTGGACCGCCTGATCCGGGATGATTTTAAGAAAGAACGCAGAATGATGTTAAACGGTAAAGTCTGCTGTGCGGATGGAACCGTGTCGGAAGGCTGGGCTTTGAATGACATCGTCATTTCCCGAAGCGGATCCCTGCAGATCATAGAATTCAACATCTATGTCAACGGACAGCTTCTGAATCATTACAAGGCAGATGGAATGATCGTGACTACACCGACAGGATCCACGGGATATAATCTGTCGGCGGGCGGGCCGCTGGTGGAGCCCAAGGCGAAACTGATCACCCTGACACCGATCTGCCCCCACAGCCTGAACCAGAGAAGCATTATCCTGTCCCCGGAAGATGAGATCGTTATAGAGATTCCCGGTGGCAGAGAGGGCAAAAGCCAGACCGTGGAAGCCAATTATGACGGCAGCCACAAAGTGACCATGTGTACCGGAGACCGGATCCGTATTGTGCAGTCGGAGAAGATCACCGAGTTTATTCAGCTGAATCAGGTAAGCTTCCTGGATGTATTGCATCGGAAAATGAGAGATTCCTGACGAATTGTTGTGAGAAAGGCATGAGGTCAAGATGAAGAAAACAAGACATCGCAAGATCGTGGAGATTATAGAAAAAAGAGATGTGGAGACCCAGGAGGAACTGGCGGGCTATCTGAAGGAAGCCGGTTTTGCTGTGACACAGGCTACCGTATCCAGAGATATCAGAGAACTGAAGCTGTCCAAAGTACCCACCGGTGGCGGCAAACAGAAATACGTCATTTTAAAACAGGATGACAGTCATATGGGAGATAAATACATCCGCGTCCTCAGAGACGGTTTTATCTCCATGGACATGGCACAGAATATTCTGGTGATCAAGACCGTATCCGGCATGGCCATGGCAGTGGCGGCGGCACTGGATGCCCTGAAATTCTCCGAAGTGGTGGGATGTATCGCCGGAGATGATACGATCATGGTGGCAGTGCGGACCGTGGAAGATACCCAGATCCTTATGGACAAGATCCATCTGATGATAGAAAGGTAAGACAGGGGGAAATACATGCTTCGTAGTTTACGCGTGAAAAATCTGGCTCTTATCCGGGAGACAGAGGTAGAGTTCGGAGAAGGACTGAATATACTGACCGGTGAGACCGGTGCCGGTAAATCATTACTCATTGGATCAGTGAATCTGGCACTGGGAGGAAAGTTCGAGAAAGACATGCTCAGACGGGGAGAAGAGAACGGTCTGGTGGAACTGGTCTTCGACTGTGAGGAAGAAAGGCTGGCGGAAAAATTAAAGAGCATGGATCTGGAACCTTCGGAAGACGGAACCGTGATCCTGAGCCGAAAACTTTCCTCCGGGAAAAGCATCTGCCGCATCAATGGAGAGACCGTGACAGCAAAGCAGGTGAAGGAACTTTCGGAGTTGCTGATCGATATTCACGGACAACATGAGCACCAGTCTCTGCTAAACAAGAAAAAACATATGGAGATCCTGGATGCCTATGCGGGAGCGGAATTTGCAGAATGCGCAGGGCGGGTGGCTGCACTTTATCATGAGTGTACTGCCCTGGAGAAAAAGATCACAGAGGAAACTCTGGATGATACCTCCAGAAGCAGAGAACAGTCTCTGGCGGAATTTGAACAAAAGGAGATCGCGGATGCTTCCCTGCAGCTCGGAGAAGATGAGGAACTGGAACAGGCGTACCGCAAAATGTCCAACAGCCGAAAAATTGCGGAAAGCCTGGCGGAGAGCTATCAACTCAGTGGCAATGACGCGGAAGACGGTGCCGGGAATTCTTTGAGCAGGGCACTGCGGGCATTGCGTAGTGTGACCATGTATGATCCTGCACTGGAACAGATGGAGGAACAGTTGGCAGAGGTGGAAAGTCTTTTGTCAGATTACAATCATGATGTCTCCGAATATATGTCGGATCTGGAATTTGATGAAGAGGATTTTCGCAGTACAGAGGATCGTCTGAATACCATCAATCACCTCAAGGGAAAATACGGCAACACGATCGAAGAGATCCTGCGGTACAAAGAGGAAAAAGAAGCTTATTTGGAAAAACTGGTGGATTATGATGCCTATATGCAGAAATTGAACGCCGAGTGGGAGGAAAAGCAGGCGTTACTGAAGAAAGCCTGTGAAGAACTGTCTGAGATCCGCAGAAAAAACGCAGCGGTACTGACGCAGAAATTGAAAGATGCGCTGATAGGTCTCAATTTCCTGACGGTGGAATTTGACATCGCAGTCAGACCCGGTCAGGCCATTACAACAAAAGGCTATGATGATGTGGAATTCCTGATTTCCACCAATCCCGGAGAAAGTCTGAAACCTTTGAACCAGGTGGCCAGTGGCGGTGAACTGTCCCGGGTGATGCTGGCGATCAAAACGGTGCTGGCAGGGAAAGATGCCATTGATACATTGATTTTTGATGAGATCGATACCGGTATCAGCGGCAGAACCGCATGGAAAGTAGCGGAGCAGCTGAGTATTCTGGCAGGAGCCCATCAGGTCATCTGTATCACTCATCTGCCTCAGATCGCAGCCATGGCGGATGTGCATTTCATTATTGAAAAGAGCAGTACCGATGATATGACCATTACGGACATTCACAAGGTGGCAGAAGAAGAAAGTCTGGCGGAGCTGGCAAGACTGTTAGGCAGTGATGCACTGACGGAAGCGGCGCTTTCCAATGCAAAGGAAATGAAAGAACAGGCAAACGGGTTTAAAGAAGCCAGATAAGGGAAATGCTATAGTGAAAGAAACATTGAAAAAGGATGAAGAAGTATTTCATCCTTTTATTTTGTGCAAATTCAACCAAAATAAAGCACCATATTTGTGAATTAAATTGATTGAATTTGACTGAATGTGAAGATATAATAACATCATAAGAACAAGAAAGATGACAGACAGGAGGGATAGAAATGATTTGTACCGTGACTTTCAATCCGTCACTGGATTACATCGTATCCGTGGATGACTTTCAGCTGGGAATGACGAACAGAACCTCATCAGAGCTGATTCTTCCGGGAGGAAAGGGAATCAATGTCTCTATCGTACTGAAGAATCTGGGACTGGATTCCACAGCCCTGGGATATGCGGCGGGATTCACTGGAGAGGAACTGATCCGGAGATTGAACGAGTTTGGCGTAAATGCTGATTTCATCAAAATCGATCACGGAATGACCAGAATCAATCTGAAGCTGAAAAGTATTGACGGAACAGAGATCAATGGCTGTGGCCCGGATATTGATGCAAAAGCTTTGGAACAGCTGATGGAAAAGATTGACAGACTGGGAGACGGAGATGTCCTGGTATTGGCAGGAAGTATTCCTTATACCATGCCGGATGACATGTATCAGCGGATCCTGGAGCGGATTCAAGGCAGAGGAGTCCTGACAGTGGTGGATGCCACCAGAGACCTGCTGGTCAAGGTATTGCCGTATCATCCATTTCTGGTGAAACCAAACAATTATGAATTGGGAGAAATCTTCGGTGTGAAGCTCTCCACAAGGGAAGAAGTGGTTCCTTACGGTAAGAAACTGCAGGAGATGGGAGCACAGAATGTACTGATCTCCATGGCAGGCGAAGGAGCAGTATTGATCGCAGCGGACGGACAGAGCATGGGAGCTCCGGCACCGAAGGGAACACTGGTCAATGGTGTGGGTGCAGGCGATTCCATGGTGGCAGGTTTCCTGACAGGATGGATGGAAAAGAAAGATTATGTACATGCGTTCCATATGGGAATTGCTGCAGGAAGCGCCAGTGCATTTTCCGAGAATCTGGCCACCAGAGAAGAAGTCTTGCAGGTATTACAGCAGGTAGAACAATAACAATGATAAATATAAAAAGAGAGGATGGGTCACAACATGAGAATTACAGATCTTTTGGACAAAAATAGTATTTCCCTAAATGCGGCACCGGCTGACAAAAAGGAAACACTGGATCTGGCAGTGGAACTGATGGCAAAAAGCGGAAAGCTGTCTGATGTGGAGAAGTATCGTGAACAGGTCTATGCAAGAGAGGAAGAGAGTACCACGGGAATCGGAGAGGGAATTGCGATCCCTCACGGAAAATGTGATGCGGTAAAAGCCCCCGGACTGGCAGCCATGGTGATCAAAAACGGTGTGGAGTATGAATCTCTGGACGGGGAACCGGTGACCTTACTGTTCCTGATTGCAGCACCGAATACAAAGGATAATGTACATCTGGATGTGCTGAGCAAACTGTCCGTGATGCTGATGGATGAAAATTTTACCACTTCCCTGAGAAACGCAAAAAGCGTAGATGAGTTTTTACAGATCATTGATGCAGCAGATGAAAGTGCCAAGAGCATTGATGACAGATTAAGTGATACCGGTATTACCACCGAGAAGAAGAAAGGCTTTAAGCTGTTGGCAGTGACCTCCTGTCCGACCGGAATCGCTCATACCTATATGGCAGCAGAAGCATTGGAAAAGGCAGCCAGAGCAGCAGACTGTCAGATTAAGATTGAGACCAGAGGCTCCGCAGGCGCAAAAAATGTACTGACTGCAGAAGAGATTGAAGCGGCGGACTGCATCATCGTGGCGGCTGATGCCAAAGTACCCATGGACCGCTTTAACGGCAAGAAAGTCATCAGCTGTCAGGTATCCGACGGTATTGGCAAGGCAGACCAGCTGGTAAAACAGGCAATGAGTGGAAACGTGGAAGTTTTCCACGGGGAAAGCAGTGAAACAACTACAGCCGTAACCGGTAAGGAAAGCGCAGCTCATAAGATCTATACCCAGCTGATGAACGGTGTATCCCATATGCTTCCTTTCGTAGTCGGCGGTGGTATCCTGATCGCCATTGCCTTCCTGATCGACGGACTGAACGTTGATATCAATGCACTTCCCGCAGATCAGAGAAGTAACTTTGGTACGATTACTCCCATAGCCGCAATGTTCAAGAATATCGGCGGCGTGGCATTCGGTCTGATGCTTCCGGTACTGGCGGGCTTCATCGGTATGGCAATCGGCGACAGACCGGCGCTGGCGCTTGGCTTTGTAGGCGGTATGCTGGCAGCCAACGGAAAGTCCGGATTCCTGGGTGCACTGGTAGCAGGTTTCCTGGCAGGCTATCTGATCGTAGGACTTCGTAAGATCTGTGACAAACTCCCGGAGGCTATTGAAAAACTGGCTCCTGTATTGATCTATCCGGTAGTGGGTATCTTGATTATGGGACTTGCCATGAACTTTGTGGTGGAGCCGGTCATGGGCGGCATCAATACAGGACTGAATAATTTCCTGAGTGGCATGGGTGATTCCAGCCGGATCGTACTGGGACTGATCCTGGGCGGCATGATGGCTATCGATATGGGTGGCCCCTTCAACAAGGCAGCTTATGTATTCGGAACCGCAGCAATTACCGCAGGCAACTACGACATCATGGCAGCTGTTATGATCGGAGGTATGACTCCTCCCTGTGCCATTGCACTGGCAACCCTGTTATTCAAGAATAAATTCACCAAGGAAGAGAGAGACGCAGGTCCCACCAACTTCATCATGGGCCTGGCGTTCATCACCGAAGGTGCGATTCCTTTTGCAGCATCCGATCCTCTGCATGTGCTTCCTTCCTGCATCATCGGTTCGGCACTGGCAGGCGCCCTGTCCATGGCATTCCACTGCACACTGATGGCACCTCACGGTGGAATTTTCGTATTCCCTGTAGTAGGTAACGCAGTGATGTATCTGGTGGCACTGGTGGCAGGTACGGTAGTGTCCGCACTGCTGTTGGGTGTATTGAAGAAAAAAGTAACCACATGAGCAAAAGGGAAGCTCTGAAAGAGCGGTTTTGCGAATGTGGGTGCTGAATAGTTACCGTAATATAAAAAATCAGAAAAGGAGATAAGAAAATGAAAGAATTTAAATATGTTATCACAGATCCCGAAGGTATCCATGCTCGCCCAGCAGGAGAACTGGTAAAGGCAACAAAGGAATTCCAGAGTGCCATCACTCTGACCAAGGACGGCAAGACCGGAGACTGCAAGAGAATCTTCGGCATCATGGGTCTGGCTGTTAAGGCCGGCAACGAGATCACCCTGACCTTCGACGGTGAGGATGAGGAAGCAGCTTATGCAGCTGTTACGGAATTTGTGAAAGCAAACCTCTAAGTAATCATAATATTATTGTCGGGAGAGGAGAAAAGTCATGGAAGTCTACCAGGGAAAAAGTGTATTCGGCGGAATTGCCATTGGCAGGATCAGTGTTCATAAGAAGGATGAGCAGCAGGTAAAGCGTGTGAAGATCGAGAATCCCGACCGGGAGATCGCTCGTTACAGACAGGCCAGACAAACCGCCATGGAGCAGCTGCAGAATCTGTACCAGAAAGCCTTGAAAGAAGTGGGAGAAGCCAATGCAGCTATTTTCGAGATTCATCAGATGATGCTGGAGGATGATGATTACAATGAATCCATTGAGAACATCATTCATATGCAGCAGGTGAATGCAGAGTATGCGGTGGCTTCCACCGGAGACAATTTTGCACAGATGTTTGCCTCCATGGAGGATGACTACATGAGAGCCAGATCTGCGGATGTCAAAGACATTTCCGAGCGCGTATTAAGCGTGCTGGGTGGCAGAACGGCAGGCATGGCGGCATCGGAAGAACCCATGATCATTGTGGCAGACGACCTGGCACCCTCCGAGACGGTACAGTTGAACAAGGATCTGGTATTATCCTTTGTAACGGTACATGGATCTGTGAATTCCCATACGGCGATCCTGGCCCGCACCATGAGCATTCCGGCACTGATCGGCACCGATATCCCTCTGACCGATGCCATAGACGGAAAACTTGGTATCGTGGACGGACGAAACGGCTGCATCTATGTGGATCCCGATGAAGATACTCTGTCGAAAATGCAGCAGCTAAAGCAGGAGGAGCAGGAGAAGAAAGAACTGCTCCAGACCTTAAAGGGACGTGAAAATATCACTATTGACGGTAAGAAGATCATGCTCTATGCTAATATAGGTAACAGCAAGGATCTGGCGGCCGTATTGCAGAACGATGCCGGCGGCATCGGCCTGTTCCGCAGTGAGTTTTTATATCTGGAGAGAGAAACCTTCCCTACCGAGGAAGAACAGTTTCAGATCTACCGCACTGTGGCGGAGACCATGGCGGGAAAGCCTGTGATCATCCGTACACTGGACATCGGTGCAGACAAGAAGTGCGATTACTTCGAAATGGAGCCGGAGGAAAATCCGGCCATGGGATGCCGTGCCATCCGTATCTGTCTGACCAGACCGGAGATTTTCAAGACACAGCTCCGTGCATTGTTCCGTGCCAGTGCATTTGGTAATATCTCCATTATGTATCCTATGATTATAAGTGTGGAGGAAGTACATCAGATCAAGGAAATCGTGGCAGAGGTAAAGCAGGAACTGACAGAACAGGGTGTGGCTTTCGGAGAACCGAAGCAGGGTATTATGATCGAGACACCGGCTGCCGTCATGATGAGTGCAGAGCTGGCGAAGGAAGTGGATTTCTTCAGTATCGGTACTAACGATCTGACCCAGTACACACTGGCCATCGACAGGCAGAATCCGAAGCTGGATGCATTTTATGATCCGCATCATCCCGCAGTGCTGCGTATGATACAGATGGTCGTGGAAAATGCGCATAAGGCCGGAATCTGGGCAGGTATCTGCGGAGAACTGGGTGCAGATACATCGTTGACCAGACGTTTTCTGGCTATGGGTGTTGATGAATTATCCATGTCTCCCGGAAGTATTCTTCCCGTGCGTAAGATCATACTGGAGACAGATGTGACAAAGGAAAGAGAAAATAACAATTTATGCTGACAGAACAACGTTATGAGATCATTCTGAAATTATTGGAAGAAAAAAACAGCATTACGGTGGCCGAGGTAAAAGATCTGTTAAATACGTCGGAATCCACGGTACGTCGGGACATCACAGCATTGCATAATGCCGGGAAGCTGGTAAAGGTCTTTGGAGGTGCTGTGGCATGTGACCGGACGGTGATAACACATGAACCCACGGTGGAACAGAAGGCAGAAGTCAATGTGGAAGCCAAACAGCTGGTGGCTGCCAAAGCGGCAGCACTGATCCAGCCGGAGGATTTTGTCTATCTGGATGCCGGAACCACAACGGCAAGCATGCTTTCTTTTCTGACAGAGAAAAGTGCCATTTTCGTGACCAATGCAGTAGCGCATGCCAAAACACTGGCAGCAGCGGGATTCCGTGTGTATCTGGTCGGCGGAGAATTGAAGGGTTCCACAGAGGCCGTGGTAGGTAATCAGGCATTGATGAATCTGCAGAGTTATCATTTTACCAAAGGCTTTTTCGGGACCAATGGGATCAGCAGGCAGAGTGGCCTGACCACACCGGATATGAATGAGGCCATGGTGAAAAAGACTGCCATGGGACAATGCAGAGAATGCTTTATTCTGGCAGACCATTCCAAGTTCGGAAATGTCAGCTCTGTGACCTTCGGGGCGTTTCAGAGTGGAACGATTCTGACGGACGGCTGCCCGGAGGAATATAAAAGCAGCGGGAATGTGGTCATTTGTGGTTAAACTGGAGAAAACTGTAAACCGCAATTCCCGGTGATCACAGACTAAAAATAGGAATGTGACGTACACTATACCCTATACAGCAATGACAGAAGTATAGCGGGGGAATGTGTATGAAACTATGGATCACAGAAACGGAAAAAGTAAAAAGGCAGGCAGGAGAAGATGCAGTCATCATTTTGCAGCTCTGGAAACAGAAGGTGCGCAGACTGCGGATTTACCGGGCCTGCCTTTGTGCTGCCCTTATCTTGGCCGGTATGGGACTCTTTGGCTACAGCTATTATCTGGTGGACAGCAGTATTCCTTCTGTTATTTATATGCGGGCGGAATCGGAGGAATCACTGGCACTGGATATTCCCGCAAAAGGTGAGATTTTAAGTGTCAGTGAACAGGGAACCAGTAATATTCCCCAAGGTGCCGTGACACTGGATCTGAGTCAGCCGGTGACTATGAAGACCGGAATGACGGACAGCCTTGAGATGCAGGTGAAGCTGTTCGGGATCCTGCCTTTTAAGCAGGTGGGGATCCGGGTGATCGAGGATCAGCAGCTGATCCCGGTAGGTGTTCCCATCGGAATCTATGTCAAGACCGAAGGGGTAATGGTCATAGGTACCGGAGAGTTCCGTTCTGTCAACGGGGAGAAGGTGGCTCCGGCGGAACATATTTTGAAAAGCGGCGATTATGTGGTGAAACTGAACGGCACGGAAGTGGCGGACAAGGATGATCTGATCACCCGGATCGAAAACGGTAGTGGAGAAGCAGCGATTTTGACGATCCGGCGGGGCGAAGAATATTTTGATGTTAAAATCGATCCGGTACAGGATCAGACGAAAAAATATAAGATCGGTGTCTGGGTCAGGGACAATGCCCAGGGCGTGGGAACCATGACCTACATTGACAGTCAGGGAAATTTCGGAGCACTGGGGCATGGAATCAATGATGTGGACACCAGCAACCTGATGGAAATGAATGACGGAACCCTGTACCAGACGGAGATCATCTCCATTCAGAAGGGAACGGCCGGTCATCCGGGGGAAATGACGGGAATGATCGTCTATTCTGATGACAGGATTCTGGGGGATATTACCAGCAACAGTGTCCGGGGAATCTTCGGCAAGTGCAATGACAAAGCACTGGCACTGGGAACGGAAGAGGCGATGCCCATTGGATTAAAACAGGAGATCCGAAAGGGACCGGCGCAGATTTTGTGTACCGTAGACGGCACCACCAGATACTATGATATCGAGATCACCGACATTCATCTCGATCATGACAACGTGAACCGGGGAATCGAACTGAAAGTCACAGATTCTGACCTGATCGCCCTGACCGGAGGAATCGTCCAGGGAATGAGCGGTGCACCTATCATCCAGAACGGTAAATTCGTAGGGGCCGTCACCCATGTTCTCGTGCAGGACAGTACCAGAGGATATGGGATTTTTATTGAGAATATGCTGGAGCAATAAGGTTGCCGTCCGGCAGTCAATATGGTAAAATAAATTAAATATGCATTCAAATGCAAAAATGGATTTGTAATGTGAGGAATAGGGAAAATGCGCTGACGTATGAAGAAGATGCGAAGAAATGTCTGACCGCCGGAATGAATGCACATCTGGCGGAACCGTTCCAGATGGAGAAAGCGATCGCAGCCATTGCGGAACATTGTAAGAAATAATAATTTTGGGCAGATTTTTCAGAGGATAGGGATATAGAGGAGAAAGAAAATGAGTATACAGCAGTTCAGAAATCTGACCACGCTCTGCTACATCGAGCAGGACGGAAAATATCTGATGCTTCACCGGGTGAAGAAGGAAAATGACATTAACAAAGACAAATGGATCGGCGTGGGTGGTCATTTCGAGGCGGACGAAAGCCCGGAGGACTGTGTGCTCCGGGAAGTAAAGGAAGAGACAGGGTATACTCTGACGGACTACCGGTTCCGGGGAATCATCACCTTTTTATACCGGGACGTCTGTGAGTATATGTGCCTGTATACGGCGGATGGATTTACGGGGGAACCGAGGGAGTGTGACGAAGGAACGCTGGAATGGGTGGAGATCAATAAGGTGGAGGAACTGGATCTCTGGGAAGGGGACAAGATCTTTTTCCGGCTGCTTCGTGAGAACCGCCCCTTTTTCTCCTTAAAACTGTCTTACGATGAGAATGGTATCCTTCTGGATGCAGTACTGGACGGTGAGCCGATAACGACAAAGGAAGGCAGAAAAACGCCGGAGGCGGAAAGTGGGACAATGAATTGAATTTTACGGAATTTGTACGGAACTATCACATACAGTTAAACGAACAGCAGATGCAGGCGGTACAGGCCACGGAAGGTCCGGTACTGCTTCTTGCGGTTCCAGGAAGCGGTAAGACCACCGTACTGGTCAGCAGACTGGGCTATATGATCTATTGCCAGGGAATAACACCGGAGTCGATCCTGACAGTGACCTATACGGTGGCGGCAACGAATGATATGCGCAGGCGGTTTGCGGGGATGTTTGGAGAAGCGGATGCAGAGCGGCTGGAGTTTCGCACCATCAACGGCATCTCCCAGAAGGTACTGCAATATTTTGCCTACCGTACCGGGAAAACGCCTTTTCAGGTGGCAGACAAGGAAGCCTCGGCGGCCGTCAAACAGTCTTTTCTGGAAGTAACGGGGAAATACGCCACGGAAAATGATATCAAAGAGACCCAGCTGGATATCACCTATGCGAAAAATATGCGTCTGACACCGGAGGAAATCCGGGATATGGACACGGATGTGGAGAAATTCCCGGAGATATTCCGTACTTATAATGCGAAACTCAGGCAGATGCAGATGATCGATTACGATGATCAGATGATCTACGCCCTCAGAATTCTGGAACAGTATCCTGAGGTACTTGCACATTTCAGGGAGCAGTATCGGTATTTCTGTGTGGATGAAGCGCAGGATACTTCGAAAATACAGCATGATATGATCGACCTGCTGGCGGCGCAGAGCCGGAATCTGTTTATGGTGGGAGATGAAGACCAGAGTATCTACGGCTTCCGGGCAGCTTACCCGCAGGCACTTGTCTCCTTTGAGGACAGACACCCGGGAGCAGGGATCCTTCTCATGGAGACCAATTACCGCAGCAGGCAGGAGATCGTCCGGGCGGCGGATACTCTGATCCAGAAGAATAAAAACAGACATCCGAAGAAGATGACCGCGGCCAGAGAAGGTGGTGGCTGCGTTACGGAGATCAAGGCAGTATCCAGACAGGGACAGTACAATTATCTGCTGAAAGTAGCCCAGGACTGTGAACAGGAGACGGCAGTATTATACCGGAATAACGAAAGTGCACTTCCCATCATTGATCTGTTGGAACGTAAAGGATTGTCCTACCGGGTGAAAAATTCGGATATGACCTTCTTTTCCCATCCGGTGGTCAACGATATCTGTGATTTTATTCAGTTGTCTCTGGATCCATGGGATGGGGAGGCATTTCTTCGGATCTATTACAAAATGGGAGCCGGTATCAGCAAAAAGGCGGCCATGGAGGCGGTGGATGCCAATACCAGACGACTGACACTGCTGGATACGGTGGCGGAAATGGATGAGGTATCCGTTTACACCAGAAAACAGTGCAAGGCACTGGCTACCCATCTGGACAATATGCGGTATGAGTCAGCAGGAAAAGCTATCTACCGGATCCTGAATTATATGGGATATCAGGAATTCATGGATACCCACGGGTTGGACAGTGGCAAGGCGGAGATATTAAAGGCCCTGGGAGATCAGGAGAACAGCCTGTTTGATTTCCCTGCAAGATTACAGAAGCTGCAGGAGATGATGCGAGAGGGCTACGGGGATCCGAAGAGTAATTTTATCCTGTCCACGATCCATTCCAGCAAGGGACTGGAATACACAAGAGTGTATCTGGCGGATATGCTGGCGGGAGTGATCCCTTCCCAGATTCCGGGGAGGGGCTGTGTACCGGATTCCCCGGAGGCAAATGCCTATGAGGAAGAGAGAAGGCTTTATTATGTGGGAATGACGAGAGCGAAGGAACAGCTGTATGTATTTACCTTTGGACCGAATCTGACCTCTGCTTTTTCAGGAGAAGTGTTTGAGAAAACGAAGCCGTTAAACGCTGTAAGAAAGACCGGTACGGCTGTCGGGATCAGAGGCTCGCTGCTAAAGACACCGGACAAAAAGGTGCAGAAGCTGCCGCCACGGGAAGTGGAGGCCTGCATCGCAGCCTGTGAGTCCGGACGGGAAGTACAGCATCAGAAATACGGAACCGGCAGGATTGCGTCCGTATCGGCTGACGGCATTGCCCAGATTCTGTTTGCAGGCGAAAACAGTACCAGAAAAATATCCCTTCCCATTGCGTTTTCCGGGAAGATACTTACCTTAAAATAATACATACCAGAGAGGGACAGCGATGTATACAATCGTAGTGGCAGATGACGAAGAGGAATTACGCAGAGCAATCATAAGGAAGATCGACTGGGAGAGCATCGGATTTCAAGTCGTGGGGGAAGCGGAGAACGGCATCGAAGCTTTGGAACTGGTGGAGAGGATGGAACCGGATCTGCTGCTTACGGATATCCGGATGCCTTTTGTCTCCGGAATCGAGCTGGCAAGACAGGTCAGAGAGGTACGTCCTACCACACAGATCGCCTTCTTAAGCGGCTTCGATGAATTTTCTTATGCCCAGCAGGCCATCCAGTACAATATCATCAGTTATATGTTGAAACCTATCACTATGGTGGATCTGACGGAAGAACTGAAGAAGATCAAGCTTAAGATCGACGGAATCTTTGCGGAATTTGATGCCAGAAAACATGATAATCCGGATCTGCAACAGTTTTTTCTGCCCCTTTTGCTAGATGATTATGCCAGCTTTGAGGGGCAGGACCGGGAGGAACTTTTACAGGAACAGGCGGTTGGCAACGGCTTTTTGAAGGATCGTAATAATGCCTTTCAGTATGCGGTGCTGGCCATCACGGTGGAGGATACCAACGGGAAGAACCGTACGAGACCGGAACTGGTACATTCCGTGGATATGATACTGCAAAAATATATGAAGCATTATTCTTTTGCCATGGACGGCAGGATCATTGCAGTGCTGGCGGCCACCACGTCGACCTTCGACCGGTATCTGCATATTGCCGTGGGAGAGATGGTACAGAGTACGGAACGCATTCTGAAAATGCATTGTCATATCGGTGTCAGCCGTATCAGAGAACATCTGGGAGAATGCCACGAGGCCTACAGAGGAGCTATGAGTGCATTGGGATATTGCACTCCGGGAGAGAGCGGCATCCATTATATTGCCGATGAAGAGCGGGATAACACCATGGACATGGAGCTGGCGGCGGAATGTGTTACTCAGATGGAGAATCTGATCCGTGGTGGTTCCCGAGAGGAACTGGAAAACTATCTGAAGGATGTATTCGGCAAACTGGAGGTGCAGCAGGATGCTGCCCTGAAATGCAAATTCCTGATCTTCCGGATGTCCTCGGCGCTGATCCGCATTGCCTATACGGTGACAGAAGATTCCGCCCTGCTCCAGCGTTTTGCCATGCTGGAAGGTCCGATACGGGAATCCAGGGATCGTTTCACGGCACTTTGCCTGGAAGTATGGGAACTGGTCAATGCGGGCAAGAAAAAGAGCAGCCAGATCCTGTGTGAAAAGGCCATGCAGATCATCGACAAGGAGTATGGGGATCCGTCCCTGTCTCTGGTGGGCGTCAGCAACAGCATTCATGTGAGCCCCAATTACCTGAGTGCCCTGATCAAAAAAGAGACCGGGTCAAGCTTCGTGGATCTGTTGACGAAAAAGAGGATCGAAACGGCAAGGGAACTGGTACTGGGCAGTTCCATGAAGATGCGGGAGATTGCGGAGCGCTGCGGTTACAGCGATCAGCATTATTTCAGCTACTGCTTTAAAAAGTATTGCGGGGTATCTCCCAATGCCATGCGACAGGAGAAAGAATAAGATATGAAGAAGCAAAAAACGTCCCTTTCTTTTATCATTACGACATTAGTGGTGGGACTGGTTACCCTGTTTTTGCTGTGGTCCACTTTTTACTTTTTTTCTCTTTATGTCGGAAGTATGAAACAGGCGGCACATACCAGCAGTGAACAGGCGGTGACTCAGGCTTCCAATACCATTTCTAACTACATCGGAGATATGCAGGAGATCATGAGTCTGATCGAGAAGGATCTGACAAAGAGCGGCGGAAGTACCGGGCAGACACTGGAGACTCTTTGCAGTGTCCGGTCGGATCTGGTGGCGGTCTATATCTATGATGAGCAGGGGAAGCTGGTGGATTCCCATACGGGAACTCATACTCTGAAGGAACATTATCTGAAGGATCTGTCTTATATCGAACTGGATTCCTACAGCCCCGGGGTACTCTATCTGTCGGAACCCCATGTGGAATCTCTGTTGCAGGACTATTATCCCTGGGTGGTATCGGTCTTACAGGAGATTCCCGGAGCAGACGGACAGAAGCTGCGGGTAGTCATTGATATCCGTTTCTCCAAAATATCGGATTATGTGGACGATGTGGGAATCGGACAGCATGGCTACTGCTTTATCACAGACAGTAACGGAGAGATCATCTATCATCCCCAACAGCAGCTGCTGTATTCGGGTCTTAAGACGGAAGCCACGGAGGGACTGGATCTGAGCCACAACGGTTCCTTTGAGACCGAAGAACTGATCTGTAGTGTCCGGGCGCTGGATAACTGTAACTGGAAGGTGGTGGGTGTCAGCTATATCAGTGAACTGGTGACGGCCAAAGAGATGGAACTGTTGGGAAACATCTGTGTCATGCTGACAATCATTCTGCTGACGACCATGGTGGTCAGTGTTCTGGTATCCAGACTGGTGACCAATCCGGTGCAGCGTCTGATCCGGGCTATGGAAGAGTTCGAAAAGGATGCTGCGGGATATGTTTATCAGCCTGTGGAAGGCACCACGGAGATCGAGGCACTGTCACAGTCCTACGAGCACATGGTAAGAAAGATCCAGAAACTGATGAAGCAGGTACGTCAGGAAGAGATTTCCCTGCGCAAAACGGAGTTAAAGGCTCTGCAGGCCCAGATCAATCCCCACTTCTTATATAATACGTTGGATGCCATCGGGTGGCTCTGCGAGGAAGAAAGGTGTCAGGATGCCGTGGAGATGGTCAATGCTCTGGCGAAACTGTTTCGTATCAGTATCAGCAAGGGGCACGAATTGATCACCATTGAAAAAGAAGTAGAGCATGCCAGAAGCTATTTAAAGATCCAGAATTTCCGCTATAAGAATCAGTTTTCCTATGAGTTTCAGGTGGAAGAGGACTGTCTGCAATATTACTGTAACAAGATCACCCTGCAGCCCATTATCGAAAATGCCATCTATCACGGACTGGACCGCATGGTGGATGAAGGACGGATTCTGATCCGCATCTACAGCGAAGGGGAAGATGTGGTCTTCCGGGTGGAGGATAACGGTGTCGGTATGTCAGAGGAACAGTGTCGGTCGATCCTTCATAAGGAGCCGGGAGATAATTCTGGCATCGGCATCAAGAACGTCAACGACAGGATTAAGATTTATTTCGGAAAAGAGTACGGTCTTTCCATAGAAAGCGAACTGGATGAAGGCACTACTGTGATCATACGGATGCCAAAGGTGGAAGAAAATGCAGCGGCAGGATGGGAGAAAGTATGAGAAAACAGAAAATGAAAAAAATACTGTCCCTGCTGGCTGTGGGTGTCCTGCTTCTTATGAGCATGAGTGGATGCGGAAAAGAAGCTGAGACAGGGAAAACCCAGGTGGCTATGATCGTGAAGTCCACGGAGAGCGCCTTTTTTAAAAGTGTCTTTGCGGGTGCCCGGGCGGCGGCTACGGAATACAATCTGAATGTTACGTTTAACGGCCCGGAATCGGAAGAAGATTATGTGACCCAGAATGAGATGGTGCGGCAGGCCATGGAGGACGGAGTGGATGTGATCGTTTTCTCTGCGGTGGATTACAATGCCAATGCGGAGATCATCGGTCAGGCAGCCCAGAGAGGAATTAAGATCGTTGTCATTGACAGTGATGTCAACAGCAGTATGGTAAGCTGCCGCATTGGGACCAATAACCTGCAGGCCGGTGTGAAGGCGGCGGAAGCAGCTCTGGCGGTGGGAGAAGACGAACTGTATATCGGTATCGTGAATTATGATGTGAATTCCGCCAACGGGCAGCAACGGGAACTGGGATTCCGGCAGACGGTGGAGCAGGACCCGAGAGTAAAGGATATTACCACCATCAATGTCCTTTCCACCACGGAGGATGCCAGAGCGGGAGCAAAAGAGATGCTTTTGTCGGATTCCAGGATCAATGTGGTGGTGACCTTTAACGAATGGACCAGCCTCGGTGTGGGCTGGGCCATCCGGGATCTGGATCGGGGAGACAGGACGCAGGTGGTGGCGTTTGACTCCAATGTGGTCTCTGTGGGAATGTTGGAGACCGGGGAGGTGGATGCCCTGATTGTGCAGAACCCCTATGCCATGGGGTATCTGGGAGTGGAGACGGCAGCGAACCTGATCAACGGACAGACCGGCGGCCCCAGCGTGATAGACACAGCCACCACTATTGTGACCAGAGAGAACATGTACGAGCGGGAGAGCCAGAAGATATTGTTCTCTTTTGAAGAGAGAAAGTAACTATTCAGAACCCCACTCGCAAAACCGCTCTTTCAGAGCTATTCTTTTGCTCATGTGGTTACTTCGCCGAATAAGCATTACATAATTCTTACGAATGCAAGCGTTCGACGAAATTATGTAATGCTTTTCGACTCTGAATAGTTACAAATTATGTACAGAACATGAACAAAATGTGTACAGAATAGTATATTTTTTAACCCCATGCGTAAGATTTTGTATATCTTTTATGTACAAGATGCCATATAATTACCTCATCAAGAGATGAAACACATACATTTTCATCAAAACAAGGAGGTATTTTATATGAAAAAGTTCATGTCACTACTGTTGGTCGGCATTATGATGCTCAGCCTCGTAGCGTGCGGAAAGAGCGGCGGAGGAAAGGGAGAGTTGAATGTAGGAGTATTCTATTACACCTACAGTGATACATACATCTCCAGCGTGCGTACTGCACTGGATAATGCGCTTACCGAAGCAGGCATCAAGTTCCAGAATTATGACGGCAACAGTAACCAGACCACCCAGAACGAGCAGATCGATACCGCTATTGCACAGGGTACCAACCTTCTGATCGTCAACATCGTAACATCCGGTTCCGTAGACGCTTCCCAGGCCATCGTTGACAAGGCAAGCGCAGCAGGAATCCCCGTTATCTTCTTCAACCGTGCGGTAGAGTCCGATGAGGATGAAGGTAAGGTATTAGGCAGCTATGACAAGTGTGCATTCGTTGGAACCGATGCTCCCGAAGCAGGTCATATGCAGGGTAAGATGGTTGGTCAGTATGTAGTAGACAACTTCGATGCTATTGATCTGAATGGCGATGGCAAGATCAGCTATGCAATGTTCATGGGTCAGTTAGGTAACGTAGAAGCAATCTATCGTACCCAGTACGGCGTAGAAGATGCAGATGCAGTGATCACCGCAGCAGGCAAGCCCGCTCTGGAGTACTTCGATGCATCCAATACCGATAAGTATCAGGTTGACCAGGACGGTAACTGGTCCGCAACCGCAGCTAACAACTACATGACCACCAACCTGTCTCAGTACAATGAGTCCGCTGGTAACATGATCGAGCTGGTTATCTGCAACAACGACGGTATGGCTGAAGGCGTTATCTCCGCTCTGAATGACAAGGGCTACAACTTAGGCGATGGCAACTGCACCACCATTCCTGTATTCGGTGTTGATGCAACTGACGCAGCCAAGCAGCTGATCGCAGACGGCAAGATGACCGGTACCATCAAGCAGGATGCAGAAGGTATGGCAAACGGTATTGCTTACCTGGCTAAGAACATCCAGGCTGGCAAGGATCTGATGGCAGATACCGACAGCTTCAACATCTCTGAGAAGGTTAGCAACAAGATCTACATCCCTTACGCTACTTACACCGGAGAATGATCTGAATAACAAGTAAATAAAAGAAGCGGCTGCTGCATCTGGCAGCGGCCGCTCTTTATGTATAGGAGGATGCGTATGGGACAGGAAGTATTACTTCAGATGACAGACATATGCAAGGAATTCCCCGGCGTAAAGGCACTGGATCATGTATCCCTTACCGTAAAAAAAGGAACGGTACACGCGCTCATGGGAGAGAACGGCGCCGGTAAATCCACCTTAATGAAGTGTCTGTTCGGCATCTACAGTAAGGATGCAGGCAAGATCGAACTGGAAGGCAAGGAAGTCAATTTCAAAAATTCCAGAGAAGCACTGAATAACGGAGTGGCCATGGTTCACCAGGAACTGAATCAGGCACTGAAGAGAAATGTCATGGATAATATCTGGCTGGGCCGTTATCCCATGACAGCAGGCATTATGGTCAACGAGCACAAGATGCTGGAAGACACCAACAAGATTTTTGAAGAACTGGGGATCGCTGTAGACCCCAAGAGAATCATGAGTACGATGCCGGTATCACAAAGGCAGATGGTAGAGATCGCGAAAGCGGTATCCTACAACAGTAAGATCATTGTATTTGACGAACCTACTTCATCCCTGACGGAAGAAGAAGTGGAGCATCTGTTCAAGATCATCAATATGCTTCGTGACAGAGGATGCGGTATTATCTATATTTCTCACAAGATGGCAGAGATCCTGCGGATCGCAGATGAAGTCACCGTCATGCGTGACGGTACCTGGATCGCAACAGAGCCTGCACAGAACCTGACTACAGACAAGATCATCAAACTGATGGTAGGCCGTGAACTGACCAACCAGTTCCCGCCCAAGACCAACAAGCCCGGTGAAGTGGCATTGGAGGTAGAAAACTTAAGCGCAAGATATTCCTTGTTGCAGGATGTATCCTTTAAGGCTCGAAAGGGTGAGATCGTAGGTCTGGCCGGACTGGACGGCAGCGGCAGAACGGAGACACTGGAGAATATCTTCGGTGTGGCCACCAGAAAAGACGGTGTGATCAAACTGGACGGCAAAGAGGTCAGAAACCGCAATGCCAGAGAGTCCATTAAAAACGGTTTTGCACTTCTGACGGAGGAACGTCGTGCCACCGGTATCTTCGGAATCCTGAATATCCGGGAGAACACGGTGATCTCCAGTCTGAAGAAACATAAAAAAGCAGGATTTTATCTGAGTGATAAATCCATGGAGAAGGACACTGCATGGGCCATTGATGCCATGCATATCAAGACACCTTCCCAGAAGACGAAGATCCGGTCACTGTCCGGTGGTAACCAGCAGAAGGTTATCCTCGGCAGATGGCTTCTCACAGAGCCGGAGGTGCTGATGCTGGATGAGCCTACCAGAGGTATCGACGTAGGTGCAAAGTACGAGATCTACCAGCTGATCATCGATCTGGCCAATAAGGGCAAAGTTGTCCTGATGGTATCTTCGGAGATGCCGGAGCTGCTGGGTGTATGTGACAGAATTCTTGTCATGAGCGGCGGTAAGCTGGCAGGAGAAGTAGATGCCAAAAATACGACACAGGAAGAGATCATGTCTCTTGCTGCAAAATATGTATAGGAGGATATGCGTATGAATCCCGGCAAAGCAATTCAGAATAAAATAAACGGCGTAAAGCAAAATTTTGCAGACTACAAGAAGCTGGACAGCAGAGACAAGAAGACCTATTGGAAAGAATTTTTACTTAACAATGCCTTATACATCCTGCTGATCGTAGCAATTATTTACACTTACATCCAGAACTCCAATTTCCTGTCGGCGGCTTCCATTGTCAACATCATCAGCCTGTCCGCGGCGAACCTTCCCATTGCCTGTGGTATTGCAGGATGTATCGTATTGACAGGTACCGACTTGTCCGCAGGACGTGTGGTAGGACTGACCGCATGTATCACGGCATCCCTGATGCAGTCCGTGACTTATGCCACCAAGATGTTCCCGAACCTTCCGGTACTTCCGATCCCTCTGGTGATCCTGATCGTACTGTTGGTCGGCGGTATCGTGGGATGGGTCAACGGTTTCTTCGTAGCGAAATTCCAGTTGCATCCCTTCATCGTAACTCTGGCTACCCAGTTGATCGTATACGGCTTACTGTTAATGTACATCATGATCAACGGCAATAACGGTCAGCCTCTGTCCGGTCTGGATCAGCACTTCAACGATGTGGTAAAGGGAAGCGTGATCTCCTTCAATGCCGGCGGCGCGAGAATCGCCATTCCCAACTATGTATGGCTGGCAGCTTTGATCGTTGTTATCATGTGGTTCATCTGGAACAAGACCACTTTCGGTAAGAACATGTTTGCAGTAGGTTCCAATCCCGAAGCAGCAAAGGTATCCGGTGTTAACGTAATGAGAACCACCATTTTAGTACATACACTGGCAGGTGCCATGTACGGTCTGACCGGTTTCATCGAGTCTTCCCGTATCGGTTCCAACACAGCAAATACCGGATTGAACTACGAGTGTGATGCCATTGCAGCTTGCGTTATCGGCGGTGTCTCTTTCGTAGGTGGTACCGGTAAGATCAGTGGTGTCGTACTTGGTGTATTTCTCTTAAGAATCATCTTCGTAGCACTGAACTTCCTGTCCATCAACATGAACATGCAGTATGTGATCAAAGGACTCATCATTCTGGTTGCCTGCGCGATCGATATGAGAAAGTACCTGGTAAGAAAGTAATGACATAAGACTCCCCCATAGAAAACATCCGTGACTGCTTGCAGGTAAAGGATGTTTTCTACGTGGGGAGTAAAACAATATGAGTATGAAGGACGACAGTCCGGAATACGAATATTGGTTGCAATTTCGAGAGTGCGCAGCACATAGAAATTGCTTATGATAGATTAGGAAAAGGAAAAATTATGAATCAGGAACAAGTGACAACAGAGAATACAGAAGAAAAGGCAGCAGAAGTCACCAAGCAGTCGGAAACGACGCAGCAGCCGGAGGAAGCAATCCGTCCGAAAGGAAAATGGTTCGGCCGCGGCATTTACGGAAGCAAGGATGTTCCCATCCGCATTCTGGACGGCCTGATCGGTGTCCTGATCGTGGTGATCGTGGGAATGATTATTTTCTTCGCGGTACGCGGTGGATTCAACATTGTGTACGATACGGACGGCGGAAGTGAAGTGGCAGCCCGGAAGGTACGCTACGGTGAATTCCTTACAGAGCCCGAGACCCCTTATAAGCCCGGCTACACCTTTGACGGGTGGTATACGGAAAAAGAAGGAGAGACAGTGCTGTGGTATTTCCAGTCGGAGAAAGTCACCGGCGATATGACTCTGACCGCTCACTGGGTTCCCGCACAGTTCACCGTGAAATTCGACTATGACGGCGGCACCGGTGCCGACGGTTCCACCGTGGAATCCAAACAGGTGACTTTCGGCGAGACCTACGGTGAACTTCCTACCCCGGTAAAAGAGGGCAGTGCCTTCGGCGGATGGGAGTACAGCGGCCAGATTATTACCGCAGACACCGTCGTCCAGATGACCGGGGAGCATGTGTTGACAGCCACCTGGAATTAACTGAAGAGTTAGTGAAATATCCCCGTAGCCCGTATTGGGGCTAAGAACCGCAGACCCGTTTCCACTTCGGACGCAGACCGTAGCGGTAAATAAGCGAGGAAAGTACCCTCGCTAAGTACCGACGGCTGCTTAGAGTCTGCTTGTCCTTACCCCAACGCGGGCTACTGTTTTTTCGCAGGCTTTCCAAAACGCAGAATGCCCGCGGCGGATGGAATGTCCTTCCGAAGATGTTTGTCGGGAGGTGGTGATATTTTCTCGAAAAGTGTTGAACATCAGGGTGGAGCGAACAGGACGTTCAAGGCATCCGGACGTTGCCATGGATGGCAACTGGAGCCGTGCCCGTACGGGTTAGAACCGCTACTCACTTTTCGTCAGAAAATTCCCACCGGGAGACCTGACACCTCGGAAGGATGTTACGTTCGCCGTGGGCATTTGGGATTCTTTGTTAACCCAGTTAAAAACCACCTTCACATACTGCAGGCAGTACACGAAGGTGGTTCTATTTATAAATCTTCTTAAGCTTTCTTATTGATCATGGCACGTTTCCTCATGGTCGGATCCAGAATCTTCTTACGGATACGCAGGTTGGTAGGAGTTACTTCCAACAGTTCGTCGGTATCGATGAAGTCCAGAGCCTGCTCCAGAGACAGGATTTTGGGCGGTGTCAGACGCAGAGCTTCGTCAGCGCTGGAGGAACGGGTGTTGGTCAGCTGCTTCTTCTTGCAGACATTGATCTCGATGTCCTCACTGCGTCCGGTCTGACCGATGACCATACCGGAGTATACCTTTTCACCGGGTCCGATGAAGAGAGTACCACGCTCCTGCGCATTGTACAGACCGTAGGTGATAGCTTCACCGGCTTCAAATGCGATCAGGGAACCCATCTTACGATACTGGATATCTCCCTTGTAAGGGCCGTAGTCGTCGAATACGGTGTTCAGAATACCGTTACCCTTGGTATCGGTCATGAACTCACCGCGGTAACCAATCAGTCCTCTTGCGGGGATGGAGAACTCCAGACGGGTGTAAGTGCCGCCGGAAATGGAACCCATGTTACGAAGTTCACCTTTTCTCTGACCAAGCTTCTCAATAACAGCACCGGCAAATTCATTGGGAACATCGATGTAAGCCAGCTCCATAGGTTCTAACTTCTTGCCGTTCTCATCGGTATGATACAGAACCTCTGCCTTACTCACGGCGAATTCGAAACCTTCACGACGCATATTCTCGATCAACACGGACAGATGCAGCTCACCACGGCCGGATACTTTGAAACGGTCAGGAGAATCGGTCTCTTCCACACGCAAGGATACATCGGTATTTAACTCGCGGAACAGTCTGTCACGCAGGTGACGGCTGGTAACGAATTTACCTTCCTGGCCTGCCAGGGGAGAGTCGTTGACCATGAACTGCATGGCGATGGTAGGCTCACTGATCTTCTGGAAAGGAATGGGTACCACATTTTCCGGAGAGCAGATGGTGTCACCGATGTGAAGCTCGCTGATACCAGAGATGGCAACGATGGAACCGATGCCTGCTTCCTTGACTTCTACTTTATTCAGACCGTCGAACTCATACAGCTTGCTGACCTTGGTCTTAATGATCTTGTCGGGGTTGTGGTGGTTACAGATGACCACATCCTGGTTTACACGGATGGTACCGTTGTCTACTTTACCGACACCGATACGTCCTACATATTCATTATAATCAATGGTACTGATCAGTACCTGGGTAGCCGCATCCGGATCTCCTTCGGGAGCGGGGATGTAGTTTAAAATGGTCTCAAACAGAGGTTCCATATCAGTACCCATTTCGTCAGCATCCAGAGAGGCAATACCGGCCTTTGCGGAAGCATATACGAAAGGACAATCCAGCTGAGAATCATCCGCATCCAGCTCTAAGAACAGTTCCAGTACCTCGTCTACGACCTCATCGGGTCTTGCTTCGGGACGGTCGATCTTATTGATACATACGATAACGGGAAGCTTTAATTCCAGTGCTTTACGAAGCACGAATTTGGTCTGGGGCATGGCACCCTCGAAGGCATCCACCACCAGGATAACACCGTTTACCATTTTCAGGACACGCTCTACCTCGCCGCCGAAGTCCGCATGGCCCGGGGTGTCGATGATGTTGATCTTGGTACCCTTATACATAACGGCAGTGTTCTTGGACAGAATGGTGATACCACGCTCACGCTCGATATCGTTGGAGTCCATGACACGCTCAGCAACTTCCTGATTTTCACGGAATACACCGCTTTGTTTTAACAGCTCATCCACCAGAGTGGTTTTACCGTGGTCTACGTGAGCAATGATTGCAACGTTTCTGACATCTTCTCTTTTTTGTCTCATAAAAATCCTTGCCTTTCTAAAAATGCGTGCAACTGATTCAATCTTTTTTCAAACTGTTTCAGTATAGCACTTATCATTTCCGGACGCAAGAAAAAACCGTGGAAAATCAACGCTTTTGGTGGTTTTCTATATGAAAAAGTATGGAAAAGAAATCCCTTTTGTGCGTAATTTGCCCTTTTGTGCGATGAGTTTTAGTACTCAAACGATGGATTTTAGAGTATAAATAGTAGTGCAATACATAAAGATTGTTGTAGAAGAGTCAGAAGATGTAGAAGGGAGAACAAAAATGACAGATAAGGTTATTGAAAACAATCAGGTAACGGTGATGGGGGAAGTGGTAAGCAATTTTTCCTACAGCCATGAGATCTATGGGGAAGGATTCTACATGGTGGACATCAAATGTACGAGACTGAGCGACAGTTTTGACATTATACCGGTGATGGTCTCAGAAAGATTACTGGACGTGACAGCCAGCTATGTCGGAATGCTTTTGTGTGTGAACGGACAGTTTCGTTCCTACAATCGTCATGAGGAGCGCAAGAACAGACTGGTGTTGTCTGTGTTTGCCAGAGAAGTGAAATTTATTGAAGAAATGGAAGAAAGTTCGAAGACGAACCAGATTTATCTGGATGGATATATATGTAAGGAACCGGTGTATCGTAAGACACCGTTGGGAAGAGAAATAGCGGATCTGCTGCTGGCAGTAAACCGTCCGTACGGAAAATCCGATTATATTCCCTGTATCTGTTGGGGACGTAACGCCCGTTATGCGGAGCATTTCAAGGTAGGAGAGCGCTGTGCGATCTGGGGACGGATCCAGAGCCGTGAATATATGAAAAAACTGGATGAAGAGCATGTGGAGAAAAGAGTAGCTTTCGAGGTATCCGTCAGCAAACTGGAACTTCTGGAGGAGGCACAGGTGCAGGAATCCATCGTCTAACGACAAAAGATTGCAAAAAGTGACAATATATGGTATAAAAGAATGCATAGATATTAGTAACTGTGTACAGCTAGGGAGCGTCAGATACGCAGATAGACCATGAGGTGTGGAATGGCAGAAGGATGCATCTATATTTATACCGGCGATGGCAGAGGCAAATCACCGGCAGCGATTGGAAGAGCGGTACAGGCAGCGGTAGAAGGCAAGAGGGTCGTTATTATTCAGTTCCTGAAGGGAAAGGGACTGGGGGATTCCGATTTTTTACGCAGAATGGAGCCGGAGATCAAGCTGTTCCGTTTCGAGAAATCGGACGGTAATTTCGTGGAATTACCGGAGGAAAAGAAGCAGGAGGAGATCCAGAACATCCGTAACGGGATCGGCTTTGCCAAGAAAGTACTGACGACTGGAGAATGCGATCTGCTGATCCTGGACGAAGTGCTGGGACTGGTGGAGAAGGATATTATTACGGAAGATGACCTGAAGGCATTACTGGAATGCCGGGGAGATACGGATGTGATTCTGACGGGAATCACCCTGAACGATGAGATCTGTGTTCTGGCGGATGAAGTGTCCAAGATTGAAACGGTAAAATTCAAGGTCTGGGATTGACAGCCACATGGGTTGATGCTATCATAAAACTATATTTAAGAAGATAGAGGTTGCGTTTTTCAAGAGTATTTTTTCGGAGGTAACAGGTACCGATGAGGGAAGAAGAAAGGGGAACACGCCGAAAGATAAGGTATCCTGTATATGTTATCTTGGGCATACGTTTAAGAAGCGTATGACTGTCATCTCGTGAGCAGATGGGGCGCTATCAAATAAGCTTGGATAATCAGCGCCGGCGCCATTGTGCGCTGGCGTTTTGCAAATGGAGGAAGCATATGGCTATTTTTAAAGGAGCAGGCGTGGCAATTGTCACACCCATGAACGAGGACGGATCTGTCAATTATGAGAAATTCGGTGAACTGATCGAATTCCAGATCGCAAACGGCACAGATGCTATTATCGTATGCGGTACCACAGGTGAGTCATCTACCCTGACCCATGAGGAGCATCTGGATACTATCAAATACTGTGTGGACAAAGTTGCAAAGAGAATCCCCGTAGTGGCAGGTACCGGTTCCAATTGTACCGAGACTGCAGTATATCTGTCTCAGGAAGCGGAGAAATACGGCGTGGACGGCATTCTGCTGGTAAGTCCCTACTATAATAAAGCAACCCAGAAGGGACTGTATCGTCATTTCAAGACCGTTGCGGATTCTGTGAAGGTTCCCGCTATTCTGTATAACGTACCCAGCCGTACCGGCTGCAATATTCTGCCGGAGACCGTAGTGAAGCTGTGTAAGGACGTGGAGAACATCGTAGGTGTCAAGGAAGCCAGCGGCAACATCAGCCAGATCGCTCACCTGGCAGCCATCGGACAGGGCGTTGTGGATATTTATTCCGGTAATGACGACCAGATCGTACCCATTCTGGCCCTGGGCGGAGTCGGAGTTATCTCCGTACTTTCCAATGTAGCACCTACACAGACCCACGAGATCTGCCAGAAGTTCTTTGACGGAGATGTGGCAGGTAGCCGTCAGATGCAGTTAGATGCCATGGATCTGTGTAACGCACTGTTCTGTGAAGTGAACCCGATCCCTGTGAAGACCGCACTGAACATGATGGGAATGGGAGCCGGTGCGTTCCGTATGCCTCTGTGTGAAATGGAAGAGGCCAATGCCAAGAGGCTTGAAAAAGCCCTGAAGGATTATGGTGTCCTGTAGGCTGGAAAATAGAGAGCAAGAGTGGAAGAATCCCGCCTGTGAAATTTTTATCATGGGCGGGATCTTTTTTCAAAAAGTAACGATTCATAGTGCGCTTTTGCAAATGAATATGAGGGATGCTGGATCGTTATTACAAAAATCATGATAGATGGGAGAAAAGAAAAATGGTAAAAATAATCATGCATGGATGTAACGGTAAAATGGGACAGGTGATCAGCGGACTGATCGCAGCGGACCCCGATATGGAACTGGTGGCGGGAATCGATGCCAGAGACGATGGACACAATCCCTACCCTGTATTCACAGATATTTACAAATGTGATGTGGCTGCAGATGCAATCATTGATTTCTCCGCAGCCGTGGCAGTAGACAAGCTGTTGGATTACTGCGTGGAGAAAAAGCTTCCCTGCGTGCTGTGCACCACTGGTCTGTCCGAGGCACAGCTGGCGAAAGTAGACGAAGCAGCAAAAAAGGTGGCCATCTTAAAATCCGCCAATATGTCCTTAGGTATCAACCTGATGTTAAAGCTTTTGAAAGAAGCTGCCGGAGTGCTGGCCAACGCAGGCTTCGATATGGAGATTGTGGAGAAGCACCACAATCTGAAGGTAGACGCTCCCAGCGGCACCGCACTGGCACTGGCGGATTCCATCAACGAGGAATTTAACGGTGAGTATGAATATGTCTATGACCGCAGCAACCGCAGAGAGCAGAGACCGAAGAAAGAAATTGGCATCAGCTCTGTCAGAGGCGGCACCATCGTCGGTGACCATGATGTGATCTTCGCCGGGGCAGACGAAGTTGTAACCTTCTCCCACACCGCCTACTCCAAAGCTGTCTTCGGTAAAGGCGCCGTACAGGCAGCCAAGTTCCTGGCAGGCAAGCCCGCCGGCATGTACAACATGTCTGATGTTATCAATGCAGCGATGTAATTACCTGGTAAAGTCATGAACTGACGAAGTGGATGGATGCCATGGCGATGATGTTTGTCGTAGAGTGTTGACATTTTCTTGAAAAGTGTTGAAGAACAGGGTGGAGCAAACACGATGTTTGCGACAGCCGATCCGCACTACGGATGGTGCGTGTAGGCGTGCCCGTGTTAAGTAGAACAAATGAATCACTTTTCCTAGAAAATTCACACTCGGAGACCTTACACCGAGGCATGGTATCCGTTCGCTTCGTGAAGTAACGTAGAAAGGTTGAATTTCATGAACGAAATGGAACAGAAGGTTCTAAAGACCCTCTCACACCAATACAAAAATATAGCGGCGGCCTCCACAGAGATCATCAACCTCCAGTCCATCCTGAACCTCCCCAAAGGTACGGAACATTTCCTGACGGATATCCACGGAGAATACGAACAGTTCAACCATGTCCTGAAAAACGGTTCCGGTTCCGTACGCCGCAAGATCGACGAGGAATTCGGCAACACCATCAGCAACAAGGACAAAAAAAGCCTGGCAACCCTGATCTATTATCCAGAGAGCAAACTGGAGATCGTGGAAAGAGAAGAGGACAATCTGGAGGACTGGTACAAAATATCCCTTCATCGTCTGGTACAGGTCATCAAACGTGTCTCTTCCAAATACACCCGCTCCAAAGTCAGAAAGGCATTGCCGAAGGATTTCGCCTATGTCATCGAAGAACTGATCACGGAGAAGGAAGAAATCCAGGACAAAGAGGCATACTATAATGAGATCATCCATACTATCATCCGCATCGGCAGAGCGCCGCAGTTTATTATTGCGTTAAGCCACCTGATCCAGCAGCTGGTCATCGATCATCTGCATATCGTCGGTGATATTTACGACAGAGGTCCCGGCCCTCATATTATTATGGATACTTTGTGCGAATACCATTCCGTGGATGTCCAGTGGGGCAACCATGACATGGTGTGGATGGGCGCGGCGGCCGGAAGTCTGGCCTGTATCGCCAATGTGGTCAGAATGTCTGCCAGATACGGTAATCTCGCCACTCTGGAGGATGGCTACGGCATCAACCTGCTGCCTCTGGCTACATTTGCACTGGAAACTTATGAGAATACCAACTGCGATGCCTTTACCATCAAGTTCAATACCGATTACAATACCAAGGATCTCGGGCTGGACACCAAGATGCATAAAGCAATTGCTATCTTGCAGTTCAAGCTGGAAGGACAGCTGATCATGAGACACCCGGAGTTCCATATGGAAGACCGGATGCTGCTGCATCGGATCGATTTCGAGAAAAAGACGATCTGTGTGGACGGCAAAGAATATCCCATGAAAGACGTGGATTTCCCTACGGTGGATCCTGTACATCCTTACGAACTCACGGAGGAAGAGAGCAAGGTCATGCTGCGCCTGCAGCAGGTGTTCATGCGCTGTGAGAAACTGCAGCGCCATGTAAAATTTCTGTTTTCCAAGGGCGGCATGTACAAGATTTACAACGGCAATCTGTTGTATCACGGCTGTGTCCCCTTGAATCCGGACGGCAGTTTCATGCAGGTGGAGATCTGCGGAAAAGAGTATTGCGGAAAAGCACTGTACGACATTCTGGAATATTACGCCAGAAGAGGTTATTATGCCAAAGAAGCCAAAGAGCGCGCTCTGGGACAGGATATGATCTGGTACATCTGGGCTGGCCCCGGTTCCCCGGTGTTCGGCAAGGCAAAAATGGCTACCTTTGAGCGGTATTTCCTGAAGGATAAGGAGACTCATATAGAAGAGAAAAACAGTTACTATAAGCTGTTGGAAAATGAGGAAGTCATCGGCAGAATCTTAGAGGAATTCGGTCTGGACAAGGCCGATGCCCATATCGTCAATGGTCATGTGCCCGTGGAACAGATCCATGGGGAATCACCCATCAAATGCGGCGGTAAGCTGCTGATCATCGACGGTGGCTTTTCCAAAGCATATCAGAAAAAGACGGGAATTGCGGGATATACGCTGGTATGTAATTCCAGAGGAATGCGTCTGGTAGCCCATGAACCTTTTGAATCTACGGAAGCGGCGATCATCAAGGAATCGGATATTTTCTCGGATTCCGTGGTGGTGGAGAATTTCCCCCGCAGAAAACTGGTGGCCGATACCGATACCGGCAAGGAGATCCAGGAGAATATCTTCTATCTGGAAGAACTCCTGGAGGCTTACCGGGAAGGTACGATCATGGAAGAGGTATAACTTATCTCTGGCCGGCTCCGGTGGTGGCAGTGGTAGAATTGTTGTTACCTGCAGTATCATTACCGTTGCCTACCAGGTCGTTGGTGATATCGGAGACACCGTTTGCGGCATCGTCCACGATATTGCCTACGGTATCACCGGCTTCTCCGATGGCATTGCCTGCATTATCCAGCATGGAATCATTTTCTCCTACGGTGTTACCGTTGCCGTTCATGTCACCCATAGTGCTGTCGGTAGCGGCAGTTCCGGTCTCTGTGGTCTGCGCCTCTGTGCTCCCCTGAGCAGCAGGAGAGGTGGACGGAGAAGGAGAGGCAGCCATGCTGCCGGAGTTATTGTTGTTCTTGTTGGTGCCACAGGCGGTCGCCATACACAGGTAGACTGTGATGATGCCCAGAACCAGTAATTTTTTCCCGATGTGGGATGTTACGTTATTTGTCTTATTTTTCATAATGTCCTCCATTTCAAGATGCCCGTCAGGGATATTCAGTCCGAACCAAAGGTGGTCGGCTTGAGGGTAGTATGTGCGGATTTTAGAAAATAATTCAAAAAAATAAAAATCATTTGGAAGAAAACGAGGAAAAAGATGGAATTTCGCCCCTGTATTGATATTCATAACGGAAAAGTAAAACAGATTGTCGGTGGAAGCTTAAAAGATCTCGGTGATCGGGCGCAGGAGAACTTTGTCTCAGAACAGGACGCTGCCTTTTATGCAAAACTGTATCAGAAAAACAGTTTAAAAGGCGGACATATTATTTTATTGAATGCCTCGGACAGCCCTTATTATGAGGCAACGAAGGAACAGGCATTGTCGGCCCTGCGTGTATATCCGGGAGGATTGCAGGTCGGAGGAGGCATTACGGCGGAGAATGCGGCAGAGTATCTGGCAGCAGGGGCCTCCCATGTGATCGTGACGTCCTATGTGTTCAGGGAGGGACGGATCGACTATGACAGACTGGACAAACTGGTCCAGTCCATCGGAAAAGAGCACCTTGTGCTGGATGTAAGCTGCAAGCGTGCGGGAGAGCAGTATCTGGTAGTGACTGACCGCTGGCAGAAGCTGACAGAAGAAGCAGTGGATGAGGCACTACTTAAAAAATTATCTGTCTATTGTGATGAATTCCTGATCCATGCCGTGGATGTGGAAGGCAAGGCCCGGGGAATGGAACAGGAACTGGTAAAGTTTATTGGAAATTATACCGGAAATCCAATCACCTATGCGGGTGGTGTTCACTCCATGGAAGATCTGTATTTGTTAAAAAAACTGGGGCAGAACCGGATGAATGTGACCATCGGGAGTGCACTGGATCTCTTCGGCGGCAGCATGAAATGGGAAGATGTACTGACAGTGTGCAGAGAAAAATAGAAAGATCCGCAGGAACTATCATGTGATAGCGCCTGCGGATCTTATTTTTCGTTTATGATTAAAGTTTGGTTACGTTAACAGCCTGAGGTCCCTTTTCTCCATCTACGATATCAAAAGAAACGGCTGCGCCCTCTTCCAGGGTCTTGTAACCGTCCATGTTCAGACCGCTGTAGTGTACGAATACATCCTTGCCGGATTCATCGGAGATGAAACCATAACCCTTCTGATTGTTGAACCACTTAACTGTACCTTTGTTCATAATAGATACCTCCACAAATTCTTTGCTGTCATTTACTTTTTGCAATGTATACAACATTGTCTCAGCAAGTGCATCATAGCACAGCAGGTAGTAAAAGTAAATAGACGATTCTGTAAAATTGCACAAAAATTTATAGGCAATTCCCTTTTAAATACGAATAAATGAAGAAAATCTTGGAAAAATATTACAAAAATGTTAAGAAATGATTGCTGTAAGAGCTTTCCTGTGGTAAAATGGGTTGATATTTAGCGGAGGTGACTCTATGAAAAGACGTAAACATAAGCGAAGATTGAACCATGTGCTGATTCTTACGTCAGACGCAGCAGATGCCAATGTAAAGCAGTTCCGTGTACGTGCATGGATCGTGGAAGTCGTGGTACTTCTGTTGTGTGTATTGGTCGGCGGAGTGATCGGCTATTTTGTCTACGAGGGACAGCTCTGGGAGAACGCCAGTAGACGGAGCCATGAACAGGTTATGGCACTGGAGGAAGAGAACAAGACACTGAGCGAGCAGAACAGTAAGCTGGAAGAGCAGGTGACGGAACAGGCGGAAGAGATACAGATCTTAAGCGACACCGTAAGCCAGAAGGTACAGAGTGAGAGCGAATTATCAGCAACTCTGGAAAAGCAGAGCCTTCCTACGGAATTCCCTCTGACGGGTTCTGCATCCATGGAGGAAGTAAGTGAGGGCGATCCCATGTGCATATTCCATGCATCGGTGGGAACTACGGTTGTGGCGGCGGCCAGCGGTACGGTCATTGCCATAAATGATGACGAGATCTACGGACACAGCGTGTGGGTGGATCATGGCAACGGTTATGTCACCATCTATCGGAATAAAGGAGATACCACAGTGAATGTGGGGGATTCCGTAGTACAGGGAACTACCTTGTTTGTCATCGGCGAAGATAACGCGGATCTGGGATACCAGATGCAGAAAGACGGAAGCTATATTAATCCTATGGATATGCTGGCAATCAGTGGTTGATTGCAGAAAGGTTTGGAAGATACATGTTAGGAAAAAAGAATGCAGATACAAAAATGAGCACACTGATCGGTGCCGGAGCGGAGTTGACCGGAGATTTTACATTGGACGGTTCCGCAAGAATTGACGGTAAGATTGGTGGTAACGTGACGGTGACAGGCAACCTGATCCTGGGAGCCGGAAGCATAGTCACAGGAGATGTACAGGCTGCATCTGTTCTGATCGGCGGGGAAGTGACCGGAAATATCACTGCACCGGAGAAAGCGGAACTGACAGCTTCGGCCAAAGTGCTGGGGGACATTGCCACAAAGGTGATCGTTATTGATGAACATGCCGTATTCCAGGGAAAAATCGATATGAACCAGACAGTTCCTGACAGAAAAGGTAAAGCCAGAACGGCCAAAGCGGTCCGGGCAGGACGCAAGAGTGCCAAGGCAGCCATCGCAGAAGCTCTGAAGGAAGTGGAAGAGGAAGAAAAGAGAGAAAATCAGAAGACTTCACAGACAGCAGAGACGGTGGAGAAGACAGAAACTCCAGCTGCGGAAACAACAGCAGCCAATACAAGCGAAGCATAAGAAGAATAAAAGATAAAATAAAAACAGGAGCGCCGTTTTTGAGTGCTCCTGTTTTTATTCATTAAGTTAAGAATTCTGTTCCGTTTCCTTTTTCTCCATACGTCCAAAGACCAGCTCGTAACCGTCGTTGCCGTAATTCAGAGAACGGTTTACGCGGCTGATGGTGGCGGTGGAAGCTCCGGTCTTCTCGGCAATCTCCAGATATGTCTTGCCGTCCTTCAGCATGGCAGCCACTTCGAACCGTTGGGACAGAGACAACAGTTCGTTGACAGTACACAGATCTTCGAAGAAACTGTAGCATTCCTCACGGGACTGCAGACACAACACCGCATCAAAAAGGGAATCTACAGCGTCCGTTTTGATTTTTTTATTCATTAGCGACACACCTTTCCATAGTTGTAATCAATACAACGCAACTATTAGTATTTTAACATACTAAAGTTGTAAAGTAAAGGAGTGAAACAAAATAGTTATAAAATCTTCATAAATTCAGAGAACAGAGGAAATGTGCAACTGTTGACATGTAGTTTTGAATACTATATAATGAATGCAAAAGAAAACAAGCGCTCGCAGAGCGAGCATTTGTTTTCTTGCATGCATTAACGAGAGAACCGTCTGCGAAGCAGACAGCAGAGTGCGAAGCACGGGTTCTCGAGTCAATATTTTTGGAAACTACCTCACGGAAAGGACAGCAGGAACATTATGGCAGCAACAACAGAAGAATTACTTCAGATGATCTTACAGAGTCTGGAGAAAGTAGAATATATCAAGTCGGAAGATATTCCGAATATTGATCTGTATATGGATCAGGTACTGACCTTTATGGATCGTAAGCTGCGTTCCGCAGTGCGGCCCCAGACCGAAGACCGCATCCTGACCAAGACCATGATCAACAATTATGCGAAGAATGATCTGCTGCCGCCGCCGGTGAAGAAGAAATATTCCAAAGAGCATGTGCTGCTTCTTATTTTTATCTACTATTATAAAGGGATCATTCCCATGAATGAGATCCAGACGCTGCTTAAGCCCCTTACTGACCGCTATTTTCAGAACGGACAGGTCTTTGACCTGGAGAGCGTCTACAAGGAAGTGGTGGTGCTGGAGAAGGAACAGCTGGAGGATCTGAAAAAGGATGTTGTGGAGAAATTCCGCAGAGCAGAGGATTCCTTTACCGAAGTGACCGGAGAAGAGCAGGAGTTTTTACAGAAATTTGCCCTGATCTGCCTGTTGAGCTTTGATGTCTATATGAAGAAGATGATCGTGGAACAGCTGGTAGCGGATCTGGCAGATACGATGAAAGCACAGGAACCGGAGAAGGAAGCTCATAAGAAAAAGAATTAGACCGTTTTGGAAAGTAAAAGGACAATAGAATGAAAGCAATCATGGATCTTCATACGCATACTCTGGCAGCAGGGCATGCGTATAGTACCTTATTGGAGAATATAGATGCTGCATTGGCAATGGGCTTACAGTACCTGGGAATGAGTGAGCACGGACCGACTTCCCCGGGAGGCCCGCATAATTTCTTTTTCAGTAATTATAAAGTGATTCCCAGAATATATGACAGAGAAGAGAACACCGGCCGGGTAATACCGAAGCCAGATGGAAGTCTGCGCCTGCTATGCGGCGTAGAAGCAAATATCTGCAGTACAAACGGTGAACTGGATCTGGAAGAGCGCTATCTGCAGAAAATGGATTATGCCCTTGCCAGCATTCATCCCTTTGCCTTTACTGCGGGAAGCCGCAAGGAGAATACACTGGCATCTGTCAGAGCTTTTCAGAATCCTTATGTGAAAATACTTGGGCATCCCGATGACGGCAGATTTCCGTTGGATTATGACGAACTGGTGCGAGAGGCCAGACAGGCACAGGCGGTGTTGGAAGTGAACAATTCATCCCTGAATCCCCAGTCGGCCAGACAAGGAGGCAGAGAAAATATTACAGAGCTGTTAAAGACTTGCATGAAGTATGATCAGCCTGTTATAATGGGAACGGACAGCCATATGTGCTTTGCCATCGGAGCATTTGATGATGCAGAGCAGCTGATGCGGGAACTGGAATTTCCGAAGGAACTGGTGTTGAACTATGATCCGGAGAACATCCGTAAGCTGATCAACATAACATTATAGCTGATTCCACCCGGCAAGACCGGACAAGAATTCCAGCCACAGACGGCAGGCCCCATAAGAGGGCAGATAGGAGAACAAATGAAAGACGCAAATTGTGGATATTGTATGAGAGGAGAACTGTTAGACAAGTTCGGTATTTTTATCTGTGATCTGAAGGTAAGCAGCCTGATCCTGTTCAAGGAGCAGAGCCATCCCGGCAGATGTATCGTGGCATATAAGGACCATGTCAGCGAGATCGTGGACATCAGCGAGGAAGAGAGAAGATTATTCTTCGAGGATGTGGCTCATGCAGCCAAAGCTATTCATGCAGCATTCCATCCCGATAAATTAAACTACGGCGCTTACGGTGACACCGGCTGTCATCTGCACATGCATCTGTGCCCGAAGTACAAGGACGGTTTCGAGTGGGGCGGAACCTTTGAGATGAACCCCGGCAAGACCCTTCTGACTGATGCGGAGTACCAGGAGATGATCGACAAGATCAAGGCAAATCTGTAATTACCCGGAACGTTTTCCCTGAGGTTACATAGAATAAATATGTAATCTCAGGGAGGATGAATGATTATGAAAAGAAGGAAAGTAACGGTAGCAGTATTGTCTGTAGTGCTTGCAGCGGCTGCACTTACGGGCTGCGGCAGCGCACAGCAGACGAACGGACCAAAGAAGACCAGAGTGGTGCTCAATGAGGTAGCCCACTCTGTTTTTTATGCACCGATGTATGTGGCAATCGAAGAAGGATATTTTGAAGATGCCGGGATCGATCTGGAGCTGGTGACGGGATTTGGCGCGGATAAGACCATGACGGCAGTACTGACCGGTGAGGCGGACATCGGCTTTATGGGCAGCGAGAGCACCATTTACACCTATGCTGGCGGAACGGAAGATTATGTGGTGAATTTTGCCCAGCTGACCCAGCGGGCTGGCAATTTCCTAGTGGCGAGAGAACCCATCGATGATTTTTCGTGGGATATGTTAAAAGGTACTACCGTCTTGGGCGGTAGAGCGGGCGGTATGCCGGAGATGGTATTTGAATATATTCTGGAGAAAAATAATATGGATCCGACAACGGATCTGTCCATCGACCAGAGCATTGACTTCGGTTCCACGGCAGCAGCTTTTTCCGGCGGACAGGGAGATTTTACAATTGAGTTCGAGCCTCATGCCACATTGTTGGAACAAAAGGGTGACGGTTATGTGGTGGCCTCTCTGGGTGAAGAATCCGGTTATGTTCCTTATACCTCGTTCTCAGCAAAGAAGAATTACCTGGAAAAAAATCCCGAGACCATTCAGGCATTCACTGATGCCTTGCAAAAAGGCATGGATTACGTACAGGAGCATAGTGCGGAGGAAATTGCCAAGTGTATTGCACCCCAGTTTGCCGAGACCGAAAGTGACACATTGACAGCTATTGTTGCCAGATATCAGGAACAGGATACCTGGAAAGAGGATCTGATCTTCCATAAAGATGCCTTTGACCTGTTGCAGAATATTCTGGAGGATTCGGATGTACTGAAAGAGAGAGTACCTTACGAGGCACTGGTAACTACGGAATTCGCAGAGAAAGCAACGGCAAGATAAGCAGAATAAAATAGGATAAAAAGGGGGAGGATCAGACGTCCTCCTCCTTGATGTGTATATTTTTGATGGCCCATAATTTCAAAGCTTTGGCATTGGTACTGATCTTCTCCAGGGAATCCAGAATATCCTGGAAGGCCGGGCGCTCATCTTCGGAGATGATGCCGTCCTCGGAGATGGCAATCAGGGAAGCCCGCAGGGTGTCGATATCTTTTAAGGAACCCAGTACCTTCAATGCCAGCCGGTCAAAGTCCACAATGTCGACTTCCGATACACTGCTGCGGCCCAGAGGACATTCCCTGGCACAGAAGGAATTGCAAAGCTCCGGTGTATTGTAGGCCTTGGCCATGGCCTTGACTTCCTCGGGATAGGGAACAATGGTGTCCAGTTCGATCCTGGCCAGTCTGGTACGGTCGATGTCCACCAGTTCGGCGGCTTTTTCCCGGCTGCTGAAGTCCGCATTCGTCTCAGCGGCTTCGCAACGTGCGAGATAGTACATATTATCAGCGGCTTTTGTAGCTTTTTTACCCATTTTTCTTTCAACCCTTTTATATTATAGTTTAATCAAACATCTCTAGTATCACAGTTTAGTAGAAAAACGGCACATTGTAAAGGAAAAATGACGATATTTTACGAAAAGCAGTTGAGGGAATGTGTAAAATTTGCTAAAATATAAGAGATGTGAAAAAGAACAGATTTTTCATATAAAAACGGAGGTGCGGTAATGGGTTTAATCAGAGCAGCGAAAGATGCAGTCAGCAGCATGATGGCTGACCAGTGGAGAGAGTATTTCTATTGTGATTCTCTTTCCAATGATGTGCTGGTAGTAAAAGGACAGCAGCGTGTAACCAATGGACGTAACAGTAACACCAAGGGTGTGGAGAACATTATCTCCAACGGCTCTATCGTGGCAGTCAACGAAGGACAGTGTATGATCATCGTGGATCAGGGCGGAATTGTAGAGTTCTGTGCCGATGCAGGTGAATTCGTATATGATTCTTCCACCGAGCCCAGCCTGTTCTACGGAAATCTTGGTGAGAGCGTTAAGAATACATTTTCCAATATAGGGAAGCGTTTTACCTTCGGAGGTAATGCGGCAAAGGATCAGAGAATCTACTTCTTCAACATTAAGGAGATCATGAACAATCTCTTTGGCACGGCAAGCCCCATTCCTTTCCGTGTGATCGATCAGAATATCGGACTGGATCTGGATACTTCTTTACGTTGTAACGGTGAATATTCCTTCCATCTGGTAGATCCTCTGTTATTCTACAAGAATGTATGTGGTAACGTAACAGAGTCCTACACCAGAAGTGAACTGGTAGCGAAGATGAAGGCAGAACTGTTGACTGCATTGCAGCCCGCACTGGCCAAGATCTCCGCAAAAGGCGTCCGTCCCAGTGAGATTCCCGCACACACTGAGGAACTGACGGAGGCTTTAAAAGATGAACTTTCCGATCTGTGGACCAAGCTTCGCGGTATCGAGATCGTTACTATCAATATCAACTCTGCAAAGATTCCCGATGAGGATGCGAAGACTATTGCTGATCTGCAGAGAACAGCAGTACTGCGTAATACCGGAATGGCTGCAGCTACCATGACTGCTGCACAGGCCGAAGCTATGAAGATGGCAGCATCTAATACTTCTACAGGACCTATGATGGCATTTGCCGGTATGAACATGGCGAATATGGTAGGTGGTATTAATGCCGGCCAACTGTACCAGATGGATGCACAGCAGAATGGTATGGGTATGCAGCAGGCACAGGCAGCACCTGTGCAGGGGCAGGCTCCTAAGATGCAGGCACCGGTACTAGGCTGGACCTGTAGCTGCGGTGCTGCGGATAACCGGGGCAAATTCTGTTCCGAGTGTGGCGCACCCAAGCCCTCCGATGCAGGTTGGACCTGCAGCTGTGGTGCAGTAAACCAGGGCAAGTTCTGTTCCGAATGCGGAGCAAAGAAGCCGGACGGCGCACCGATCTATAAATGCGACAAGTGTGGCTGGGAGCCGGAAGATCCTGCACATCCTCCCAAGTTCTGCCCGGAGTGCGGTGATCCTTTTGACGAGAACGACAGAGTATAATACATACTCAGCAGAATATTTCTACAAAACAGCAGTACAGCGGATGCCTTTAGGCGTCTGCTGTACTTTGCTGTAACAGTGCGGCTTTGCGAATGGCGCGCTGAACTGTTAACAGTTCAGATATGTGGTGCAACTTTGGCACCTGCGTTCCTGAAACTTATGCTATACAAACATTACAACAGAATGAAAAACAGAGAGAAACATAAATGAGCGGAAATCTGATTGCAATTATCGTCATATTGGTATTACTTCTGGTGCTTGCAGGAATCATTTATTATGCCTATTGCAACATCAGGAAAAAACTGCGGGATACCTCCCGGATGTTATTCGGAACGGACTCCATGATTGAGGGAATGAAACAGAGAGAAAAGGAAGTGGAAATGACACCGAAGTCGGTCTCTTCCGCAACCAACCTGTACATGCCGTCCATTATGCGGGATTTCCCGGAATTTCATTATGATGAGATGAAGAGCAGAGCGGAGAATGTGCTGACCTCCTATCTGCAGAGTATTACGAAACAGAATCCGGCCCTGTTGTCGGAGGGAACCAGAGAATTGAAAGAACAGCTCAGACTGCGGCTGGAAATGCTACAGAACCAGTCCCAGAAGGAGAGCTTTGAAAATATCCATATTCACAGAACGGAGATCCACCAGTACCGGAAGCAGAGGGGAAGACAGAGTATTGTCCTGCAGACGGCAGTGGAGTATTTTCATGCATTAAAAGAGAACGGAAAAGTAATAAGAGGCAGTGAAGAGCATAAAGAACAGGCCAAGTATAACGTGGAACTGGTCTATATCCAGGATCAGGATATGATCGAGAATCAGGAGGATGCCGGTCTGGGACTGAACTGTCCGAACTGTGGAGCACCGCTTCCGGGACTGGGAGCCAAGAAATGTATTTACTGTGACACGCCGATCGTGGAATACAATCTCCGTGTCTGGAATTTCAGCCGGGTGGAAGAGGTATAGAGAAAGCAAAAGAGGGTCTGCATGGAAGAAAAATGTATGGGATTGAAAAACGAGGTTGCATTGCAGGAAAAACAGACAGGGGATGTGGACAGACAGCTGGATGAGACCACCAGAGAACTGCATCGGGAGCGGGAAAAGCTGATGGCTGTGATCCGTATGTCCGGAGATCTGATTTTCGAATATGATATTGTAAATGACAAGATGTATTATGCCGGTCCGGGAGAGGGAATTCTGTATTCCCGGCAGATCACGGAGGGGTATACAGATCAGCTGCTCAAAGAAGCCGGGAACCGGACAGAAACGGTAGAACAACAGCTGGCAGAAGCACTGCGCAGTGGCAAGCCGGATATTTATATCGAACTCTGCAAGACTGATGCAGAGGGGAAACCCAGGTGGGTGAAGGTCATCGGACAGACTTTTTATGATGAAAAGGGAGAACCGGAGCGGGTTCTGGGAAAGGTCTGTGACATTGATGACCAGAAGAAAAAAGAGTGGGAACTGCGGGAAAAATCTCAGAAAGATTCCCTGACCGGATTGCTGAACAATTCTACCATCAAACAACAGATCGGTGCCAGGCTACAGAGCCTGAAACGCGGGCAGACTGGGTATCTGGTCGTACAGGATGTGGACAGCTTTAAGAAGATCAACGACACCAACGGCCATCTGTTTGGGGATGCGGTATTGTGTTCCTTTGCGGATGAACTCAGTAATATTTTCCCCGAGGCGTTAAAAGGCCGGATCGGTGGGGATGAATTTGTCTTCTATGTGGAGGACATGGACAGAGAACAGCTGGAGGAGAAATTAAAACAGCTGAACCGCTGCATGTCTGACCGTTATGATGATGACAAGACAGGGCTGCACATTTCCTGTAGCCTGGGCGCGGCGGTGACAGACGGCACGGTGACGGATTACAATCTGTTGTTCCAGTGGGCAGATGCAGCCCTGTATCAGGTAAAGAGCAAAGGAAAGGGTGCTTATTACCTGCTGGATGTCAAGGAAGGTGTGGCATTGCCCGGCAAGAGTTATCTGGACAGTGAAGAGAACAAGGAGGACGAGATTGCCCATAAAGAGGCACAGTTTGAGAGTGCGGAAGATTTGGTATTATTTTGCATGGATCTGTTGGAAAATGTGCCGAATCTGACCAGTGCACTAAAGGTGATCTGTGAGCGGACCTGTAGCTTTTTTGGAATTGATGACATGATCTGTATGGAAGTCAACGAGGCTGGACCAACAATCCGTTATCAATGGAATCGTGAAGAGAAGAAAGATTTTGCCAGAAGAATCCTGAATCCCGGCGTGTTCGAATGGGACAGGATCCGGAAAAAGGCAGATGAATCCGGTGCTGTGATCTACCGGCAGTCAGAGACTCCGGATGTCTACAAGGAAGAGGCGGAGTCCGTGATGATTGTAATGTCCACGGCCGCTAAGGGATTAAAGGCCAGCGTTATTTTCTCGAATCGCCACACAGACAGAAGCTGGCAGGAGGAGAAAAATGCACTGTGCAGAATTTCTCACCAGATTTTTAACCGACTGCGCACGCTGAAGAATGCGGAGAAGGATCAGCGTGAGCTGAACCGGAAACTGAATTATGATGCTCTGACCGGACTGCCGATATATAACAAGTTTGTGGATAAGCTGGAGGCCTATATGGCTGCCCACGGGAAATCAGGATTGTTTTTTGTGTCATCTGATTTTTCAAATTTCCAGTATGTGAACGAAATGTACGGTTATGAAGTGGGAGATAGGATCCTGCATGATTTTGCGATAGCCTTGCAGGAAAAGTGCCAGAACGGCGTACTGTTCTGCCGTGTAACTTCGGATCATTTCGTGGGAGTGCTGAAGGAAGATACGGTGGAGAAGGCCAGAGACAAATATCTGGAATTCACCAATGCTTTTGTGCAGAAGATCAACAGCCGCTATGACCAGTGTAATCTGGTCATTGCCACGGGAATGTATGAAATCCTGGAGAATGACTGGTCGGTGTCCTCCATGATGGATAACGCCAATGAGGCCAGAAAACAGTGCAAGACCCAGAAGGTAGACAGTGCGGTGGAAATCTATACAGAGAAGATCCGTAAGAATCTGGAGAATACCAGAGAGATCGTATCTGGTATGGTAGCTGCATACAATAATAAGGAATTTCGGGCGTATCTGCAGCCGAAAGTTTCTTTGCACACCGGAAAAGTAGTGGGTGCTGAAGCACTGGTCAGATGGATCCGGGCTGACGGTTCTATGGTAATGCCGGGGAGATTTATTGATGTCTTTGAGAGAAACGGATTTGTGACCAAGGTGGATTTTGCCATTCTGGATCAGGTACTGGAATATTTGCAGGATGCTTTGGCGCAGAGAGAAGAAGTGGTGCCGATCTCGGTGAACTTTTCCAGAAGGCATAATGAATATACAGACTTCGTACCGAATATTTTAAAACGCCTGAAAGACTACAAAGTACCCAGTGAACTTTTGGAAGTGGAAGTGACGGAATCTGTTTTCATGTCGGATCTAAATAAACTGACCAACAATCTGGAGACTCTCCGGGATAAAGGGGTAGAGATTTCAGTAGATGATTTCGGCAGCGGTTATTCATCCCTGAATCTGTTGTCCAAGGTAGCGGTGGATACGGTGAAGCTGGACAAGCAGTTCCTGGATGACACCATGAACAGCGAACGGGAAGAAACGGCATTGACAATTATCAAATATCTGACTAAAATGTTGAAGCATCTCGGCTTCAAGGTATTGGCAGAGGGGGTGGAGACGAAGGAACAGTTAGACATGCTGCGTCTGGCGGACTGTGACATCGTACAGGGCTATTTTTATGCAAAGCCTATGCCAATCGATGATTTCCGAAAGTTTTTGCAGGAATTTAATGAAAGGGATAATGCGTAATTCATGAGTATTTATGATACCTTAAATAAAGAACAAAAAGAAGCGGTGCTTCATACGGAAGGACCGCTCCTTCTGTTGGCGGGCGCAGGAAGCGGCAAGACCCGTGTCCTGACCCACAGAGTGGCTTATCTGATCGATGAGATGGGAGTAAATCCATGGAACATTCTGGCCATCACTTTTACCAACAAAGCAGCCCAGGAGATGCGGGAGCGTGTGGATCAGATCGCAGGTTTCGGTGCGGATCAGGTATGGGTAGCGACATTCCATGCCACTTGCATGAGGATCCTCAGAAGACATATTGACCGGTTGGGCTATGATACGAATTTTACCATTTATGATACGGATGACCAGAAATCTGTGATAAAGCAGGTCTGCAAGCGCCTGAACATCGACACGAAGATGTACAAAGAGCGGACGCTGTTATCGGAAATTTCCTCCGCCAAGGACGAGCTGGTGGATGTGCGGGAATTTGAAGTAAAATCCGTGGGAGATTACAAGAAATCCGTGATCGCCAAGGTCTACAGAGAGTATCAGGAGACCTTGAAAAAGAGTAATGCACTGGATTTTGATGATATTATTGTAAAGACTGTGGAACTGTTCAAAAGCTGCCCGGAAGTACTTTATAATTATCAGGAACGTTTCAAATATATCATGGTGGATGAGTACCAGGATACCAATACAGCGCAGTTCGAACTGATCCGTCTGTTGGCGGACGGTTATCGCAATCTGTGTGTGGTAGGTGATGATGACCAGTCCATCTACAAATTCCGCGGTGCCAATATCCGTAATATTCTGGACTACGAGAAGGTATATCCCGATGCAAAGGTGATTAAGCTGGAACAGAACTACCGATCCACCCAGAACATCCTGGATGCGGCCAACGCGGTGATCCGTAACAACAGAGGCCGTAAGGAAAAAGCCCTCTGGACGGAAAAAGGATCAGGCAGCCGGGTACATTTCAGGCAGTTTGACAATGCCTATGAAGAGGCGGAATACATTGCGGACGATATTGCCGACAAGGTGAAAAATGACGGCATTGCCTATGCGGACTGTGCGGTGCTGTACCGTACCAATGCCCAGTCGCGACTTCTGGAAGAACGTATGGTAGTGGAGGGCATTCCTTATCATGTGGTAGGTGGAGTGAACTTCTATGCCAGACAGGAGATCCGCGATATTCTGGCATATCTGAAAACTATTGATAACGGCAGGGATGAAGTGGCTCTGCGCAGAATTATTAATGTGCCGAAAAGAAGCATCGGTGCGGCATCCTTGGAAAAGGTAGCAGACTATGCACAGATGAAGGATATTACTTTATTTGATGCATTGTGTGAAGCAGATCAGATCAAGGGACTGGGAAGAGCGGAGACCAAGATCCGTGGATTTGTGAATCTGATTGAGGTACTTCGCAGCGGATTGTCTTCGTATACATTGCCGGATCTGATCAAATCTCTGCTGGAACGGATCGATTATGCAGAATATCTGCGGGATCAGGATGAGGAATCCGCTGAGGATCGTCTGGGGAACGTAGATGAATTGATCACCAAGGCGGCCGCATATGAGGAGACTCACGACGAGCCTTCTCTGTCGGAATTTCTGGAAGAAATCATGCTGGTGGCAGACATTGACAATGTGGAGAACGGTGACAACCGGGTGCTGCTCATGACGCTGCACAGTGCCAAAGGCCTGGAATTCCCGGTGGTGTATCTCGCCGGCATGGAAGATGGATTATTCCCCAGCTTTATGACCATTGCTTCCGATGACCCGTTGGAGATCGAGGAAGAGAGAAGACTGGCTTATGTGGGAATCACTAGAGCCAAGGAGGATCTGACGCTGACCTGTGCAAAGAGCAGAATGCTGCGTGGGGAGACCCAGTACAATCCGGTGAGCCGTTTTGTGAGGGAGATTCCGAAGGAATTATTGGATAATACCCTGCCGCCCAGCAGAAGATACCGGGACGATGATCTGGAAGATTTTCAGGCGAGAAGAGCCAATGAAGCAGCTCTTCGTGCCATGGGACTGGAGGCGATTGCATCTCCCCGGTCTGGATCCGGCTCGGATAGTGGTTTTGGCGGCTTCGGTAATACCGGCTTTGATCCAAGACCCAAGGCGACCTTAAAACCCCGTGTTACGGCAAAGGCGGATAAACCTTATATTTCCAAGGGCATCAGCGGACTGAACCAGCTGGCCGGACTGCAGAAGGGCACGGAGTTCAAGGCACCGGAGAAACTGGACTACGAGGTAGGTGACAGAGTGCGCCATATCAAATACGGCGAGGGCACGGTACTAAATATCGTGAGAGAACCCAGAGACTATAAGGTGACCGTGGAATTCGACCAGGCAGGGCAGAAGATTATGTATGCGTCTTTTGCAAAACTAAAGCAGTTGTAAGAAATTATAAGAATATAAGAATAAGAAATGTATTTCCTCAAATATGGTTTTTCTATAGTATTTTTGATGAAAATATGGTATCATATAAAGGAATGAAAACAAAATGCTTTGCATCCATAAATACGAATAGATGCAGGAAAGGCAGGTAAATAATATGAACAGAATTGAAAATCTGGTAGATCTTGACAAATTAAATGAGCTGAAAGTCAGCGAACTGAAGAAGCTTAACAAGCTGTTGGGCAAGGAAGTAGAAGAGAAGAAGGAACGCAATGTCCTGGTATGGGTACTGGCGATCATTGGCGCCGTAGCAGCTGTTGCAGCAGTGGCTTATGCTGTATACCGTTTCTTCTTTGCACAGGATTATCTGGAAGACTTCGAGGATGACTTCGAAGATGAAGCAGATGACGTGGAAGAGGATGATGACGACTTCTTCGAGGATGAAGGAGAGAACTAACCCATGAAAAAAGGACAGGTATATGAAGGATCTGTTGTAAGGGTCGATTTTCCCAACAAAGGGATCGTCTGTGTGGGAGATGAGACTGCTGTAGTCAAGAACAGCCTGCCCGGACAGAAAGTCAAGTTCTCGGTGAATAAAGTGCGCAAAGGGAAGGCGGAAGGAAGGCTTTTGGAGGTGACGGAAAAGTCACCTCTGGAAACCGGCCGGACGTGTTCCCTTTTTGGGTTGTGCGGCGGATGTACCTATCTGTCTCTTCCTTACGAAGAACAGCTGAAAGTCAAGGAGGAACAGGTAAAACGCCTGCTGGACAGTGTGTTAAACAAGCAGGAGGAAGCCTGGGCTTTTGAGGGCATCAAGGGCAGCCCGAAGGCTTATGAATACCGTAATAAGATGGAATTTTCCTTCGGAGACGAGTACAAGGACGGACCGCTGGCGCTGGGCATGCATAAGAGAGGCAGCTTCTACGATATAGTGACCGTAGCGGACTGTGAGATCGTGGATGCGGATTACCGCCTGATCTTACAGACAGTGAGAGATTACTTTGCCCGGGCGAAGGTAAGCTTTTTCCACAGAATGAGCCATGAGGGGTACTTACGTCACCTGCTGGTACGTAAGGCATCCCGCACCGGAGAGATTCTGGTGGCACTGGTGACGACCTCCCAGGATCCCTGGCAGGGAGAGACGGCGGTGGAAGGAAGCTTGGATGTGGATGCGCTGATCACAGGATTTAAGGATCTGCTGCTTTCCCTGGAACAGGATAGGAAGCTAGCCGGAAAATTCGCAGGAATCTTACATATTACCAATGATTCCATTGCAGATGTGGTGCAGAGTGATCGTACGGAGCTGTTATACGGACAGGAGTATTTTTATGAGGAACTGCTGGGGTTGAAATTCAAGATCTCCACATTCTCCTTTTTCCAGACTAACTCCTACAGTGCGGAGGTACTGTACCAGACGGCGAGAGATTATGTGGGCGACCTGGGCGGCAGCGACAAGACTGTGTTCGACCTCTACAGCGGCACCGGCACCATCGCACAGCTCATGGCACCGGCCGCCGGGAACGTCATCGGTGTGGAGATCGTGGAGGAAGCCGTGGAGGCAGCGAAGAAAAACGCCGCTGCCAACGGACTGGATAACTGCGAATTCATCGCCGGAGATGTACTGAAGGTTCTGGACGAAGTGGAAGAGAAGCCGGATATGATCATCCTGGATCCCCCCAGAGACGGCATCCACCCCAAGGCACTGCCGAAGATCATTGCTTACGGCGTGGATCATATCGTTTATATCTCCTGTAAACCCACCAGCCTTGTGCGGGATCTGGAAGTGTTTCTGGAGAACGGTTACCGCGTGGACAAGGCCGTGGCCGTGGACCAGTTCCCCTGGACCGCAAATGTCGAGACGGTTGTTCTTTTGTCCCAACTGAAACAAAAGCCGGATGATTATATTAATGTCACGATTGAACTTGATGATATGGATATAACATCTGCAGAGACTAAGGCAACATATGATGAGATAAAGGAGTATGTGTTTGAACATAATGCCGGCATGAAGGTTTCCAATCTGTATATTTCACAGGTAAAGAGAAAATGTGGAATTGAGGTTGGGAAGAATTATAATTTACCTAAAAATGAAGATAGTAGGCAACCACAGTGCCCGGAGGATAAAGAGAGAGCAATTGTGGAGGCATTGAAGCATTTTAAGATGATTCAGCAGAAATAAAATGAGTTTGTTCAATCGGAATTTGTAGAATTAGTAAATCTCGATTTTGGGAAATACAAGAATGTGTCTCATTATGGTTTTAATGCGGTTTGTAAGGAGAAACAATATGATAGGGTTTGTTATATGGTCACTTTTTGGAGTGTTTATAATTGGATTAGGAATAAAAGATATGTTTTCTAAGAATCCCGTTGGATTCTGGGCTAATACCGAAACAATAAAAGTAAAAGATGTGAAAGGTTACAATCGTGCGAGCGGACTATTGTTTATAATCTATGGAATCATTTTTGTTATATTAGGAATTCCGCTGTTAGAAGGTCAAAATACACCATACGTTCTGTTGTCGGTTATTGGTGTGATGGTGGAAACAATTGTAATTATGGCTGCTTATAGTTTAGTTATCGTTAAAAAGTATGAAGAGAAGTAAATAACTTTGAAGTTGCAAGGAGGAAATTATGAAATTTATGCAAACAGAGAAAAAACAGCTATTGATCTATGTGATTATAGCATACGGAATCACATATGTAATGGGACTTCTGATGTGGTATAGCTATGGAAAAGGTCTTGATCTCAGCGCTTTTCCAAAGGCGCAGATGCTGTATCCAGCAGCAGGTGTGATGATGGCTTATTTAATTACCAAAAAAGGAGATAAAAATCTTCCAACGGCTTTTTACATATTCTTTGTAGCTCTCACGGCGGTGCTGGTTGTCTGCACGGCGGCTTCTGTTCTGGCTCCCCAAAATAGAGATCTGATGAGCATGCCATATTCTCAGTGGGCACCGATCATGGAGTACGTTATAATAGGTGGCAGCGTTATTTTCTGGATTCTTCTTCTGCAATCCGGTAAAGAAAAGCGCAGATCCTATGGACTGAACAGCGAACATTGGAATATATCTATTCGTATGATCCTGTTGTTTATTGGATTATATCTTCTCAGATTTGTGATTGCCTGTGCTCTGAGCGGCCAGCTTTCTGAATTTGGCAAAATAATGGCAAATCCTACTACCTGGATCATATTTTTTACTGTTTTGGTAAACTTTTTCCTGTCAGTAGTGGCATTCTTTGGAGAAGAATACGGATGGAGATATTATCTTCAGCCTCTTCTTCAGAAAAAATTTGGACTAAAAGGCGGCGTAATCCTTTTGGGCTGTGTGTGGGCTGTATGGCATCTGCCAATAGACTTCTTCTATTACACTACGCCGGATATGGGGCTGGCGGCTCTGGCAAGCCAGTTTGTTACCTGTATTTCACTGGGGATTTTTATGGCATATACTTATATGAAAACCCAGAATATCTGGGTTCCGATAATTATTCATTTTCTGAATAATAATATGGTGGTAGTTTTTTCAGGAACGTACTCTGCGGATGTACTTCAGAATCAGCAAATCCACTGGGGAGCTATTCCTGTGGCACTGGTAATGAATCTGCTGATCTATGGGTGGGTGATCTTTCTGAAGTCATTTAAGGAGAAAAAAGCATAATATTGAATTCATTCAAATTATTTAGAACAATTTGCAGGAGTACCTGCATTTTTAGGAATAGTTATTTTAATTTCATGTATTGCAGATTGGATGATATTTGCAAAAATTGAAGTGGCATAACTTATAATAGGTTAATCATAATTGTAATCAAAAATCAATGTCCATTCTGTGGCAAATCATTAAGGGTTGTACCTATAAATAGTGAAGAATATTGTCCACACTGTGGTTGTAAAATAGAACAGGAGCATAAGAAAATTCAAGTTTGAAAAATTGAGAAAACGTAATATTGAACAAAAAAGAAATGCACAGTTCTTAGCTTATCGTGAACTGTGCATTTTTGTAAATAAATACTTTTAATTAGCCGATTACGGCATCCTCTGCTGTAAAATGTTCCAGAGAATTTTCTTTTACCTGAATGCAGATATAAGTAATTCCAGAAATATCGGATGCAAAAAACTGACGCTTTGCAGCAGGTGCGATTTTTAGCCAGTCTCCAGTTGAAAGGCTAATTTCTTCTCCATCAATTATGGCTTTGCCGTTACCTGAAAGAATTCCATAGATTTCTTCATTTTCTTTATGAGAATGAACAAATGGGACATTTGCTCCTGCAGGTAGTTCGTTTAAACTGATTTCTGCACCTGTTAAAGACAACTTTTCATGCAGCTCAATTCGGTTTTCCTTTCCAATAGTTGTTTTTGTGTAATTTGCCATAATAACCTCCATAGTTAATTTGTAGTTTCTGGTTGCTTGGTATTAGTATAGTGTGAGACACATACAAAAACAAGTACGCACCTTTTTGTAACTGTACACTCAAAAATGAATGTGTTACAATAGACTCGGAGGTGAGAATTATGCGAGCAAAAGAAGAATTACCGGAATGCCCAGTTGCAACAGCAGTATCTCTTATCGGAGGAAAATGGAAACTGCTGATTTTGCGTAACTTGAAAGAGCGTCCATGGAGATTCAATGAGCTACAACGAAGTATAGATGGTATTTCACAAAAGGTTTTGACAGATAGTTTAAGACAAATGATGAGTGATGGGCTGGCATATCGCCACGATTACCATGAGCAGCCACCGAGAGTTGAATACGGCTTAACGGAACTCGGAACAAAAATGCTTCCAATTGTTAATTCACTTGCTGACTTTGGTAACTACTATAAATCAATTATTGAACAGAATTAAGGACGTTAGTATTTGAAAAGCTCGAACAATTCCAGTTTGCTACACAGGACACACAAATTTGCGAAACATGCAAAAAAGAGTGACCATTATGATGGAAAACAGAGGATATCCGTTTATATATGAGGATTCAGAATGGGAACTTTTCTATGTATTTTTGGATGAAACGATTCAGCTTGGCGTACCGGAGGCAGATGTATGGGAGGATGATCAGAATATCTTTCACGAGAGATATGGTTTTCAGCGATATGATAACTACTCTGCGATGATGCGAAAGCACTTCTTTTACACCATTAAATTCAAGTATTCAAGTAACTGAAAAGCAGGGGCTAATTCCCCTGCTTTTCGGTTACTTCCAGATAATCCAACAGTGTACAGATAAAATCATTTCCTTTGATCCGTCCCAGACCGCCCTCGGCACAGGCAATCTCATTGTAAGCGGTTACCTTATCTTTGCGGATATTTCTGCCGCTGATCACGATCGGGACTGGATCGCCGCTGTGTTCTTTGCGCTCGCATGGAGTGGAGTGGTCGGCTGCCAGGGCGATGATGACGGGAACCTCGATCTGTTCCTTGATTCCTTTCATTACCTCGCCAATCAGGTCATTGTAGCAGTTGATAGCTTGGACCTTGCCAACGGGATTGTTGTCATGCCCCATAAGGTCGGTGGCTTTGTAGTGGAGGACAACGAAATCATAGGTTTTTAAGGCTTCTATAGCGAATCGGGCTTTTTTGTGGATGTCGGTATCTAGGTTTCCGGTAAATGCCGGGTCGGTGAGTATGTCGAATCCAGCCATTCTGGCAACACCTAAGACAGTCCGCTCAGAGGCGACGCAGCAGGCAGAAAAGCCAAGGCGTTCGGTGATCTTCTCCGTTTTAGTCATCTGTCCGGCGCCTCTGGTGACGATGGCGTTGGCAGGTGGGAGACCAAGCTGTTCTCGGTTTTTATTTAAGGGGAGGTCTTTTAAGATCTCCTGGGCTTTCTGTAAAAACAGGTTTAATATGTTGGCGGTAAATGTGGTTTCCGGGGAATCGTCTTTGGGAACCGCTTTTTTGATGGGCTGACCTTCTTTTTTAGGGTCTGTGTCGGAAACCTTGGCAGAAAGACCGGGGCCACGAAATACCAGCACTGCACGGTGTTCAGTGGCTTCTTTAAAAAGCACCTGGATTCCATCGATCATTAAGCCATTTAAAGCAGCAGCAAGCTCATCGGTGCCGAGGCGAATCCGTCCGGCTCTCCGGTCAGAAATCAGTCCCTGGTTGTCTACGGTGGCAAAATTGCAGCGGAATGCGATGTCTCCGCCGATCAGTTCCATGCCGTCCCCAAATGCTTCGATGGGACCGCGGCCCGGATAATCTTCCAGGCCGTATCCAAAGAGAATCAGGTGTCCAAGATCGGTGCCTACCGGGATTCCTGCATGGTATAAGTCCATGATACCGCAGGAACCATTGGAGGCAAGCTGGTCTAAATTAGAGGTATGGGCATACTGGAGTGGGGTGTTCCAGTCAAGAATCTCACAGGGACGGTCGCCGACACCGTCGGCGATGGCAAGTAAAATTTTATTTTTCATAGTGGGGATCTCCTCATGTAAACTGGTGTATAGTTACTACGCATGGATCGGAGTTTCCGAAATGGAAAATCGCTATAATACAGTGATCATCATTTATAAAATTACATTGATCCAGGTAAAGTAGATTAGTGACATGGAGCAGGCTGCGATAAAGCAGGATACCAGTCCGAAGATCAACTCGTCTTTTACACTGAAATAGCCAGTTCCGAAGTATAAGGTGTTTACCTTGGAGTGAGGTGGCAGTGTGATGGTGGTGGAAATACCAAAGGCACAAACCAGAGCCAGTGGAACCGGGTCAATGCCGATGCCTTTTGCCAGACTGATGATCGCCGGGATCAGAATGGTAGTACGGACTGTCTTGCTGGTGAAAATCAGATGGCTGAATACAGTGATGAAGATCAGGATCACTGCAACCATAGCAGGATTCATTTTGTCCAGTCCGATGGCCTGTACCAGATGGTTGATGGCCCAGGTAGCGGCCCCCGTGTCATCTACTGCATTTCCCACGGCGTAAGCGCCTGCGGAGAACAGCATCAGATCCCATTTAATATTGGCTTCTTTCCATTTGATGACACCGATTCCTGGAAGCAGGCACAGAAGCATACCTAAAACTGCTGTCTGTTCGGTGCTGATCTTAAATCCGAACCAGGCTTTCTGGTAGTCGCCGGTTGCCCAAAGGGTCAGAGTCAGAAGGAAAATGAACAGGGCTTTCTTTTCTTTTGTGGAGATCGGTCCCATGTCTTCTAACTGTTTTTTCAGAGAAACGGTGGCGTTGTTCATGACATCGCCCATTTCTCCTTTGTAATTAAACATTTTTAAACCAACTAGAAATGCGATGACTGTGGTTAAGACTGCCTGTGGAATGGAGCCTAACAGCCACTGCATATAACCTACGTTTCCACCAGCCTGCTCGTTGATAAATCCAACTGCCAGAACCTGTGCGGATGTAGCAGTCATAACCACGGAGGTGGCAAATGCGTTGTTCTGCACACCCTGAAGCATCATCAATTTACCGAATTTACTCTTACCAGGTGCAGCTTTGTAGATCTCCAGGATCACCAGTGCAATCGGGACGATCAGGGAAGCGCGAGCTGTGGTAGATGGAACGAAGAATGCCAGGATAAAGTTCACGATTGCGAATACAACCAATACCTGGGTTGGTGTTTTGGCAAATTTCGTGGTCAGATAGAGGGCAATTCGTTTTCCTAAGTTTGTGGCACTCATGGCGGAGGTTAGGACAAATGCCGCGACCATTAGCCAGATAATGTCAAAGCCCAGGGCACCGAAAGCAGTTTTCTGTTTTTCCACAGCGCCGAGCATAGGAAGAAGGAGTATCAAAATTAGGGATGTCTGGTAAATCGGGATCGGTTTGGCGATCCACATGATCAGTGCAAAGGCAAAAAGCGCCATGCTTTTCTGCGCTTCTGGAGTCAGTCCTTCAGGCAGAGGCATAAAATATAAAACCAGGAATACAACGATTGCAGCGATGGTGCTGATGATAGGACCCCAGTTTTTCTTTTCATTCGTTGACATAACATACCTCCTGTTTTCCTGTACGTTCCAGGCCGCGCGCCCCTGTACCGGTACGTTTTCCGATGTATTTTTGTTGATTTTATTATATAAAATTTCTCATAGTAACTCAATCGAATAAAGTTTACAAAGTAATAACCTTTTGTTATGATGAAGAAAATGAGAGAGCGTTCCGCGACGGAGCGCCGGGGAAAATGGGCAAATATTGGAAAAAAGACGAGGTGGAAAGACTGGGGCAGAAGGCGCAGAGCCAAATGCCCGGTGAATGTGTGGATACGAGGGGGAACGAAAGAATGGATATCGAAAAACTGGAATCATTTTTAATGTTAGCAAAATTACAGCATTTCACGAAAACGGCGGACGAATTATATATTTCCCAGCCAGCCTTAAGCAAACGGATCCATGCTATGGAGCAGGAACTGGGCGTGCCGTTATTTAACCGGATGGGAAACCAGACCTTTCTGACGGTCCACGGCGAAGCCTTTAAGCCCTATGCTGAGAGCCTGGTGGCCACCTACAACAGCGCCAGGGAGTACATCCGCCAGATCGAGCATATGGAACACGGTACCTTGAACTTCGGCGCTACTAATTTCATTGGTGTGTATATGCTTCCGGCCATTGTGGCGCGGTTTACGAAAAAATACCCCAATATCACCATTAACATGAACATCAATTCTTCGAAAAATATCCTGGAAATGCTTCATAAGAACCAGCTGGAGTTCGTATTTCTGTCCGACTATATCATCGAGAACCGGGATGCTTACGTGATTGAGGACTACTGGAAGGATCATCTGAAGTTAGTGGTAGGCAATGAGCATCGGCTGTTCCACGAAAAAAGCTGCTCCCTTTTTGATGTAAAGGACGATCTCTACATTACAAAAAAGAAGCAGTCTTCCCAGTATAAATTCTTAGATCAGATTTTTAAGCAGTACGATTTCGATTTCACCAAAAAATTTTTCATCAGTACCCAGGATGCTATCAAAGAAGCGGTGGTAAATCACGTAGGCATTTCCATCATGTCAGAACTGGCGGTGGAGCGTGAGATAGAGATGGGGCTTTTAGCGGCGCTGGATCTGAAAGAAACCACCATTGAACGGAATATCCAGTATGCGTATCTGAAAAATAAATATCTGACTCCGGCGGCAAAAGCATTTTTGGAGTTGCTATAAGAGGCCTCGTAAGATTTCTAAAAATAGTTCAAAAATTTCCGAAAATTGAACATTGACCTGTGCAAATGTACCTGTTAACATATTTTACAAACAATATATGTGGGCGTGTGTATAAAAAAGACGGGAGATGGAGCTACATGGAATTTGCACTGGAGAAGGAACTGATGATGATCGGCAGGCTGCTGATCGCAGGATTATGCGGTGGCGTGATTGGACATGAAAGGGAGAACCGGCGGAAACCGGCGGGTGTCCGGACCCATACGGTAGTCGGTGTGGCGTCGGCATTGATGATGCTGATCTCCAAGTATGGCTTCAATGATGTGCTGAATGAGTATACGAAGCTGGACCCGTCACGAGTGGCGGCTGGAGTGGTTACAGCGATTGGTTTCTTAGGTTCGGGCATGATTATCGCAAGAAATAAGAGTGTCAGCGGTATCACCACATCGGCAGGAATCTGGGCTACTGTAGGTGTCGGATTGGCAGTTGGCTCTGGGATGATCTATCTGGGGATTGCAACTTCTGTGATCGTAGTGTTAGTGGAGATGTTTTTAGGACGGGGAGGTATCATGGGGCTGCACCGGGAGGCGATGTCTGCGGTGAACGTGGAAATCTCCGGTGGACAGAAGGAGCTTCTGGAATTGAAGGCGTGTATCGGGGAAATGGGATTTCATATCCGCAGCATCGAATTTTCCCAAAAGGAAAAGGGAATCGTCAAGGCAAGCATTATCCTTGGTGTTCCAAAACAGAAGAATATTGCGGAGCTGTTGGAATTGAAGCAGCCGTGGATCACCGGACTGGAAGTGAAAGGGAAGCTGTTGCTGTAAATATCAAGTGGCATCTAACAAGGTTCGGAGTGTGGTGGCAACCCTGCAAGTATGAACGAATTGAGGCACTTGAACATATCGTTGCTTATGAGAGCCGCCCGCGGGAGTTATCCCCCGCGGGCGGAAATTGTTTCACAAGTCTGTACTTTCTGAAATAAAGGAATCCATGTACTGGATATAAGCATCTTTTGTAAAGATGGGGTGGTAGTTTTCTACTACCTCTTTTGCTTTTGCTGCGCCATTTTTCAGCAGGCGGTAAGCGGAAAGAGCAAAGATTTTTGCGGTGACTACATAAGCCAGTTCATCGTCCACAATGTCAAAGTCTACGGAGTGAAGTCCGCTTACTTTTCCACCGGTGTTGAAGGTGAGAACCGGCTGGATGTGCTGGACGTCACCGACGTCGGTGGAGCCTCCGCTGTGGGCGGTAGTATCCTGTTTTACTACTTCGTAGTCTTTTTTGCTGGACTGGGAGGCAATCTGGGCGGCGGCCAGGACTTCCTCATTAGCCTCGGCACTTAACGCCGGCAGATAGCCAGGCATTGTGGTGATCTGGCACTGGGCGCCAATGGCATAGGCGCCGGATCTGAAGGCCCGGTCAGTCTTGGCTGCGGCATCTGCGATGGCGTCTTTATTGGCTGCGCGTACCAGGGTCTCGATAACCACCTCATCTGGAACGACATTAACTAAGTTTCCGCCTTTGGTGATGATCGGATGGATGCGGACATGGTCATTGTCACGGAAGGTTTCACGCTGGTAAGCCAGGGCGGAAAGTCCAAGGGAGGCGGCATTTAAGGCATTGACGCCTAAGTGTGGCGCACCTGCGGCATGGGCAGCAACACCCTTGTAACGGATTACCTTGGAGACGAAGCCGTTGTTGGAGTTGGAACCGACGCTGATATCTTTGTCACCGATATGGTGGACGATATCTAGGTCGATGTCGTCAAAAGCGCCGATGCGGATCAGTTCGCATTTACCGCCGCCGTATTTGATCTTTCCCTCGTCGGTCAGTTTGTTCTTGAACTCGATCTCACCATATTCTTCAGCAGGAACGGCGAAAAGGACTACCTGGCCGTCCAGTTTTTCTTTTACTTCTGGGTTCGTCAGGGCAATGGCGGCACCGATGACTCCGGCTAACTGGGCGTGATGTCCACAGCAGTGGGCTCCCTGGGTTTCCGGGTTTGCGTATTTGTGCTCCGGGATGCGGAGGGCGTCTAATTCGCCGATGAGGGCAAGGCTGACGTTATCCTTCTTTTCTTCATTTAAGTAGGCTTTCACGCCGGTAACTGCCAGATGCTCTTTGGTTGGCAGACCAAGATCTTTCATGAAATTCGCGAATTTTTCGGCAGTTCGGAATTCTTTATAGCCAAGCTCCGCGTGGGTGTAAATGTCTTTGGCGAAGTCGATGATCTGATCCCGATGGGCGTCAATGATATTGATGATCTTCTGTTCAGTTTCGTCTAAAATGATTGGTGTTTCATTCTGTGCCATATGCAGGTCTCCTTTATTTTGCAAATAATTCATTAGGAACATACCATAAACCGTTGTTGTTCTTATCTAAGTATTCTTTAAATGCATCAGAGTGGTAAGCCGCCACAATGTCTTTTGCCCACTGAGCGTCCTTATTTTCCTCTTTCACGACAACCTGAAGCAGTAAGTGCGGTAAGATATCTTCCTGCAGCAGTGCGGTAGAAGCGTCCATTCCTGCGTTGTATACGATACTTCCTGTGATAACTGCATAGTCAAAATCATCTAGTACGCCAGGGATGTTGGTGGAACTCATTTCTGTAAATTCGATGTTATAGGGATTCTCTGCAATATCATCCTGGGTCACGGTGGAAAGCTCCACATCCGGATTCAGGGTGATCCATCCGGCTTTCTGAAGCAGGACATAAGCTCTTGCAGTGTTGGCAGCATCGTTTGGTACGGCTACCTTGGCTCCATCATGGATGTTGTCAAGAGAGGTTTCGGTTGCGGAAAAGATCGCTGCCGGAACGGTTGGAATTGGGGAGATCGGTACCAGGTCGCCGTTCTGGGCCTGGTTAAAGTTCTCCGCATAAGCGGTATGCTGCTCCACGTTAAAATCGATCTCTCCCTCATTTAATGCCAGATCATTCTGCAGAAGATCGGAGAAATCCACTTCGGTGAAGGTGTAGCCCTGCTCTTCCAGGATCGGCTTGATGGCGTCCTCGAAAAGAACGGTGTATGGGCCTGCGGCCTTGCCGTATTTTAATTCCTTTTTCTCGGAAGTGGTGTCATTGGCAGCTGTGGTGGTATCTGCGGCTGCGGAAGTGGAGGTGCTGGAGGCGTTACCGGAGCAGGCGGTTAAAAGTCCGGTGGTCAGTACTAAGGATGCTGCTAAGGTGGTTCTTACATAGGCTTTGAAATTTTTCATAATCGTTGTCTCCTTTTTGTGTTATTTTTTATTGGTGTGTTCTGCGCTTCTGTGACAGCAGATTTCCTAAACTCTGGATCAGCCATACAAAAGCGATCAGGATGAAAACGGTGGAAAACATCAGCGGGAAGTTAAAGGTCTGGTATCCATAGGTCAAAGCGATGTTTCCGATACCGCCGCCTCCGATGTAACCGGCCATGGCGGTGGCTCCGATCAGTGCGATGGTTCCGGTGGTCAGCGCCAGGATGATGGAAGCAAATGCCTCCGGCAGTACGAAATGAATGACGATCTGGAGTGTATTGGCCCCCATGGCCTGCGCCGCCTCGATGATTCCGGCATTGACGTCAAGCAGGGAGTTTTCCAGCAGTCTTGCTAAAAATGGGGCGGTGTAGATTACCAGTGGAACGATGGCTGCCTTGGTTCCGATGCGGGTTCCTACGATGAATTTGGTTACTGGCATCACGCATACCAGAAGAATGATAAATGGGGTACTGCGGACCACGTTGATAAATCCATTTAAGATGGTGTAAAGGATCCGGTTTTCTTTTAAGCCCCCCTTGCGGGTAAGCCAGAGGACGATGGCGATGAGAAATCCAACCACTGATCCGATGATCAGGGAAAATCCCACCATATAGAGGGTTTCCCATCCGGCTTTCACTAATTTGTCTGTGGAAATTCCTAAATACTGTTCGATCATGGTAAGGTTACCTCCCTGTATTCTTCCTTGGATTCAAGGATATATTGTTCTGCTTTCTCGATCTCTTCATCGGTTCCGATGAAAAGGACTAACATGATGCCGACCACGATTCCCTGGATCACATTGATGGTGGAGTATAGGATATTGGTCTCTACTTCAAATCTCCGGTTGATCTCCCAGAGCAGTGGTTCGGTGCTGTCGGTATTTTCCAGTTTAATACGGAGAAGGCGGCTGTTTCTGGTCTCTCTCCGGATACTTTCCACTAACGGTTCCGGGATCACATCCCGGATCAGGTTGCCAACAAACCGTCTGGCGATGTCCGACCGGGGATCGGAAAATACCTGGATGACCGATCCGGTCTCGACCACCTGTCCGTAATCCATGACTGCCACCTTGTTACAGATTTTCTGGATCACGTTCATTTCGTGAGTGATGATGACGATGGTGATGTGAAGCATTTCATTGATTTTTTTCAATAGTTCCAGGATAGAATCGGTGGTTTTCGGATCCAGGGCGCTGGTGGCTTCATCGCATAGCAGAATCGAAGGATTATTGGCCAGAGCTCTTGCGATGCCTACGCGCTGTTTCTGACCGCCGGAAAGCTGTCCGGGATAGGAGTATTTCTTATCAGACAGTTCTACGAAATCCAGAAGCTCTGTGACCCGTTTCTCGATGTCCTTTTTCGATATGCCATTTAATTTCAGTGCGATGGCCACGTTATCGTAAATGGTCTTGGATTCCAACAGGTTGAACTGCTGGAAGATCATGCCGATTCCTTTCCGCAGATTTCGCAGTTCCTTCTGGTTTAAGGTACCGATGTCTTTTCCTTCCACCCAGACATTACCGGAAGTTGGGGTTTCCAGGGCGTTTACCATGCGGATCAGCGTGGATTTTCCGGCTCCGCTGTAGCCGATCACTCCGTAAATGTCTCCTTTCTCGATCTCGAAGGACACATCTTTCAGAGCATCGAACGGGCCGTTTTTGGTTTGGAAGGTTTTGCTTACGTGTTCAAATCGAATCATGGACGGGTCTCCTTTTCTGGAATTATCAATAACTGTTCGGTAGGTCTGCGCACTTGCTGCGCTGACCGTAAGAAAACTTGGGCTAGCAGGCAAAAATCCCATCGACGAAGTCGATCTGGAATGGATTTTTGCGTGTAACTGTGAAGGAACTGAACAGTTACGCATAAAAAAAGAGGTCTGGTGTTGTCCAGACCTCTCAAAAACTGACTATATAGGGGTATCTATACATGTGTATCGTGATAGAGAAACTCACGAGGATACAACCCAGCCATTCGTCTGCACAACAAAAGAAAGCGTATGGTTACAACAACAACACATACACTCCATACAACAACACATAGCAGACAGAACGGTGTAGATCGTATTCATGGTGGTTTCTCCTCCTTTCTTATAAAGCTGGCAACTGCCTGTGGAGTGGCAGCTTTTAATTCCTACTGTTTTAGTAGGTGATGTTGGTGTTAATTATACGCAGGAAAATTCATTTGTCAATCTTTTTTCAAAAATTTTTGCAATTTGGCCGGATTTTGACTGGAAATAGGGGGAAAGTGGGCTCGGTTTGTATTTCTTTTCATAATACTTGATGTTTTTTTAACTATTCTTGAGCGGCGGCGTCCCAGGCATTAAAATAGTAACCAGATGAAATGAGAAAGTGAAAGCAAAGAGAGGGGATTTTCTGTATGACCGTTCATGTAATTGATGAGGCAAACCGCTGCTTAAACTGTAAAAAACCGATGTGCCGTCAGGGATGTCCGATCCAGACACCGATCCCGATGATGATCAAGGCATTTAAAGAAGGAGACTTAAATGAAGCCGGGGAGATGTTATTTTCCAATAACCCCATGTCCATGATCTGTTCTCTGGTATGTAACCATGAGAAACAGTGTGAGGGCCATTGTGTGCTGGGAAGAAAAGGGGAGCCGGTGCATATCAGCAGTATTGAAAACTATGTGTCTGATACATATTTTGATAAAATGAAGATTGAATGTGCATCATCTAACGGGAAAAAAGTGGCAGTTATCGGCGCAGGGCCTGCGGGAATCACCATCGCGATCATGCTGACAAAAAAAGGCTATGAGGTGACGATCTTTGATGCCCGTGATAAGATCGGCGGTGTGTTGCAGTACGGAATCCCGGATTTCCGTCTGCCCAAGACCATTCTGGAGCGTTATAAGAAGAAATTAAGAGAGATCGGAATCAAGATCCGTCCCAATACCACTATCGGCGGCGCGCTGGAGATCAAAGATCTGTTCCGTGATGGTTATGAGAGCATTTTCATTGGTACCGGTGTGTGGAGACCGAAGAAGCTGGGCATCAAGGGTGAGTCTTTAGGAAATGTCCACTTTGCCATTGATTACCTGGCAAACCCGGATTCCTATGAATTAGGCGATACGGTTGCCATCATCGGTATGGGAAATTCCGCCATGGACGTGGCAAGAACTGCTCTGAGAAAGGGAGCAAGAAATGTAACGCTGTATGCCCGCGGTTTAAAGAGCCAGGCAAGCGCAGAGGAGATCGCTTATGCAAAAGTGGACGGTGCGGTATTGTCCTTTGGTATGCAGCCGGTGGAAATCACCGATGATGGCCCGGTGTTCCAGAAGGTATTATTTGACGAGGAAGGCAACCGCACCGGCGTGGATGAGACTCCGATCCAGGTTCACGCTGACAGTACCATCGTGTCCGTCAGCCAGGGACCGAAGGATAAGTTAGTCAGCACCACAGAAGGGTTGAAGGCGTCTGCCAATGGCCTTTTAGTGACGAACCAGTTTGGTGAGACCACCCATCCGGGTATTTTCGCCGCAGGAGACGTGGTTCTGGGCGCCAAGACGGTGGTAGAGGCAACTGCTTACGCAAAGGTGGTAGCAGACGCCATGGACCAGTATATGCAGGGAACCTTAGAAGAGAAGCTTCCAGAGTGATTGACATAACAGTATGGAAACAAACTTAATAAAAATAAAAAAACAGCCAAAAATCTTAAAAAAATAAGGTTTTTGGCTTGTTTTATTAAGAATTGTCATAGTTTTTCAAAGTATTTATTTTTCTTTTCCAAAGTGCTATTCTCAGCTTAGAAACAGAAACTGGGAGGACAAGATTATGATGACAAGAAGAGAATCCGATTCTATCGGAACCATGGATGTACCAGAGAAAGCCTACTATGGAGTGCAGACGCTCCGTGCGAAAAATAATTTCAAGATCACAGGAAGACCCCTTCACCCGGAGTTTATCAAAAACCTGGCAAGAATCAAAAAAGCAGCGGCTTACACGAATATGGCGGCCCATGTGCTGGATGAAGAGAAAGGCAATGCCATCGTGAAAGCCTGTGACGAGATTATTGCCGGAAAACTCCATAATCAGTTTATCGTGGATGCCATTCAGGGCGGCGCGGGAACCTCTGCCAATATGAACGCCAACGAGGTCATCGCCAACCGTGCCATCGAGATCTTAGGGGGCCAAAAGGGTGATTACTCCATCGTTCATCCCAATGACCATGTCAACATGGCCCAGTCCACCAACGATGTGATCCCCTGTGCGGGAAAACTGACCATTTTAAACCTGCTTCCGGGTTTAGTGGCAGAGTTAGAGCGGCTTCACAAAGCGTTGAGAGATAAGTCCATCGAGTTCGACGACGTGGTGAAAATGGGAAGAACCCAGCTTCAGGACGCGGTTCCGATCCGTCTGGGACAGTCTTTTGGGGCTTATGCGGCAGTGATCGAGCGGGATATCCAGAGGATCAAAAATCTGGAAGAAGAGCTGAAGATACTAAATATCGGTGCAACGGCAGTGGGAACCGCCATCAATGTGAATCCGGTGTATTTGTTCCACATCATCCACAACATCAACCTGGTCTGTGGTACGGACTGTTCCCAGGCGGAGAATTTATTTGACGCTACCCAGAACCTGGACGGATTTGTACATACCTCCGCCACCTTAAAGGTCTGCGCCGTGAATTTATCTAAGATCTGTAATGACCTGCGCCTCTTATCCAGCGGTCCACGAGCCGGACTTGGTGAGATCAACCTGCCGCCGAAACAGAACGGTTCCTCCATCATGCCAGGCAAGATCAACCCGGTGATCCCGGAGGTAGTCTCCCAGGTGGCTTACAATGTGATCGGCAATGATGTGACCGTCACCATGGCAGCAGAAGCCGGACAGATGGAGTTAAATGCTTTCGAGCCCGTGATCTTCTATAAGATCTTCGAGTCCATCGACACCTTAAAAGGCGCTGTAGAGACCCTGATCGACAACTGCATCACCGGCATTACCGCCAACCGGGAACACTGCAAAGCCCTGGTGGAGTCCAGCGCCGCCTTAGCTACCGCCCTCTGTCCGGCGCTTGGCTACAAAAAATCCGCTGAGATTGCCAAAAAGTGCATGAAAACCGGTATTCCGGTCCGCCAGATCGTGTTAGACGAACATCTCCTGACCGAGCAGGAACTGGATCAATATCTGGATCTGATGGATATGACCCAGCCGGGGCATCAGGTGGAGTATCATATGAATTTTAAGAGCTGATGAAGAAAATCCCTATCCGCATTGGATGGGGATTTTTTACGCCTTGCGGTAATGAACTGCGGATGTTAAAATAAGCATATCTAGTATAATGCAAGGACTTCTGCTGAACGTTGTAACAAACGTGAGAAAATTGATTATAAATTAGAAGACGGCAGATACCGTTCATCTAAGATGTGGTACTGCCGCCTGTTTGCCATCATGATGTGTTAACATCTTGATGCTTGGGCTCTGCCAAAGACTTCCCCGCTAAAAGGCCTCTTTGAGCAAGCCGCTTAATTTCATAAGCAATACCATTATAACCCATATTTAACTCTGGCTCTATAAAAGTGCGCCAATTTTTCATCATTTATTACTTTTCATGTCCGTTCTGGATAATATTTACTTTTCAAAGTTCATCCAACCGATGAAGTTGGTCGGGAAGCTCACGATTCCGAGAGCCTATAAGTATTGTCTCTCACCATTAATACATCAGTATACCATCACTGCCAAACATATAGGTAACACCATCAATTGTATGGATTCCGGTGCACACTTCTCCGCCCTGCTGAACAAATATGTATCCATAAGATGTTAGATGCCAGCCTCGCGTTGTAACAATGGAACCATCTGCATTTGCATAGCAAATTTTATTTATAATATCTGTACTTACAATTTCATTCGCATACATTTTTCCATCTCTAGCAAATGCATAATCTACTCCATTTATATTAAGCATTCCACTGGCAACTTTTCCTTCGATCATATAATACCGTGTACCGTTTACGTCATACCATCCATTCTTCGGACCACAAACGCCACAGCATCCTCCATCCTTATCGAAATAATACAGTTTCCTGTCAATCACGCGATATCCAGTACACATGATTCCAGCCTGATCATCTTCCATCTGAATATTATAATTATAGCCTGTCAGGAAATAATATCTGTTTCCATTGATTACTGCCCAGCCTTTCAGATACTGGGATCTCTCATCAAAATAATACCAATTTCCATTCATCAACTTCCAGCCAGTATATGCAGCTTTTTCGCCATCTTCGCCATAGTAAAAATCATTTGCACCATTATACAAATCCAATGAACTAAGCTCATTCAAAAGCATTTTTCCATGATCAAATTGATATTCTTTTCCATTGATTCTTTGTCTGCCATTGGCAATACCATTTTCTGTTCTGTAATAATACCCACTGTTAATCCAGTTCCAGCCATAGTTTAACTTGCTTTCTTCGCAGATATATGCGCCATCCTCGTC
>OLSA01000016.1_pt1 | contig 105856 bp, 76 predicted proteins | sample 1672731 | NCBI WGS metagenome assembly OLSA01 (sample SAMEA3136718, study PRJEB25190) | human gut metagenome | biome: human gut; feature: human-associated habitat; material: faeces | place: Austria | collected 2013
TTTTCAAGCTGCCGATTCAACTTTTTTAGACTATCTCTTATCCCGAACTCGCGTTATTAAGATGAGAACTTATTCGTAGATCGACATCGTGCCGGTGGCTTTTGAGCCTTCGGCCGATATGGCGAGAGAAGCAAGCTTCGAGGGGTCGACAGTGGCCTTTGGAGCGAAGGCGGGGCTATCCATGTAGTCGAGCAGACTGCGACGCATCCATAGTATTTCCGGCCGCTTCACCGCGTCGGGCGAGAGAAGGTCGATTGAACTGATTATCAGCGTGCCGTTGCCGCAGCGCGCCTCGGCTATAAGGCCGAGATTGCGGTTGTTGACGAAGTTGTCGACCATCCCGACAATCGGCATAAGGCGCTGAGAGTCGGCTGCAGCGAGTGAGTCGATCTGCAGCGTGCGTGCGCGTTTGAGCAGATACCACCACTGCCAGTCGGTGTGCATGTCGGTGGGAAACGACGCCAGGGCCCGGTGGTCCGGATTGGTGTAGATGCCCATTCCGGCGGCCTGCTTCGGGAAGTGCACCGGGCTCCAGAACACGGGGAGGAACTTGCACTCCAGCCCGGCCACGGAATCGGGCCGCGGCGAGAGGAGCACCTTCTTCCCCTGCTCAAGGGCTGCGACGGCCTCGGCCACTGAAGCGGTCTGAACCACCGAAGCCGATTCCGGAGCCTGAATCTCAGGATAATACCATACAGACCAGCTGTTGGCGTAAGGAGTCCCCTCGAGAGCTACCTCCAGGGTGTATTTCTCAGGTTTTGCAGTATTGCCGAAGTGGGCGCTGAGGTGTCCGGCGCGCGAAAGCTCTCCCACAGCGGCCTTGGCAAGCGGAAGGGTACCGGAAGCCACGGCTATGCCGTCGGCGGCACGGAGCGTCCACGACAGTCGGCCGTCGGAAATGTCGGAAGCCGAGTAGTTTATCAGGTCGATGTCGGCCTCAAAGGGCTCTCCGGCCGAGTATACGGCTTTGGGAAAGCTTGCCAGAGGCACCACGGCGCCGTTGAACTGACTGAAGCGAGCAGGCTCAATCAGCCCTTTGGAATCCCAGAAGGCATCCACGAGGCCCACGAGCGCCGTTCCCTGGCCGGGGAAGTCCTGAAGGCCGAGAAGCTGGTAGCCGGAGAATCCGGGAGTCTTCATCGAGCGCTCAATCTCGTCCTTATAAAGCAGGGCGGCGAAGCGGCCCGAGGCGAGCGTAAAGGTGTCGGCGAGGTGCAGCAGCCCCTTGCGCTCAAGGTCGCGGCGTATGGCCTTGAAGTTTAGCGGGTCGAGCGTGCCGGTATATTTTTCGGTCTCCGACATACGCGGATATACGGCGTACTGGCCGGATTCGTGCTGAATGAGAGGCTTGTCGACGTGCACCATCGCCTTGGCGTAGTTGCGGTCGAAGGCAGGCGGCTCGGCGTCGAACACGCCCTGGCCGCGCACCCAGCCGTCGGCCGTCCACTGCGTCACCAGAAAGTCGTCTTCAGGCTCGGGGCGGACGCCATGGTCGGGCTCGAAGGTAAACGATGTCGTGGCGTAGATATGGCGTGGGTCGAGGCTTTTCATATAGGCAGTCTGCTCGTTGAGCCACTTGAAGTCGTGGCGAATCTCGTTGCCCACGGTGAGCAGGCAGAGCGAGGGGTGGTTGCCATATTCGCGGAGGATGCGCTCTGACTCGGAACGCAGGAAATTCTTCACGTCGGTGTCCTCCGGATCGAGCGATTCGCTCCAGAAGGGGAGTTCCACCTGGAGGTAGAAACCCATGCGGTCGGCCACGCGGAATGCGGCCTCGGGCGGACACCAGGAGTGGAAACGCAGATGGTTCATACCCCACTCGCGGGCCGTGGTGAACTCTTTCTCCCACCCGGCCTCGTCGGTAGGCGGAACGCCTGTAAGCGGGAACACGCAGCATTCGAGAGTGCCGCGCAGGAACACCGGACGGCCGTTGACTTTGATCTGCTTCCCTTCGGAGGCTATCTCGCGCATGCCGAAAGTCGCATCGGCTGAATCGTCGCCGGTGGAGGCACTGAGGGTATAAAGCGCCGGGTTGAACTCGCTCCATAGTTTTGTGTCGGCCGGCATCGGCAGGTCGAACTCCATCCGGTTGGAGCCGGGACGAAGCTTCACTTTCTTTTCGGTTGAGGCTACTACTGTGCTGTCGGGGCCAATCACGGCAAGCTTCAGTTTCTTCGATACGTCGCGACGGCTGTTATTGACAACCTGGGCCACCACCTTTACGGCCGGACGCGCGATGTCGGGGTAGACCTGGAGGTCGGTGATGGTCGCGGCCTCGCGGGCCGAGAGCTCCATGCGGCCGAGCACGCCGTTCCATTTGGTCTGGGTGTCGTCGGTATAGGCGTGGGCCAGATCCTTGACTGAGATGTCGTAGCGCTTGCGGTTGTCGATGCGCAGCGTGAGGCGGTGACTCCCGGCGGTGAGTCCTTCGGGGATGGTGAAGCGGTGGGGCGTGGTGAGGCTTTCGTTGAAGCCATTCACCTTCTTGCCGTCGACCCACAGCTCGCTCGACCATAGTACGCGCTCCAGCTCTATATCGAGCGGACGCCCGGCCATAGAAGCGGGGATGAGGACCGTGCGCGTATACCACGCCGGACCGATGTAGCTGTGGCGACGCGTGAGGCGCAGCAGCTGCGGCTTGGTGAGTTCCGGCTTGAGCGTGTTAGGAGTGCCGAGGCCGGCCATATCGGTGGTGCCGGGAAGATTGATTGCGTTGGCGAAATCGGTGGAGGTGTATCCTTCGGCCATTCCGCGGTCGAGCGAGTCGAGAGCCACGGTCCAGCGGCCTGAAAGGTCGAGCGTTTCCGCCGCAGCCCCATGAAAGAGGCTGGGCAGAAACGCTGCGATTACAAGAGAGAGCAGATGTTTCATTTCTCGGATTAAAGTTTGATGAACGATTCGAAGGCACGGATTCCGGCGTGCTCGGGAGCGAGCTCGGCGGTGCGGTCGATGTAGCGGCGGCAGTGGGCCATGTCGCCGAGGCCGTAGTGGCCGAGAGCCATCATGTAGTTGCAGTGGATGCGGTTGAGCACGTTGAGGTCTTCTTCCCAGATAAGGAGGTCGGGCAAAGATACGGCGAAATAATCCATTTTCGTATCGTCGAAGATATGTTTTTCGCCGAAATTCACCAGGCGGTGGAAGCGGCCGCGGGCTTCGTCGGTGCGTCCGAGGCGCAGAAGCGCCATACCCTGATAGAAAATCTTGTCGGGCTTTGCATCATTGTAGTAGAGGGCCGGGGCAGGCTCCACGGGGCCGAGTGTGGCGGCCTCGTAGTGGCTGCGGGCTTTTTCGGCGTCGCCTGCGGCGGCATAGGCCTCGCCCAGGAGGAAGTGGAAATCGTTGTCCTGCGCGCCTTCGAGTTTTCCCTCGCCGAGGTTATGGGGATATACCAGACATTCCTCGAGCAGACGGATTGCCTCGGCGTTGTCGCCCTTGGCAAGGGCCTGCTTTGCAAGCTCCACGCGGGCGAACTGATATTGGCCGGAGACCTTTCCCTCGCCACCTTCCCAGGGGTGGAAGATGCGGTTGTCAATTACGTCGACTGCATCTGCGTAGGCTCCGGTGAGGTTGAGTGCGGTAGCCTTCTCGAGTACGAGGTCGTCGCGCACCTCGACGAGGTCGGCGTGGCGTTTCATCAGTTCCAGACGGCCTTCGGCGTCGGCCTCCATGCGCTTGAGCAGCTGAATCAGCTCCATGAATATACGCGAGTCGGTGGTATCGAGTAGGAAGGCCCGCTTCATCAGTTCGAGCGCCTGGTCGTGGCGGTCGAGTTTGTTGAAATATGCCAGTGCAAGGTTGCGCCATACCATCGGCGAGCCGGGGTTGAGGCGCGCCGAGCGCTCCCAAGCCTCCACGGCAAGGTCGTACTGACGCTTGTCGTAGTAGAGGTTGCCGAGCATCAGCGGCGCGAGGGCGTCGGATTCGTTTACCTCCATGGCGGCGCGCAGAGCCAGAATGGCTTCAGGACGGTTGGGGAAACAGCAGTCGGCGGGTGTGGCGGCAGCCTTCTCGAATGCGGCTTTCGCGCCTGCCTTGTCGCCTGCGGCGAGACGGCTCCAGCCGAGGTAATAGTAGGTCATCGGCGATATGGCACCCTCCTTTTCGGCGAGCGCCCAGAGGGCGGCTGCCTCGTCGTGGCAGCCTGCGGCTACGTAGTCGAGGGCTGTCTCGTCGTAGTTGTGGCATTCTCCGCGCATCAGCGACGTGAGCGTATTGAGCGTTTCTGAGTCGCCGGCGATGAGATATTTCTCGTAGAGCGCGCCGTAGTTGAAGAGGTCGATTGAAAGCGATTCCTCGATGAAGGGGAGGGCTTCAGCGCCGCGGCCCATATGGCGGAGGATGGTTGCGCGGAGCGCGCGCGCCTTGTGGTTGTGGGTGTTGCGAATCAGGCAGCGGTCGATTTCGTAGAGAGCGTCGTCGAGGCGCCCCTGCATCAGCGAGATGCGAGCACACTCGAAATAACCGGCCTCCTGCCAGGCTCCATTCCAGGTGGCCTTGTAAAAGCGGGCGTAAGCCTCGTCGAAGCGGCCCTGATAACGCAGGGCCACGCCGAGATTGAAAATCGGTTCGCCGTCGTAGGGGTTGGGATTGCGCTTCTGGAGGATTCGCACGCCCTTGGCGAGATAGCGCTCGGCGCGGTCGAAGCGGCCTTTGCGGATGTACCACAGGCCGAGGGCGTTGTTGCAGCGCACATCGTCGGGGTCGCGGCGCAGACCCTCCTCGTAGTATTCCACGGGGTTGTAGGTAGCGTGGCGGTACTGCTCGAGATGAAGTCCGGTGAGGTAGAGCTGCTCCACGGTCTTGATCTGCTGAGGCTCGAGAGCGGCCTCGGCGGCGTCGGGAATCGGGCGGATTTCGTCGGGCTCGGCCTCCCATGTGAGAGCTGTGCGGCCGTCGGCTTCAATCGTCAGCTTAATATCGGCCAGACTGTGGCCTCCTGCCTCGACAGTACGCTCGATAACGGTCTCGGGGGATGCCTCGACGGTCTCGCTGAGGAGAACGGCACCGTCAGTGGCGGCGAGCGTAATCTTTGCCTGCTTGCGCGAGGTGGCGAATACCTTCAGCGTGATTTTGCCGTCGGCGGTGAGGTCGATGTTCATCAGGAAGTCCTTGCTGGCGTTCTTCACGATGCCCAGCTCGCGGTAGGGGAGGAAATACTGCGTGAAGGATTTCTCCTCGTAGGGCATCAGCCAGGTGAAGTCGGGCTGGTTTTCGGTGTAGACGCCGGCCATCAGCTCGATGTAGGGGCCGTCTTCGTCGGTGAGGTTGCGGTCCCAGGCGCGGCCGAAGTCGCCGTTGCCCCAGGTCCACTGCTTCTTGCCGGGCGACACATGGTGGGAGGCCACGTGGAGCATTCCGGCCTGGGTATCGTTCTCATAGCCGCCCTCGAAATCGTAGCGAGAGTTGACTCCCATATACGAGGTGGGCACCTTGATGTTCTTGTAGTTGGAGATGTCGATTCCGGCCGAGTAGTCCATCTTGTAGTATGTGCCGGTGGCGATGGGGAAGGAACTTACGGCACGTTTACCGTGGTCGAACACGGCGTTGACGTCGGGCGGGAAGACGCTCTGGTAGTAGTCGTTGACGGCCACGGCGGGGTTGGCCCACCAGAGGAACGTCTGCGGCAGGTCGGTGCGGTTGTAGAGCACTCCCTTGATTTCAAGGTATGCGCAGCCTGGGCGCAGCGTGAAGCCGGCCATACCCTTCTGGTGGAACATGCGCTCCATTTCGTTGACCCACACCGTGACGGAGCCGTCGGCATGCTCCTCGATTGTGGTGTCGACGGGCATGAACGTGCTGGGGCGGTGGTGCTGGGGCCAGTTGAACTCTATGCCGCCCGAAATCCAGGGGCCTGCGAGACCGACGAGCGCGGGCTTCACCACATGGTTGTAGTATACGAAATGGCGCTGCTTGATTTTGTCATAGGCCATCTGCACGCGGCCTCCCAGTTCGGGGAGTATCATTACCTTAATATATTCGTTTTCCAGAAAAACGGCGTTGTAGGTATGGTCGGTCTTTTCATCGGCGATTTTCTCGATTACGGGGTAGGGGTAGACCACGCCGCTCGAGCCCTGATAGACGCGCTTTTCAAGGAAAATAGGATTCTTTTCGGGTGTTCCGGCCTCGTAGGTGGGAATCACCACTTGCTCTTTCCATGCTTTTGCCATTGGTAAGTAACTGTTCAAAATTATTTTATACTATCCTGATCTAATTATTTCAACATTTCCGCGGTAAAATTTTCGCATCTTTTCCTCTCTTCATCAGTCGTGTAGACATCTACACTCCTTCTTCATCGAGAAAAATCTCCTGAAAATTTTCCTCCCGGAAATATTAAAATAATTTCGACCAGTTACTTAAGAATCTGTAGATGGGTTTGTTATGTTTTTTTTCGATTGATTATTTCACGAGTTCGCGCTCAATCTGCTCGAGGGTCTTTCCCTTGGTTTCGGGGAGACGTGCCACGAAATAGAACAGGCATACGGCGCAGATGGCGGCGTAGATCCAGAATGTGCCGTAGCTGCCGAGACCGGCGTTGAGAAGCGGGAAGGAATAGGTGAGGCTGAAGCATCCGGCCCAGAGGGCGAAGGTGCAGACGGCCATTGCGATGCCGCGCACGCGGTTGGGGAATATCTCGGCGAGGAGCACCCAGGTGACGGGTCCGAGCGTCATGGCGTAGCAGGCGATGGCGGCCACCACGAGAACCACCATGAAGAAGCCGGTGACGTGGAAGTAGTAGCACGTGCCGAGCACGGCATAGATGGCGGCGAGACCGCCCGCTCCGGCGAGCATCAGGGCGCGCCGCCCGATGCGGTCGACCGTATAGATAGCCACGAAGGTGAATACTACGTTGGTGATGCCCGTGAGAACGATGTTGAAGAGCATGTCGCCCAGATCGAAGCCGGCGTTGGCGAATATCTCCTGCGCGTAGTTGAAGATTACGTTGGTGCCGCACCACTGCTGGAACACGGCGGCGATTACGCCCAGCAGAAGCACGGGGCGCATCCCGCGGCTGAAAAGCGTCTTCAGGCCGCCCGACTCGCCGGCGGGAGCGGCAGTAGCCTCGATGGTGGCGAGCTCGGTGGCGGCATATGCGGCGCCGCCTACATTCTTCAGTACGGCGTGAGCTTCGCCGTGGCGACCCTTCATGGCCAGCCAGCGCGGACTCTCGGGGATGAAGAATACCATTATCATGAATGCCGCGGCAGGTATGACCTCGCCCCAGAACATCCAGCGCCATCCCATGGCGACATTCCACGAATCGGCGGGAGGTGCTGTCAGACCGGCGGGGATGGGGTCGGCAATCAGAAGATTGGCTATCTGCGCGGCGAGAATGCCGAGCACTATCGTAAGCTGGTTGAGCGACACGAGACGTCCGCGTATGGCCGAGGGCGACACTTCGGCGATATACATCGGCGAGAGTCCGGAAGCGATGCCGATGGCCACGCCTCCGATGAGGCGCGCTACAAGAAATGGCGTGAAGGTGTCGACGGCACCTGTGGCGTAGGCCGACACAAGAAACAGTATCGCGGCCATAATGAGCATCGGCTTGCGGCCGGCGCGGTCGGCGAGCCATCCGGCCGTCATGGCGCCTACAAGGCATCCGGCTATGGCGATACTCATGGCCAACCCCTGGAGCGAGGGGGAGGTCTCGATGCCGAAAAACACTTCGTAGAAGGGTTTGGCGCCACCGATTACCACCCAGTCGTAGCCGAACAGGAGGCCGCCCATGGCCGAGACGGAGCAGATGAAATAGACAAATTTACTGTTGAGATTTTTCATGGCATGAAATAGGTTAAATACCTGATGGTTTTCTTTTCACCGCAAAGTTACGGCGCTTTTCCACTAAGGGAAATGTATTATTCGACGAAATAGATGGACGATTTTATTATTTTATCCGTAACTTAGCACTATCAACGCCACATCTTTGTTTTGCTCATGAAACTGAAGGACGGATTCGTGGGCGAGCGTACGCTCGTTCTCCCCAAGATTATTATCGATCAGGCGGTCGACGACCCGCTGCTGGCCGCGCTATACATTACCGATATAGGGTATTACCCGCGTGCGTCGCACCATTTCCGCGAACGGCTGGACCCTATCGGGCAATATGTGTTCATCTATTGTGTGGAGGGGCACGGGCGCATGGTGCTTCGTGGAAGTACCCATGAGGTCGGCCCGAACAGCTATTTCATTTTGCCCCCCGGCGAACCCCACTCCTATGCCGCTGCCGACTCCGATCCCTGGACAATCTATTGGATTCATTTCAGCGGATCGCTTGCGCCGCTTTATGCCGAGGGTGCGTCTACGCCGCGCGAAGTGGATCTCAATGCCGACTCGCGCATCCATACTCGCATCAATCTCTTTGAGGAGATTTTCAACACGCTCTCGGCCGGTTTTTCCATCGAAAACCTCGGGTTCGCCACGTCGCTGCTCCACCACTATCTGGGGTCGCTGCGGTTTATAAGTCAGTATCGCCGTGCGATTCGTCCGGCTCCAGTTTCGGCAGTCGACCCGGTCGATGCTGCACTTCATTTCATGACCGAAAATATTGAGCGGACGCTCACACTCGGTTCGGTAGCGAACTACGCCGGAATTTCTCCGTCGTATCTTGCGGCGGCTTTCCGCCGGCGCACCGGCCACGCCCCGATGGCATATTTCAATATGCTGAAAGTAACTGAGGCATGCCGCCTGCTGGATGAGACATCGATGCGCGTCAACCAGATATGTCATAAAGTTGGCATCTCCGACCCGTATTACCTCTCTCGTCTGTTCACGCGTATAATGGGAATGTCTCCTCAGGCTTACCGCAACCGCGTGAGGACGTGATTTCTGTTTGTCGGTTTTCAGTCGTACTGCTTCCGGTGACGCCCTCCGGCACCCGAACGAAAAATATATGACTATTTACTGAACTCCTCACCTTCGCAGATCCGGCACTACGACATCGCCTCTCCGAGGCTTAGATGCTGAGGACCCTCTCTACCCCAGGCTCGGCCTACGGCCTTACCTGGGGTCGCAGACGATTTCGGCCCTCCGGGCCTCAGAGTATAAAATTGATTAGTGGAGATGGGAAAATGTAGATAGTCATTAAAAAATATTTCAAAACTCTTTGTCGTTTCAAAAAAACTCTCTAACTTTGCAACGCAAAAGCGAAAAGGCGTCGCAAAGACAGAATTCGCTGAAGCATCAACGAAGACTCCGTAGCTCAGTTGGTAGAGCAACTGACTCTTAATCAGTGGGTCGAGAGTTCGAGCCTCTCCGGGGTCACAAAGCAAAATGGCAAAACGCCGCAAAGCACTGAAATCAGTTGATTTTCAGTGCTTTTTCTTTTTCGCGAATTTGCAGAATACCGCACAATATTACCCACAGACGTGTGCAAATCGTGTACATCAAAAATCGTGTACAAAATGTACACGGATACACAGCCACCTCTGTAACGCACTGATGGAGGCAATATTGGCGAAAATTGGCTCACAAAAAGTGGGGCCGAGCAATGTAGGCTCGAACCTCCGACCGCAACTCCAGCCCGAAATCGCCGATATTTAACACACTTTAAGGAATTGACGGAAATCCGCTCCGAAATTAACATTTCAGGCTCTCATTTCTCCATATTTCATTATTGTGCCGCCAAATGGCTGGGGAAAATTTGTGTACAATCACTGCAAAATCGCTTCAATGTGACGCCATGCACTTGACAGGAAATCGTGTACCCTGCGTGTATTTTGAAAACCGGGCAAAAATGAGTAAATTTAAGTAACCATTAAACCCAACTTCAAAATCATGGCAAAGAACTCTTATTTCGCCTTGACTTTCTTCACCAGAAAGCCACGAACCGAGGGGGTCACCGACCACAAGGTCTACGTGAGAATCTCGGTTGACGGTCAGCAAACCGACTTGGCCATTGGCCGCACCGTTGCTCCTGAAAACTGGGATGCAAAGGGAAAGAAATCGAAAGGCCGCTCTCGCCGCGACCTTGAACTCAACAAGTACCTCGATGAAATCCGCGCCCGATTCTGCGAGATACACAATCAGCTCCTTCGCGACAACAAGCTCATCAACCCCGTCATCATGCGCAATATCTTTCTCGGCAAAATAGAGAAGCCGAAGATGCTGTGCGAAATCTTCCGCGAGGCCAACCAGAAAAGGAAGGAAGAACTCGACCGTGGGGACATCGTGCAAGCCACCTATGACCGATGGGAACGCTGCATCTCCTATCTTGAGGATTTCTTCAAGGTAAAAATGGATGTCAACGATGTGCCGGTTCGCGATGTTACATCCGGAATGCTTGACGACTTCGAGCACTACCTGCGCATGAGCAAAGCCTGCGCAAACAATGCCGCAGTGCGCTATCTGCGTTGCGTCAAGAACACTATCCAATACGCCTTGGCCCACAAATGGATTACAGAAGATCCGTTTGTCGGCAAGAAGTATCAGCGTACCTACGCTGAACGTCAGTTCCTGACCGAGCCTGAAATCATGGCCATCATGAACCTTGACTTCTCGGACACTCCACGCCTGGAGCTTGTAAGGGATACTTTTGTGTTCTGTTGCTTCACCGGTCTTGCCTTCTGCGATATCAAGACGCTGATGCGAGATAACATCGTCACCGACGTGGAAGGCAACATGTGGATTCGCAAATCACGCGAGAAAACCGGAGAAATGAGCATCATTCCCCTGCTGGAGATACCCCGAAACATCGCGGCTAAGTATGCCGACAACCCAGTGGTGAAATCAACTGGTGTTGTACTGCCGGTGATTACCAACCAGAAGATGAACGCCTATCTCAAGGAGATAGCCGACCTCGCCAAAATACAAAAGCAAATGACGACGCATATTGCGCGTCACACCTTCGCCTCTCTGTCGCTCAGCAATCATGTGCCGATGGAGTCCATCCAGAAGATGCTGGGCCATAGCGACATCAAGACAACTCAGATCTACGCCAAGATGCAAGACCGAACGGTCTATGAAGACATGGCGACCATGCGCCAAAAATTCAACAACATAGGCATACGAAAGTAAACACCGAAGGAGAGCGGCCACCGGATTGGTAGTCGCTCTCCTTGCTTAATCAGAATTTCGGAACATAAAGGGAAGCTATGAATTTCTCGACATCTCCCTCTTCATACAATACTTTGCCATCAAGTCTATAGAATGGCAGGACACCCCGGTCTCGATAATCCTGCAATGTTCGGCGGGATATGCCTATAGCTTCGGATAGTTGGGCGTCGGTCAGGAATCGTTTGCCCATCAGTAAAGGCTTGTAATCGCGAATGAGGGCTTCTATCGTCTCGATATTTTTCTTGCCACAAGCGAAAAAAGCTTTCACTCTCTCGGTATTCATGTCGATTATTTCAGCCATCAGAATTAGCTTTGATTAAAGAGATTACGTCATCGGCCTTGTAAAGGCAGGTGCGTCCTTTCTTGATAAATCCCAACTTGCCGGATGATTTCATCATTCTGACTTTCCTCTCGGAAATTGACAAGAGTTTGGCAACGTCTTCTGTCGATAGCCATTTCCCCGGTTTGACATGACTGATTCGCTCAAACATCATCGTGATGAGTTGAGTCTGATAATCCATCACCTCAAACATCATGTTAAGGACCTCTTTGTCTATCTGGACAACTTCCATGTGGGTCGTAATGGGTTAATGGTGAATACAGTGGAACTGTACCAATAAAATGGCGACGGGAACCACCCCGTCGCCTGACCATTAAACCCCAATCAAATTGCATGACTGAGATTCAATGGCGAAGTTACGGATTTTTTGCCGATTTTGAAAGCGGAATCAGTAGATTTGGGCGGCAATGGGCACAAATTCCACTCCACGGCGGTTGCCGAGTGCCACGGCGTCGAAAAATTCGTGGCCGTGACGGTTGGTGAATTTGAGATCGGTCGAAGTGTAGCCGTGGGTCAGGAGGTGGTCAATCTCCTTGTCGGTGAAGACGTGGCCCTTGAACTGGCGGGGCATGGAGAAACCGCAGACTGGGCAGGTCAGTGACTTGGGATAGCTCAGCACGCTGTGGCGCTTGCAAAACGGGCAGACCTTGGTCTCGGATGTGGCCGGGAACAGTCGGGGATCCGTGATGAGTGCCTCGACCTTATCATATACCCACTCTCCGAAGTCGGCGATGACGGATTTGCCGCCTACCCCTTTGCGGGGATTGCCGTAGAGCATGTCGGCCTCGATAATGAACGAGAGCAGCTGGCCTACGCCCTTCTCACGTCCGAATGTTTCGATGAGCATCCTGCCTTCGGCGCTGACGATAGGCTCGCCACCGCAGTCGATGATGAAGCGGTTGTCGCGGAGTCGGTCGATGGAGCCGGAGATGTCGTGGATGCCGTCGTTGAAGGGCATTGTGCCGGTGTATTCCCGTTCCACGCGAGCGATGAGTGCAGCCACAGCCTCGATAACCTGAGGCATTTCGGTGCGCATGGGCGGCTTGGTGGTGTTGGTGAATTGCGACTTTCCGTTGAGCTTCACCGTTGCTTCCTTCGGAGCCTTTGCACCGACCGTCCACGGCATTGTGCCGAAGAAGGGCTGGCCGTCGATTTCGATTCCGATGATGAGTTCGGCGGTCTTCTTGGGACCGGCGAGCGTGGCGGCGATACGGTCGTCAATCAGCGAGTAGAGAGCCAGCTCGTCCTTGCTGAAGCCGGAGCCGTTGGGATTGCGGTCGGTCGTGATGATGCCGTGGGCACCGGTGATTTCGCTATCGGGAACGAAGTACATTCCCTTGACGGAATGGAAGCGGTTGAACATAAGAGGCTTCAGGGATACCGGGAGGCAGTGGGTGCGGGTTCTCGGCGACGAGATGAAGCCTTTGTCATAGAGGCGGTCGGCGATTTCGCTTGTCTTGGAGAAGCTGAAGCCGAGCTCCTTCCATGCCTCCATCTGGAGCGAAGCGAGGGTGAACAGTTTGGGCGAGTCCGACACCTCCTTGTCCACGTCGATGTGGCTGGCTGCGAGGGTTGCGGGAACTTTCAGCGAATTGTATGCGGCGATTGCCTCTTCCTTGGTGTCCCATACTTCCATCGGGAAGAACTTCACGTTCTCGCCGAGCACTTCACCGCTTACGGTTACTGAGTGAGTGGTGACTGACTTGAAACTGGCGGCTTTGGCTGCATCCTGAGCGTTGATGGCATGGATTGCGGAGAGGACGATGAGATCCATGGGGCGCATGTCGGCCTGCATCTCGCGGAAGAGCGGACGGTATGCTTCTGTGAAGTTATGGGCGAACAGGCTGTTCATGGCTGCGCCTGTGGTGCCGGTCTGACCCAGGCGGTGGAGCTGACGGCCATATTCGCGGTGCTTGAAAGCGTGGCGCACTGACTTTGGTTCAAGCCGGGTGAGCCACATGCGGCTGGTCTTGCAACCGACCTTGAAGAATCGGCAGATGGTCTGGAAGCGACCCTGAGCGTCAGCACCTCCGTCAGAGGCGAAAACCACCTCTTCGGCTCCGGCGAAGAACTCCGCGAGATAGTCGGCGAAAGCCTGGTCTTCGGGAGCGACCTCGCGCTTGCCGTCGATGGATGAGAGATGGATGCCGTAGGCGTAGCGTTCGGGAACACATGGCAGCGAGTCGGGACCGGTGGTGGCGCTGACGCCATACGGGGTTATGAAACCCTTGGGGATGGTGAGGACTGCGTATTTTTTGCCGGCATAAACGTCGGCTACGGCGGTTGACGATACGCTGAGTGCGCGGGCGATGGTTGTGGCGGCGTTTGCCGATTCTGTTACGATGATAATCATATTAAAGTCTTGATTACGGGGTGGATAAATAGGGTTTGTTGGGTTTAATGGTCGTTTTGAAAAGGCACAGGGGAGTTCGCGACCTCCCCGTGCCGGGAAGGAGGATGTTGCCACATTGTCGCTTGCGCACGCGACGGATGGCTCAGTCACATTTCAATTTGATTGGGGTTTGACGGCCAGATTTGAGCTTAGAGCTTGGGGCCCTTTGCTTTCTTGGTTTCCTGCTTCTGGGTCTCGTTCTTGGGTTCTACCTGACCTTTCTGCAGGGGTTCCTTGATTCCCTTGGTGGCCTCCTGGGTCTTGCCGTCATTGTTCACGGCCACCTGGGCTTTGCTTTCCTCGGCTACGCCGACCACCTTGTCGCGGTCGGGATAGACGCGGGTTGTCTCGGGGCGTCCGGCCTTCGGGTCGAACTGGAAGTAGATGGTGCAGTCGTTGCCCTTCTTGTCCTTCGCCTCTCCGACGAGGACCTTCTTCCCGGCGAGGTAGTCGGCCTGCTGCTGTTCGCTGAGCGGAATCTTGCACCACTGGGTGAGTCGCTTAGGATTGCCGTTTTCGTCGAGCCAGTTCTGATTGGACTGTTTCTCGCCGTTCTGCTGGGCCTGCTCCTGCTTCTGCTGACGGTAAGGCTCCGAGAGGAAGACGATGTCGCCCTTGGAGACACTGTACTGAAGGTCGGCCTTGAACTTGGCTCCGTTGGGGAGTTCGATTTCCTGCTCGCGGATGGTTCCGCCGTTTTTCAGGATGCCGATTTCCTTCATCGAGAGTTCGATGTTGGCGACCTTCTGCTTGATGAAGACCTTGTCGACGGGGATGCTCTCGATCTCGTTGGTGAGACGGTCGATGCTGACGAGGCTTTTCTTCATCTCACCGGTGGCGGGGTCTGCGAGTTCCACAACCTTGCCGAGGTTGCCGGTGCGTTTGAGCTCCGCCTTGTCGGCGTCGGTGAAGGTGTAGCCCTTGTAGCTCTGGTCGAGCGCCGGTTCCTTCTTGACGAAGTGGGGCGAGAGTGTGACGCTGCCGTCGGGGTTGTGCTTGAACGAGAGCCGCGCGTCCAGCTCGAATTTCTCGCCGTCGAAGGTGGGCGTTACCTTGAACAGACCGGGAGATTTGTGGTTGTAGACCATTTGCTTCAGTGCGCCGGACTCTTCCAGCTGCTGGCGGGTGATGCCCCACTGGCTTTCAATCTTGTTCCAGTCCACCTTGTCGGGGTCGATGGGTGTGTTTCTTACGCCCTGGGCCGGAGGAGTTGTGTCGATTTCATACTGGTCGAGCATGTCCTTGTTGGCCACGGGGTCTTGGAGGAGGTCAGCCATCGGCACCGCCATCGCTTCGTAGTTGTCAGCGGGGAGCTTGAACAGGCCGAAGAGCGAAGGGTTCTTTGCCTGACGCATGAAGTTGGAGAGGAATGCCTCCAGAGGGTTCTCGCCTTTGCTGAATTTGACGAGGTCGCTGAGCTTTGCCGATTTTGCATCGGCCATCTGGGGAGATCCGTCGGGATTCTGCCCTACAACGGCACCGACCTGGCCGGTCTCGTTGTTGCGTGCGATAAGCACTTCTTCATTGGGGTTTTGTTCCATATAAATTATTTTGGTTAATACTGTCACCCTGGCGGGTGCTTGTCTATCTCTGGGTCGGTCGACAGCCTGAAGTGTTCGTCGAAGAAGTCGTCGACCTGTTCGGGAAGGAGAAACATAAGCCGTCCGTCTAAGCTGACGTAGTACTTTATCTTTTTCTCCTTGCGGTAGCGGCGCATCGTGCGTTCTGAGATGTTGATGCCCCGGCATACCTTATCAATTGGGATTACCTCTCTGCCACGATACAAAAGTGGCCTCTCTTTCTTTTTCAGGACTAACTCCGTGAGGAGCTCTACGATTCGTCGGAGGAAGAAGATTATCGGGTTCTTGCCCTCCGGTGGATTTTCGATATTCATAATTCTGTCGTTTGGGTTTCTGGTTGCAAAGTTAGTGCAGGCTGTTTTCGTGGGCGCTACACTAATACTACAGTGTAGTGTTCTTTTTTGAAAATTAATTTCAAGTGCCTGATTTTCAGTGGCGGCTTCTCCGATTTTGGGTTCAAAACACTACACAAACACTACACTTGGTTTGCTATCATGCTGCTAATTCAGCATTTAGCACCTTCAATCCAGCACTGAGGAAGTAGGCAAAAGTCTCGTCATCCTCCGGACAGCGCTTTTTGAGAGACTTGCGAACATTGTAGTAGTCGCCCGGTTTGCGATTGATGCCGAACGCCCAATGAATCCGGTTGATGATGGTCTCGTTAGAGATATTGCCTCCGTTGAGCATCTTCATGGCGATGATGAGATTGATGATTTCCACCACGTCGGAATATTTGGCAGTCAGGGTGACGGTGTCTTCAATCTGTTCGGAGGTAGTGCCGGTTTTAGTGGTTGGCATGATATCCTTTTCAGTTATGAGCTCTATTTGTGCGAGAAGGCCTTTGGCAATCGAGAGGACTCGCTTGCCATACTTTCTGAGAATGGCAGGGATTTCGTCCTCGATGATAACCTCAACTTCTGAGATGAGGATGGTGAGACCGGTGTGAATATCGCGCCAGCTGAGATTGCCGTGGGCGAATTTGACCATGATGGAGCGCATATCCTCATAATGGCTCTTGATTTGTTCCTCAATGCCCTCTTCAAGACGGCGGAAGAACTCAGTTTTCAATAGGGAGAATTTTTCCATAATTCTGTCGTTGTTTTGAGTTACGCCGTTCCCCAATGTATAAACGAAGAAAAAGTTCACGCAAAAATTAAAAATTTTACATTTTACTTTATATCAGATATTTACAAGGATATATAGGGCTGATTCACACTTATTAGGAATGGTTAAAAGTGTCGGATTCCCACAACACTGTGTTTTGTAAACAACATTTTTAACACATTAAAATCACGTAACATTCTGATGCCGATTTGGGGACACTTACCAAAGAATTGGAAAAAGTTGTGTAATATCGTGAACTTATCACGTGCGATACACGTTTTATAGAAGCATAATTTTACCCTAAACATATTAATCACTAAAATTTGTTGCCTATGAACAACACCGACCCACCGAGTGTAAGGCGCCTCCTCATTTATAGTTCCCGGAATGAGGATGGCCGAATGATTGAGACCATGGTCTCAAGTACGGGAACGACAATACTCCGAACTGATAAGCTCAGTGAAGCAAAAGAGTTAATTGGCCGGCAGCAATGTGATTGCGTGGTGTCACACGTGATAGGTCATGACTGCGAGGGAATGGAATTGCTCAACTGGGTAAACGAAAGCATTTTCGACATATCATGCTTCGGGGTCGTTGACACATGTAACACTGAGCTCTATAATAGGGTATTCCGGCTTGGCGCAGATGGGTGCTTCTACTTTCATTCACTGAATGTAGACCGTCTGACAATTGCCATAGAACGAGTGTTCAAAGACTCGGATAATCCATGGATTGAACGCCGGAGTGCCGCCTTCAACTTTTGCTCTCAACGCATCATCGCAGAGAGCAAGTCGAATTCCAACCTATTGCTCATTGGCCCACATGGAGTCGGCAAATCCGCCATCGCCAGAGTAATCCATGACCAAAGCGACCGTAGTGACAAGCCGTTTGTGGTGGCTGAGTGTGCCCACTATGCACCTGAAGAATGTCTTGAGATATTTGTTGGAAGCGATAGTAAATCCAGAAACTCAATACTCCGCAACCAACAGGGACTTTTGGCACAAGCCAAAGGTGGCACTCTCTATGTACATGAAGTATGCCAATTGCCGCTACAGCTGCAAGAGATATTGGCTACTGCTATTCAGAGGCGTGTGTATAGGCCTCGCATGATGAATAAGGAAATCCCATTTACTGGGAGAATCATTTTGTCAACAAGAGAAGACCTCGGCAAAATGGTTCACAAAGGAGAGTTCTCCAAAACCTTATATGATTGCATCTGCGCCAACTCACTCGTTGTGCCCACACTGGCCGATTGTCAGGAGGATATAATCCCCTTAGCTGAAGCATTCATTAAACAGATATGCACTTCACTTGGGTTGCCTATTCCGAGACTTACGGCCGGTGCCACAAAGAAATTGCACAATCACATCTGGACGGGCAATGTTCGAGAATTGTTCAGTACTATTTCTCAAGCATGCAATACGTTCAGTGGCACCACTATTGGCAAGGATGAAATTGTCCTTCAGGAACTTCATCATGAAGGGCCGGTCCATTCGAGAAAATACAAGTTGCGGAAGGCTCTCCAGCAAACAAAGGGCAATAAGGCCCAAGCAGCAAAAATTCTCGGCATCAATCGTACAACCATTTATACATGGTTAGAAGAAGAAGGGCTGCCAGTGGATTACAGATGAATAGGTCCATTCAAATGCACAATTAATATCAACGGCGGAGGCTGCAATGTTGGCCTCCGCCGTTGGTGTAATATTAAAGGTGGAAGGATGAGCCGTTGCTATTGCCACCGGGGGCTCTATATGGCTGATATGCCAGTACCGGTTCGGCGACCAATGACTCCTTGGAGGATTTGGATTGCTGGTCGGGAGCGTCCATGACGTTTGATTTGTCTTGAGTTTGCTCCGGTTCTTCCTCCTTCTTGGGGGCGATTTCGGCTTGGATCTTACGGTCAAGGGCCGCAAGGTCGCTTTTCAGGGCTTTCAGTTCGTCCTCCTTTGACCATGTCTTGTCGACGATGGCTTGGAGAGTTGGGAGGTCGGCTTTTGCCTTGGCCTGGCGTTCCTCATATTGCTGGACTATCGAAGGGATACGCTCCAGTGCATTGAGGAAGTTCATGCAGGCGGCGTGCGTGTCGCTCATGGCGATAAAGCCGTTGTTGAACTTATATTTGTACTGGCCTTCGACCACGAAGCGGTTCTGTCGGGATTCGATGCCGTCGGCGAGAACTCGCTCGGTGATAATCGAAATCGGGAAACCGTAGATTTCGCCGATGCGCTGGTATTCACCGTGGGTGTCGGTACGTTTGGCAAGCGCCTGAAGGTATTTGCCCATGACCTTCTCATCCGTGCCGGGAGAGTTGTCGAGTTTGAGCATGTTGACCGGATTACCATCCTTGTCTTTCTGAACGAGTTGCTGATAGCGTACCACGTCAATCTGCATACGGTCGATGACAATCTGGTTCTTCTCGATGTCCTCGGTAACGGTTTTCAAGCGGAAGCTTGTATCGGCTTTGCCCTTGGCGAAGGATTTGCGTTCGCTTTCCAGTGAAGCTATCTTCTTCTCCAACTTCGCCTTTTCCAACAAGTCGGTGTTGCCGGAGAGGATTGCCATGTACTCCGAGAAGTTCATTCCCGATTTCTCGTCCATGCTGCCCTCGTCGATTGTTCGCGCTCCCATCGCGCCGGACTTCAGCTGGGCGATGAAAGTCTGCTTGCAATGCAGGAGATTGAACTTGTATGAGTCAAGCGACTTTTCGACGGCATAGATGATAACATCCACCTTGTTGTCGGCATAGAGTTTGGCAATCTCGTTGCCTTTTCTAACTGCCCTTCCATCACGCTGTTGCAGGTCACTTGGGCGCCAGGGTGTATCAAGATGATGAATGCAAACCGCTCTCTTTTGGGCATTTACGCCCGTTCCGAGCATCGAAGTCGAGCCAAAGAGAACACGTACCGAACCTTCGTTCATCGCCTCGATTACAGCCTTGCGGGCCCGTTCGGTTTTACACTCCTGTATGAACCGGATTTCGTGGGCCGGAATACCGTAATCCTCAATAAGCTTGCGCTTGATTTCAGAGTAAACAGACCACTCGCCGGGCTTGTAAGTGCCGAGGTCAGAGAACACAAACTGAGTACCCTTCTGTGCATCATAGCGATGATAGTATTCAGCAATCATCTTGGCGCATTGTGAAGCCTTGTTGTCGGGATGATCCTCGTACTTTGAATCAATCATTCGCATGTCGAGAGCCATCTTTCGGGCATAGTCGGTGGCGATGAGCATCTTCGCCTTCTCCTCGGTTTCTGACAGCGGCATACGACCAAGGATTGTCGCATCACCGGATTCGGCGAACTTCATCAGCTTTTGGGTAAACTCCTCCTGCTGGGGTGTTGGATGGATGTTGTGAAGAATCTCGTTCTTCTGCGGGCGGTCAACGCCGACGTCCTCCGCCGTGCGATAGTCGGTGATCTCGTTGTAGAAAGCCGCCAACTCCGGCACCTTGATGAAGTAGCGGAAACGCTCCTTCTGAATCAGGTTATTCGTGACCGAAAACTCGAAGTCAGTGGTCTTCTTGGCGAAGATTGCCGCCCATGCGTCGAAGCAACGGATGTCCTGCCGTTCAAGTTCTTTGGGTCGGAGATACTTGAAGATGAGATACAGCTCCGTCAGAGAGTTACTGATGGTAGTACCCGACAGGAATGTCGCGCCCAAATCCTTGCCGGTCCTCTCTTGGATGGTGCGGATTGCAAACAGCAAATTCAATGCCCTTTGACTGCCTTCCGAGTTGCCGAGGCCGGCCACACGGTTGTGGCGCGTGTTGAACATCAGGTTCTTGAACTGATGCGACTCATCCACAAAGATATGGTCGATTCCCATCTGCTTGAAGTCCACGATGTCATCGGTGTTGTGCTCAATCTTGTAGCGCAGCGTCTCCAGCTTTGCCTCAAGGTTGAACTTCCGCTTCTCCAGACCTTTTAGCATCGCCCTTGAAACGTCCTTTCCTTGTTGTTTGAGCACTTCAAGGTTTTCCTCCACAGTATCAAGTTCTGCCTGCAGAATCTGCTCCTGCAACTCCGGTGACTGCGGTATCTTGCCAAACTGGTCGTGGCTCATGATGATGCAGTCATAGTCGTTGTTCTTGGCGTTGTTGAGAAACTTGACGCGGTTCTCGGTAGAGAAGTCTTTCTCCGAAGCATAAAGGATGCGGGCGTTGGGATAAGCCGCCTGATATGTCATGGCGATTTCGGCGACATTGGCTTTCAGTCCGATTATCATCGGCTTATGCACCATGCCAAGACGCTTCATCTCATGTGCTGCGATGCACATTATCAGCGTTTTACCCGTGCCGACCTCATGGTCGCACACTCCGCCGCCATTCTGCTTCAGCATCCAGATACAATCCATCTGCGAGGGATAAATCGCATGTATGCCGTAACGGTCATTGAGCATCTTCATGTTCAAATCCGGGAAAGTCTGATGGCTGCCGTCATATCGCGGACGCACGAAGCAGTTGAACTTGCGGTTATACAAATCCACAAGCCGCTCCTTGAACTCCGGTGACTGAGCCTCCAGCCAGTCGGTGAAACCGTTGCGGATTTCATCAATCTTGGCATTGGCGAGCTGAATGGCCTCAGTGTCAGGAACCTTGATGTCGTTGCCATTCTCGTCCTTACCAGCCGACTTCTTGATTTCCGGCACGGTATTATGGAGGGCGTGTTTGAGCAACGACATACCATCGTATCGACGATAGTAGCCGCGAACATTGTACTCCTCCCAAATCTTCATGGTGCCGCGCTTATTGGTGGCGGAATATTCATCCAAAGAGGGAGAATAGACAATGTTGACGTCGGTTTCGTAGAGATACGACATATAGGCTGAGTAAATTCCTGTCGGAATCCATCGTTCACCGAAATTGAAGTCAAGTTCCTCAAATGTGATACGACGAGGGAAGGAGTCTTGAAGGGCTTTAAGGCTTTCGTCTACTCTTGGATCGTCAGCTTGATGGTCAGCCTTCCACTTCTCAATCTGCTCTGCCTTGGCAATCACGTTACCAGCAATGAAGCGGTCGGCAATCTCATAATTGCCGACGAGCGGATTATAATATATGTGGCCCTGGAGGTTCTCGACAATCTGACTTTCATCCATGCCGACTAACGACTCCATATATTCGAGATTGACCTCACCATATTTGTTGAGCGAAGCGGAAAGAGCCTCCATGGGAGTCTCCACCGAAGCCAGTTCATCCACGGCGAAGGCCACCGGATGGTCGAAGATGTCGGCCTTAACGAACACTCCGTTCTCGCCACGTTCCAGTGCCAAAGCATCGCGACCGTTGGCATCCATCAGTATGAACTTGACGTTGGCTTTCTCGTTGAGATTGCTGTATTTGTCGACAAATTCATCGTAGTACTGATTGAGATGCTCGCGCATATCGGCATTGGCCTCGTGGGTTTCAGCCTCATAATTGTAAAGCTGCTGATAGGTTTCGGACAGCGTGATATACAGCAATGCACGTTTGGTCTGTTCCGGTTTAAGGGCAAGCGGTGTGAATGTGGCACCGAACTTGGTGACGCCCGAAAGAAAACCGACCTGACCGTTGTCGCATACCATTACGCCATCACGGTGATAGAACTGAATATCTTCGGTGAAGGCTCTCGGAGACATGTCCACATTAGCCGCCGGTGCAGACTGGGCGGCAACGGCAGGTTTGGGCACGAAAGTTTCCCCACGTTCAGCGGCAGCCTTGCGGGCGGCTTCCTCTGCCTCCTTCGCCTGACGGATACGTTCGCGACGCTCCAGTTCCTCATGGGCAATCGACATCATGCACTCGTAGAAGCCGTTTATGGGTGGATTGTCATCCCAATTGAGAGAACCGTAGAACTTCAACTGCTCCTCGGTCATTTCGACCATCCGCTTGTGCTCCTTCGGTTTATCGAAGACAGGCGCATGAACTTTCACCTCGACTTTAGGCTTTTCGTCAACCTCAGCCTGGGGCTGAGGCGCTGAACGGCGACGCTTGTTACCGGGCATCTCAACCAGTTCCCCGAAGAGATTGTACATCATTACATTCGGGTTGGGATTCTCGGGCAGTTCATCCCATATCGGTCTGTCCTCGGAAGTCTCAACCTCTTTGGCTTCAACGTCAACGACGGTGGGCTGAGGCTCAGGTTCAGGGGTAGGTTTCAGAGTCTCTGATGTCACCTGCGACTTCGCCACATAATAATAAAGGTTGAAGTTGTTGACAAGATCCTCGTCGACAATGCGCTTGACTCCGGCGGCAATACCCTCGATTCCGCCGTCATGTCGGTATTCAAGAGCTGGTTTGCCGTATGGGTCGGTGCCCACCTTCAGCTCAGTGGCCACGATATGGTCAGAGTGCTGAATGAAATACTTAGAGTTGGGGCACTTGGTCTCGCGGTCAACGACAGACTGAATGAACAGTTCTTCATCGGGCGTAATTGATTTCTTCTCCGGATTTTTCTGGAGAATAATCAAGTCAGACCCCACAGATGTACCGGCAGAGTTGACGAAAGTATTGTTCGGCAAACGTATAGCCGTCACCAAGTTGGCACGCTTCATCAGCTCCATACGCACAAACGGCGATGCGGAATTGATTACACCCTGCGAGGTAATGAGCGCAACCAAACCACCGTCACGGGCCGCATCCAGCGACTTCAGGATGAAATAATTGTGGATGGCCGACACCGATTTGCGGTATGCCACTTCTTTATTTGTAGCATAAACCGGGTCAGGCACAGCAAAGTCTCCGAATGGCGAATTGGTGGCCACAACATCGAAATAGCCGTTGAAAGCCTGCTCAATCTTCTCAAAGCCTTCTACTCGGATATGATTATCCGGTCGCAGATGGCTCAGAATTTTGCCCGTGAGCAAATCCTTTTCAAAAGCCATGACTTCGGTTTTGCCGTCGACAAAGGAGTCAATGAAAACACCCTCTCCGGCACTCGGATCAAGGAACCGGAACGGCCTGCCCATAAACTCAGTGAGCGAATTGGCCAGCGCATCAACCAACGGCTTCTCAGTGTAGAAGGCAGTCATAACACTGGCACGGAGAGAAGCCATGTAAGCTTTATACTGCTTCTCGTCTGCCGAATTTTCTCGGATAAGACGATGGAGATTCACTGTATCGGCAAACAGGTCAAGGTCACTCCGCGACCATTGCGCAGCGTCAGCCACATGCTCCGCCGGATTGAGTATGCACTTCAAGCCACCGAAACCGGCATAACGCGATAACGCCCTTCGTTCATACTCATCGGGCGCTCTGCGCTCGGCATCAAGGCGAAAGGCAATCCTTATCGCCTCGATGTTGTCACGCATTTTATCCTGACGGTTATAAGCCATTCTCTTCAAGATAAAGCGATATACGGCCAATGACCGTCAGTTTGAATACGGCACCCTCGTTGGTGGCAAGATATTCTTTGCTGAGAGTCATGCCCTTGAATTCCGGAGCCAGTTCTTCAAGCATGGTGTAGGTCCAGAACTCCAATGAGCGGTCATCAAGTGGAATGTCGTCGATGAACTCCTCCAAGAGGATTTCTTGGATAAATTCGTAATTCGACATTTCAAAACCGTCCAGCAGGGTGGCGAGTGCTTTTTCGGAAGATATGACGTATTCGTCACCTGCCAGTCGGGAGGCGACAAAGGTATCTGTTGCCTGTTCAGCCTTGGCCTCAATCAGAAGGTCATCTTCCCACTCCGGGAAACGGTGATCCTTAAGATATTGGCGAAGGTACAGGGCGTAATAGTCGAGGTCATAGCCCCGACCGTTCAATTCATTATTTTTCAATTCGATTTGGGTTTAATGGTTTCAGCCCTTCATCTGGAGAAGGTGCTGTAGTTTTGGGTCATTGGCGATGCGCGTAAGTTCACGGTCAACAATGTCGCGCACGTCCTGCTTGATTTGGTCATAGTTCTGCTGGATGATGCGCTTCATGAGGTGCTTGTCTTCGCTGTCATCCTTGAAATCGGTCATCACCGGAATCGGCACGTATTTCTTCATTTCGGCATCGACCTTCTTGGAATCCACCACAATCTCGGCATGAAAAATCTTCTGGTCGATGCGCTCGGTGATGTTGTCACTGACCGCACCGACAAAGAAACCTTGCGTCAGAGTCGAGATTTTGCTCGGCGGAATGAGAGAATCCATTTGTGTATTGAAGGAATGGCTCACGTCCTGGCGGTTGATGCTCATCGACTGTCGCTGTTGGAGCACCTTGCCGAACCTCTCACTAAGAGTCTTGGCAGTAGAGCCGACAACCTGCCCCGAGAAAATATTGCCGACGGTGTTCATTACCACCGCCGCCTCCGGTTTTCCGTAGTCGCGTTCAAGCTGACTGAAATCCTGAAAGCCGAGGCACACGGCAACCTTGTTGCTTCGTGCCGTGGCAATCAAATTGTCGAGCCCCTTGAAGTAGATGGTCGGCAACTCGTCGATGATAACACCAGACTTCAGCATTCCTTTCTTGTTGATGAGCTTGACAATTCGGGAATTGTACAAGCCGAGTGCTGCGCCATAGATGTTCTGTCGGTCGGGGTTGTTTCCGACACAGAGAATCTTCGGCTCATCGGGATTGTTGATGTCGAGAGTGAAGTCATTGCCGGTCATCACCCAATAGAGCTGAGGGGAAATCATTCGCGACAGCGGTATTTTGGCTGATGCAATCTGTCCCGCCAACTGTTCTGCAGCTCCTCCTTGCCATGCGTCGATGAACGGGGAAAGATAGTTCTCCAGTTCTGGGTAAGACGTGAGGATTGGGAAAATATCCTCGTATCTCCGGCACAGGAACTCGATGGCATGGGGAAAGGTGCAATACTTGCCGTTCTCGAATATGCGCAGATACCAAATGATTGCCGCAAACAACACAATCGGAGACTCCACGAAGAAATCACCCTGCTTCTGCACCCACGACTTATTGAGGTTGAGCATGATGGTGTAGGCAGACTCGTAGGCGTCCGCGATGTCCGACATGAAACTCGGATGAATCGGGTTACAGCGGTTGCTTCGCTCCGGATCATCGAAGTTTATCACACAGAACTTGGGCTTGACGTCGCCATAGCAATCCTTGTGCGTCAGCAGATGGTTGTAGGCGATGGTGCTAAGGTCAGGATACTTGAAGTCGTAGCAATAAAGCGAGTAGCCCTTCTCAATCATCTGCTTGATGAAGTTGTTGACCACCGCATACGACTTGCCTGAACCGGGAGTGCCGAGCACGATAGTGGCACGGAAAGGATTGACCACGTTAATCCAGCCGTTGTTCCATTTCTTCTTGTAGTAGAATTTTGTGGGAAGGTTGATTGAATATTCGTTAGTCTTCAATGCGGTCTCCTGTTGGAACGACTCGTTTTCATCGTTAAAGCGGTCGTCCATCATGCCGTTCTTCAGCAGTCGGCTAATCCATACACCTCCCATGAGGAGGCAGACATAGCCGATGATGGAGGTGCCGATGTAGAGATATTTCCAGCCTATGCCTACCATCCACCAGTTGAGAAGGAAGAGCACGATGCCGGCACCAGTGGCTATTCCGATATGCAGCCATTTGATTTTGTCGTTCTTCACGCCCTTTGTGCCGAAGCATGAGGTTGCGAGCAGAAGTATTGCCCACAGCTTGGCGGCAAAGGTCGTGTGGAACAGGCCGCAGGTGCGGTCGAGGTTGGTCAGCACTTTGTTGACCGTGGAAAAGAACCAGCCGCTCTCCACCGGTTGCATGTGGGTGAACCAGTAGAGATTGGCCACGACAAGGATTATGCTCACGGCCCTCATCAGATCCATAATCTTTGAGAGAGACCGCAGGTCATCTTCTTGTTGACTCATTAAAATATTTTGTTAGAATTTCGGCCTTGGGCCGCGCTTTTTCTTCCGCTTCATGCGGCGGATGAACTCTTCCTCGTCGGGATTGACGGTCTGCCCGTTCTGGAACATGTCGAGTCCGGGAATGGTGAAGTCGTCCGAATCGTAGGGAGTCGTAGACGGAGCGACCGAGGGAGCCGCCGGTTGTGGCTGCTGGGGTTGGGATTGAGATTGAGAGGGAGAAGGCGTAGGAGCCTGAGCCTGTTGCGGATTGTTGAACCACTGTTCAAGGGCATTGGCGGAGAACTCTCTGCCGAGTCGGGAACCGTTGACCACCGTCTGGGTGTTGTGATCAACATAGGTTGCGCCATAGATGCGGCCTTCATCGGTGTAGCGGAGCACAATGTCTATGCCCTGAGCCTTCAGCTTGTCGATGAAGTCCTGCTTGCCGGTGGCATGGTCCATGGCATCCTTGACAATACGCTTCGTCGGTCGGATGTCAATGCCGGTTGCGGAGCGTTGGAAGTGTCCGTCAATGGCGGCACGGCTGGCGAACTTGCCGAGGCGTGACGCCTTGAAAGGATTGGCGATGGTGTTACCGCTGTCATCCAAGGCGAAATAGACCAGCCCATGATACTCACGTCCGTTGACCCTGCCGTCGGTTTGCTCGCACCTTATATTATATAGGCCGAGCACGGCATTGAACTCTCCAAGAGTCTGGAACTTGTAGCGCATACCCACCAGCTTGACCGCATTGGCAACCTGACGTTTTAAGTCGCCTGCCGGGTCTACCTTCCTGATTGGCTCGTTCGGGTCTACCCGCTGGCGGTCTGCCTTCTTGAGATTGTACTTCTCCTCCAGCTCCTGGGTTGCCTTCTTGCTGCGGCGGTGAAGGAAAGCCATGTCGATGCGTTTTCCTTGCTCGTCAACATTGACCGTCACTATGTGGATATGGTGGCGGTCGATGTCCTCATGCTTGAAGGCAATCCACGGCTGATTGCCGAAACCAATCTTTTCGAGGTACTCGCGGGCGAGCATCTCGAACTCCTGGTCGGTGAGCCTGTCGTCTGGATGGGGATTGAGTGATATATGGAGCACCGGTTTCTTGGTGCGCCCCTGCTTCGGCATGAAGAGATGGAAGTTGTCGACAAGTTGGCCGATGTTGACCTTCTCGTCGGGAGGGAGCACAATCTTGTTGGCCCCGAGCAGATGCGCTTCGTCCTTGTTCAGTTTCTCTCCGTTGTAGGAAAGAGCACCGTAGAGAGATGACCCTACTGAGATTTTTGCAACCACCGCTCGTCGAATTTGATGGAGAGGTCGCGGACCTCAGCCATGATACCCGCCATTTCGATGGTGGCCTTTTCAAGTTTGTAGAGGAGCTGCATGGCTTTCTTCTCGCTGAAACCCTGACGAAGCTCGTTGACAACCGTGTTGTAGTTCACGCCCAAAGACCTGTACTGGGCGAAGAACTCTGAGAGTTTGGCGAGGTACGCAGCCAGAGTCTTGTCGGTCACAAGCACCCGGAAGGGCTTGCCGAAGATGAGTTGCTTGATGAAAGTGGCCTTTGTTTTCTCGTCGGCCTTCTCCATCATGCGCACAAGCGCGTCCATTTCCGCATCGTTGAAGCGGACTTTTATGCAGTGGGAGCACTTGTCAGGCAGAGGCGGTCGGCCGCCTCTGTTGAAATTTTCCTGCATGGAATATGAGATTTTTCCTGTTAACATCAGCGTGGAACCATCAAAACCGCAGGTCAAATCATGGGATTTCCGACTTTGGAGGAAATCCGCCACACGGCAAGGTCGTTTCGTATGGGCCGAGGCCCTCGAAACCTTTTCGGACCCCGAAAAGACACCTTGCTGTGTTCATGTGAACACCCGATATACTATAATGAGAGTGTGTAAACGATACTTTGGCGCCGGTCAAGCCAAAATGTATGTTTTTCTCAACGGTTTCAGCGGTAAAAAGGTGATGGTTCGCGCTGTTGCCAGTATAAAGTTACAACAAAACCATGCCGGAATCCAAATTTTTGAGGTCTCTCAACTCACTTTTTTGAAAATTCTGGTCTCTGGACATGACCGGGTAAATCGAGTTTCTTCTCAAAACCCGTATGAGACATGATTGACTAAACTCGGCCAAATGCGGCCATAGGCTACCTTTATGCGGCCACTACCCCCGAAAATTTGGAGAATCTATCTATCGTATGTTAACTTTGCAGTGAGTTCAATCGACAGTTCAATCGTTGGTAAGTTCAATTTATTTATCTGAGGAACGATAGACCGACCTATAGAACCATTGAATGAACTTATGATTTATCCTTCAATCTTATCAACGTTCAAATGAATGATCCATTGACAGGACTATCTTTCAATCGACCAATAGTTCATACTATCTACCTTTGGAACTTATTGCCTATCGTATTGAAGACAGTTCAATCATACGATATTTCATACGATGGTACGATGGATTGACAGATCAATCTATTTATCTATAGTTAATATCTTCATATCTATATGCGTATTTGGGCCATTGGCCTACTTTGCCTGATGATATTCTGGAAGATTTTGACCCGACCACCTCGCTGACCGACGAAACTTGGCCAAATGCGGCCATAGACTACCTTTATGCGGCCAGCACCCCTGAAAATTTGGAAATTGCGGCTAACATGTTGTAGTTTTGCATCGCAAATCAGCCGACGGAGTTCCGCCAAGCATTCAAGTAATGTCTGAAGGAATGACTTTCGCCCGAACCCCATGGCTGGCAGGCAACGCAGACTGCGGCAATATCGCCATCACGTCTCATTTCACGCGGATTTCAAAATGTTACCTGTGGATAATCTCGCCTGGGAATGATGACCGACGGCACCATGCCCGTAAGTTCTCCAATCCCCCAAACTCTATTCAAAAACCAACGCAGAAGCGGTTGTCAGCGACAGTTCCCGGCTTGCCGGTCTGTTTGCCGAGACGGTCGTAGACGGCCATTGCTGTGTCCATTCCCCAACCCTGTTCAATGAAAGAACCTAAATTCGTAGCCTTCTCCACACAGAAAGGAGGGGCCGGCAAGACCACCCTGACTGTCTTGGCGGCAAGCTACCTCTACTACGTCAGGGGCCTGAAGATTCTCGTTGTTGACTGCGACTATCCGCAGTACAGCATCGAGGAAATGCGTGACCGCGAAAAGGATTTGCTTGAAATCAGCCCTTCATTCAAGAAGTCGGTTTCAGACAATCTTGCCAGAACCAAGCTGGCACCTTACCCGCTGCTCACTGCCCGGCCGGAAGATGCCATGCAGAGAGTCCGTGAAATCGTCGAAGCCGGAAACGACCTTGACATCGTTTTTTTTGACCTTCCCGGCACCATCAACAATCGTGGCGTCGTCAACGTCCTCAACTGCATGGACACAGTTATCGTGCCCGTTGCCGCCGACAAGATTATTCTGGAAAGTTCACTGGCCTTTGCCCTGAAAATTCAGGAATGGCTGACTACGGGAAGAGCATCCGTCAAGGACATGTATATGCTCTGGAATATGGTTGATGCCCGCGAGAAAACCGACCTCTACGACCAGTATGAGAAACTGTTCGAGGAGCTCGGACTCCAGACTCTCAGGACCAAGATTCCCGACACGAAGAAATATCGCCGCGAGGGGTCGAAGGTTCTTGAACGTCCTGTTTTCCGCTCCACAATCATGCCTCCCGACAAGACGCTTATCAAGGGCACCAAGCTTGTTGAGCTGGTGGATGAAATCCTCGGCTTGATAAATCATTAAAGGTTATGGCAAAGAAGTATGAATCAGACGTCGATGCCGACGAGTTCATCCGGTCATTCCGCGAGGAGCCCTCCTCGACCGGTGGATTGAAGCGAATACAAGTACCCGAAGAACCGGCGGCTGCGCCCACGGAAACGGCTCAGCCGCAAAACACCCCAAGACCGGGCAGACCCAAAGGCAGCTCCAAGAGCGACGAAGAGGATTTTTCAGAGAGATTCGTGAGGAACAGCACCCACATGCGGCCTAAGAACAAATACCTGATGGTCGAGATCTCGCCTGAATACATCAAGAAAATCAAGCGCATCCTCTCTTACGAGGATGGCGGCTGCTCGGTCAAGGCCTACGTCAACAACGTACTGGCCGAACATTTCAAAGAATTTGATGAAATAATCAAAAAACGACTATAACCACAATGTATGTCAGAAAAAAGAACCCTACACAAGGTCACAATCGCCGTGACCCCTTCAACCGCCGCCATCGAGGTGGCTCCGGTTGACCCGGCACAGACTGCCTATGTTGAAAAATTTCTCACCCGCAAGGGCTGCGCTTCATGCAAAACCTATGTCTACCCTGAGGTCCATGCAATCGTGAGCCGACTGGTCAAGGCCTCCTCCGACTCCGGCGCCACCATCGGCGGATTTATTTCGGAAGTCCTGCTCGACCACTTTCAGAAGAACCGCGAGTTGATGCAAGCCATCTTCGATGACAACAAAACGAGCCTCTTTGAATGACGACCGTCCTGATAATGTTGCTTCTCGCAAGCAACCTTCTCATGGTGGCTGTCGTCATGAAGAAGCCGGTAAAGACAACCGATGCTGATGAAGTACCCGAAAAGCAAGCTGCTCCGGAAACGTCGGGCGATGAAAGCCCGGCAAGCCCCGAGGCTCCCGCGCCCGCGGTGGAGGAAGCCGTTGTCAACAAGACCCAGATTGACCCCGAACTGTTGCGCCGTGCCGTCGAAGCGGAGGCCCGTAAGGTCGTTCCGCTGATCATCAAGGAATACGGCACACCCGAGGATGCCGGTCTGCCTGCTGCCCCCGGGAAGAACGAGGCTCAGGTTGACAATTCCAAACTCGACGAGGTCTTCACCCACAACACCACCGCTTCCGAGCTGACCGATGAAGAGCCGCCTATGGCCGAACCACAGGCCGACGGCCTTGACTTCAACGACATGAACGCCACGATGCGCGTGCTCAAGGACAAGCCCCACACCAAGGCTGACGAGCAGACCGCAGTAAGGACTGTGTCTGAACTCCAGGGCACGGATATAATCGAGGTCATCAAGCTTGACCCCGTTATTCGCAAGCGCATCCTCATGATTGAGTGCCAGCTTCCCGAAGTCGATGAACGCCCGACAACTCCGGAAGGCAAGCCCAAGAAAATCGTCTTCCACGCCGACATCGACGCCACAGGTATTGACAGCATCGACTTCAATATCATCCATTGACCATTAAACCCAACCCCAAGCTCGCAAGAGTATCAAAAATCAAATTGTATTTTTACATGAAAAGAAAACTTCTCACCCTCCTCATCGCCGCAACCGCGGCAACCTCAGCATTCGCAGCCGGTAACGGTCTCAGCGGTATCAACGAGGCCACTTCTATGGTCACAAGTTACTTTGACCCAGGCACTAAGCTCATCTACGCCATCGGCGCCGTTGTAGGTCTCATCGGCGGCATCAAGGTTTACAGCAAATGGTCGTCGGGCGATCCCGACACCTCGAAAACGGCCGCCAGCTGGTTTGGAGCCTGTATCTTCCTTATCGTGGCCGCAACCATTCTCCGTTCATTCTTCCTCTGATGCCTATGGCTGAATACGCAATCAACAAGGGCGTAGGTCGGTCAGTGGAATATAAAGGTTTGAAGGCTCAGTATCTGTTCATTTTCGCCGGTGGGCTGCTCGCGGTGTTCGTTGTCTTCGTGATAATGTATATCTGCGGAATCTCCCAGTGGGTCTGCATTGGTTTCGTTGCTGTGGCCGCCTCCGCCTTGGTATGGTTGACATTCCACCTTAACGCCAAATACGGCCAGTATGGTCTGATGAAATTGGCCGCGGTCAAGTATCATCCCCGCTACATCATCAACCGTCTCCGTATAACCAGACTGCTGAAAGGAGGTGCCGCATGAGGAATACCATGAAGGCAACGACGCTGGAGTCGAAACTCCCCCTGCTCGCCGTTGAGCATGGCTGCATCATCTCAAAGGACGCCGACATTACGGTGGCCTTTGAGGTGAGCCTCCCGGAACTGTTCACCGTAACTTCCACCGAATATGAGGCAATGCACGCCGCCTGGTGCAAGGCCATCAAGGTGTTGCCGCACTACTCTGTGGTGCATAAGCAGGACTGGTTCGTCAGTGAGAATTACAAGCCGAAATTGCAAAAGGACAATCTTTCGTTCCTTGACCGATCGTTTGAGCGCCACTTCAATGAGCGTCCGTTCCTGGCCCACAAGAGCTATCTCTTCTTGACCAAGACAACCAAGGAACGGGCCCGTCAGCAATCCAACTTCTCGACCCTCTGCCGTGGACGAATATTGCCCAAAGAGCTGAACCACGAAATGGTGGTGAAGTTCATGGAATCGGTCGAACAGTTTGAGCGCATCATCAACGACACCGGATATATCAAGCTTCGCCGCTTATCTGATGATGAGTTAGTTGGCACCGACAAATCATCCGGCCTGATTGAGAAGTATATGTCGCTGACTCTTTCTGATGTTACCTGCCTGGAGGACATTGACCTTTCGCCTAAGGAAATGAGAATCGGAAATAAGATGTTGTGCTTGCACACATTGTCAGGCACCTCGGATCTTCCGGCAAAGGTCAATACCGACAATCGTTATGAACGGCTATCAACCGACAGGTCGGATTGCAGACTCTCCTTTGCTTCCCCGGTTGGCTTGCTTCTCCCGTGCAACCATATCTACAATCAGTATATCCTGATTGATGACCACGACGAGAACCTTGCCAAATTCGAGAAAACGGCCAGGAATATGAACTCTCTGAGCAAATATTCCCGAAGCAACGCCATAAACAAGGAGTGGATTGACCTTTATCTCAACGAGGCTCACTCTCACGGATTGACCTCTGTCAGGGCTCACTTCAATGTTATGGCATGGAGCGACGATACGGAGCAGCTTCGGAGAATCAAGAACGATGTCGGCGGTCAGTTGGCCACAATGGGTTGTATGCCACGGCACAACACCATCGATTGTCCGACCTTGTTCTGGGCGGCGATTCCCGGCAACGAGGGCGACTTCCCCGCAGAGGAGAGTTTCTACACCTTCATCGAACCGGCCGCTTGCTTTTTCACGGAGGAGACCAATTACCGCTCGTCTTTATCTCCCTTTGGAATAAAGATGGTCGATAGATTGACCGGAAAGCCTATCCATTTGGATATTTCCGATGAACCGATGAAGCGTGGCGTCACCACGAACCGCAACAAGTTTATCCTTGGCCCCTCAGGCTCCGGCAAGTCGTTCTTCACCAACCACCTCGTCAGACAGTATTATGAGCAAAACTCGCATGTCCTGCTGATTGACACGGGCAATTCCTACGAAGGCCTATGCAACCTTATCCATAACCGCACCCACGGAGAGGATGGCATATACTACACTTATACTGAGGAGAAGCCCATTTCATTCAACCCGTTCTGGACTGATGACGGCGTGTTTGACGTGGAGAAGAAGGATTCAATCAAGACGCTGCTTCTGACCTTGTGGAAAGCCGAGGACGAGAGGGTGACAAAGACCGAATCCGGAGAGCTTGGCTCAGCTTTGTCGATGTTCCTTGACAAGATGAAAGCAGACCCGGACATCGTTCCCTGCTTCAACTCCTTCTACGAGTTCATGCGCGACGATTACCGCAAGGAAATGGCCAACCGTCCGATCCCGATCTACAAGCAGGATTTCGACATCGACAATTTCCTGACAACACTGCGCCAGTATTATCATGGTGGCCGCTACGACTTCTTGCTCAACTCAAAAGAGAATATCGACCTGCTTAACAAGCGATTTGTGGTATTCGAGATTGACGCGGTGAAAGAAAACAAGGAACTTTTCCCGGTTGTCACCATCATAATCATGGAGGCCTTCATTAACAAAATGCGTCGGTTGAAGGGAGTCCGAAAGATGATAATCGTGGAAGAGGCCTGGAAGGCTCTCTCCACTGCCAACATGGCCGATTACATGAAATATCTTTTCAAGACTGTCCGCAAGTATTTCGGTGAAGCTGTGGTGGTTACACAGGAAGTTGACGATATTATATCGTCACCGATTGTCAAAGAGACCATCATCAACAACTCCGACTGCAAGATACTTCTCGACCAGCGAAAGTACATGAACCGCTTCGACCAGATTCAGGAGCTGCTCGGTCTGACCGACAAGGAAAAAGCCCAGATTCTTTCAATTAACATGGCCAACAATCCCAACCGTCTTTACAAGGAGGTATGGATTGGTCTCGGCGGCACTCAGTCCGCCGTTTACGCCACGGAGGTTTCACCGGAGGAATACTTCTGCTATACGACGGAGGAAACTGAAAAGGTCAAGGTGCTCAACAAAGCCCAGCAACTCGGCGGCGACATCGAAGCCGCAATCAAAATTCTGGCCGAGGAACGGCGCGGTGAGTCATGAAAACATTTCTGAAACTGCTGCTCCTTATCCTCTGCTCACCACTAATCGCAATCGCGCTCATGGCGTATGCCGTTGTCAGCTTCGCCAAGAGTCTCAAATAACCCAATTCTGACAAATGAAAGAAATTTTTGAATCATTCCTGCCATACATCGAAGTTATGGTACATGTAACCCTCTCGGTTCTGCTATTCGTAATTGCCATTGGCGTTGTGTTCTTCGTCATCAAGGGTATTTTCATGCTCTCTGATATGATGTCAAAGAAGAAAGTCACCAAGAAAAAGCTTTTGGATTTCTCCGACGAAGTGGCATCAAAGATGTCCCAAGCAGTTGCGAACGCTATTGAGGTGACTACCAATCAGCAGACCGACATTATCTCGGAGATTGTATGTAAGGCACTCGTGCAAGTGGCGCCTCCCATGGTAGAGGAAATCAAGCCCGACCTCAGAGAGGTGATTTGTGGCGTATGGCGTAGCTATGACGAAAAGGTTGAACTGGAGGTTCTACGCGCTTGCGGCTACTATAAGTTTTTCCTTTTCGCCGCCGCTCGCGCTGACCGTACAAGGACAGACAATATAGGCGCTGTCAGGCTTGAAGCCAACGAGATTGACCGCAATTCGGTCTTTATCATCGATGGTTACAAATTTTGCAGTGCCATCATTTATGACCCTGAAATTGATCGGATTTTAATTCCTGCCATTGGTAAAGAACTTAGCAGAGTTCCTCAGGAAGTAAAAGAAACGCCTTCCATCCTCGACGCGACCTTTGATGTTGAATCTCCCGATTCATTAACCAAAACCGAAAACAGCTGATGAAAGCAAAACTCATTTACATGCTTGTAGCCTTCTGCCTGCTCCTCAGCGCCGGCACGGCACATGCCCAGTGGACGGTCATCGACCCCTCCAATATCGCACAGAGTATCGTAAACAACTCAAAATCACTTGTTCAGGAGTCCCAGACGGCGACCCACATGGTGAAAAATTTTCAGGAAACCGTGAAAATTTATCAGCAGGCGAAGAAATATTACGATGCCCTCCAGTCAGTCAACAACCTGGTCCGCGATGCCCGGAAGGTGCAGCAGACCATCCTGATGCTCGGTGACATCTCCGGCTACTATGTCAACAATTTCCAGAAGATGCTCTCGGATCCAAACTACACCGCCTCGGAACTGTCGGCAATCGCCTCAGGTTATACCCGGCTTCTTGAAGAGGCCAACGGCGTGCTCGGCGAACTGAAGAATGTGGTCAATATCACCACTCTCTCCATGACCGACAAGGACCGAATGGATGTGGTCGACGATTGCTACAAGGAAATGAAGCGTCTGAAAAGCCTGACCGACTACTACACCAAGAAGAATATCAGCGTCAGCTATCTTCGTGCCAAGAAGAAGGCCGATACCCAAAGGGTTGTCAACCTTTACGGCGACGGCTCGGAAAAATACTGGTAACGGATGCTGTGCGCTATAGACTTCTCCAACCTGCATACAATCCTCCGGTCGCTCTACGATGAGATGATGCCGTTGTGCAGCGACATGGCTGGAGTGGCGCAGGGTATCGCTGGACTGGGCGCGTTGTTCTACGTTGCCTACCGTGTCTGGCAGTCGCTGGCAAGAGCAGAGCCCATTGACGTGTTTCCGCTCCTCCGCCCCTTCGTAATCGGTTTCTGCATCATGTTCTTCCCATCCGTGGTACTCGGCACCATCAACTCGGTGATGTCGTCGATTGTGCAGGGCACGGCGAGTATGTTGGAAGATCAGACCTTCGACATGAAAAAGTACCGTGAGGAGAAAGACCGGCTGGAGTACGAGAAGATGAAAAATGATCCATCCACGGCCTACCTTGTCGACGATGCCGAGTTTGATAGGCAAATCGATGAGTTGGGAGTGACGGAAGTTGGCACTGCCGCGGGGATGTATATCGAACGCGGAATGTACAAAATCAAGAAGGCTATCCAAAACTTCTTCAGGGAGTTGCTGGAAATGCTATTCCAAGCCGCGTCGCTGACGATTGACACCATCCGAACCTTCTTCCTTGTAGTCCTCGCGATATTGGGCCCGATCGCCTTCGCCATCTCGGTCTGGGATGGCTTCCAGAATACGCTTGTCCAATGGATATGCCGATACATCCAGACCTATCTGTGGCTCCCGGTGGCAGACCTGTTCTCAACGATACTCGCGAAAATACAGGTACTGATGCTCCAAAACGACATTTCGGAGTTGACCAACAACCCGAATGCAGACCTCGACGGGAGTAACACCGCGTATGTCATCTTCATGATTATCGGCATTATAGGCTATTTCACTATCCCGACCGTCTCGGGCTGGATCATTCAGGCCGGTGGTGCAGGAAACTACAACCGTGCTGTCAACAACACCGCAATGACTGGCGGCTCATGGGCCGGAAGCATAGCGGGTGGCGTTGCAGGAAATGTGGCCGGACGTGCCGGCAAACTTTTGAAATAACCCCGAATGGAGTTCAAATCACTCAAAAACATCGAGTCCTCGTTCCGTCAGATCCGTTTGTTCGGTCTTGTGTTCGTGGCGATGTGTGCGGTGGTTGTCTCTGTGGCTCTGGTTATGGTCTTCAACTTTGCCGAAAGGCAGCGTGAGAAGATTTACGTCCTTGACAACGGCAAGTCGCTGATGCTTGCCTTGTCACAGGACATGAGCCAGAACCGTCCGGCTGAGGCCCGTGAGCATGTGAGACGCTTTCATGAGTTGTTCTTCACACTTTCGCCCGACAAGTCGGCCATCGAGCACAACATCAACCGTGCGCTTATCCTTTCCGACAAGAGCGCATACAATTATTATTCCGACTTCTCGGAAAAGGGCTACTACAACCGAATCATCTCGGGCAACATCAACCAGGTCTGTCAGGTGGACAGCGTGGTGTGCGACTTCAACAATTACCCGTATATCGCCAAGACATACGCCCGCCAGATGATCATCCGCCAGAGCAACGTGACCGAACGTAGCCTGATAACCACCTGCAGGCTCACAAACTCGTCAAGGTCGGACGACAACCCCAACGGTTTCATTATCGAGGGTTTCACCATCCTTGAAAACAAAGACATCTCAACCATCAAGCGATGAGCAAACTGTCAAAGCTGCGCGACACCATATATAATAAGGTATGGGGCGCGCCCAAGGGCAAGCTGAGCACCTACCTCAGAGGGAAGTGCGACGAACTGCCTCACAAACAGCGGCTGATGGTTGTCGGGATAATGCTCACCCTGTTCGTGCTGATTGCCTTCATCGTATTCGGCCATGCCTGCTACAATATCGGGCTCGGCCATGCAAGGCAGATAGAAATCGAGCATATCCGGCAACTTGAAATACCCACAAAGAGCGACGGAAACGTCGAAACACCCTTATCAATCCCTTATGACGATTGACGAACTCAAAGCCAAGGTCAACGGCTGGTTCAATAACCGCTCCGCCACTGACCGGGCAAAAATGCGAAAGTATGTGATTGTCTTTCCCGCCATGATTGTCTCGTTCCTGGTCTGCATGTGGCTGATTTTCGGCAGCGGCTTCTCGAAAGAGGATGCCGACACAAGCAAAGCCAACATGGAACTTCCCGAGGGTGACAATCCCGAAATGTCCGACAGCAAGCTGAAGGCCATGGAAAACCAGGCTGCCATTGACGAGAAGGCAAAACGCGACAGCATAGTTCAGACTCTTCCGTCTGTAACCGCCGATTCCATGGTTATGGCTCCGGTCTCCGACGAGCCTTCTCCGATTGAATCCTCGGCTCAGGCTTATCAGGAAGTTCAGGCTTCGCTCAACGATTTCTTCGTGGAGCAACCGGCGGCGAATGTTGAAATGGACGCCCTGAACGAACGTATTGCCGAACTGGAAGCACAAAATGCCATTGCACAACAGCAACCAGACCAGATGGAAATGCTTGAACGCTCCTATCAACTGGCAGCACAGTATATGGGCAACGGTAATGCTCAGCAGAAGCCGGTGGTTGTGGACGAACCGAAGGAGAACCGAAAGATCCAGCCCATGAATCAGGTGCAACGTAATGTTGTTTCCTCGCTGACCGCCTCGGCATCTTCTGAAAGGCTAATGACCTCGGTCGGCAAAACTACTACATCTTTCAAGAATACCGTTTCAGCGGTCATCGCCTCAGACCAGTCGGTTACTGACGGACAGATGGTAAAGTTGCGAACCACAGAGCCTATGTGGGTCGGCAACTCCCTGATTCCGAAGAACACTCAGATTGTCGGCTCGGCCCGATTGCAGGGCGAACGGCTGGAAATCACGATTGAGAACATCGAGGCTCTCGGCTGCATCATGGAGGTTGACATTTCAGTCTACGACTCCGACGGCACCGAGGGAATCAATATTCCCAATTCAATGGAGTCGGATGCACTGCATGAAATCGGTGCCAACATGGGCTCGACGATGGGAAGTTCCATCAATATCTCGACTGATGCCGGGGCACAGATTGCCTCGGATGTAGGGAGAGGACTTATCAACGGTGTGTCGCAGTATCTCACGAAGAAGATGCGCACCGTCAAGGTTCACCTCAAGGCCGGATACAAAGTGATGCTCAAGCAGAACGAGCAATAAATCCTAAAAACACAACTTTTTACATGAAATTTCTGAAAACCGTAATCCTTTCAGCAATCGCGCTCATGGGCGCAACCACCGCCTTCGCTCAGGAGGCCAATACTGAGCAGAAATCTGCCGAACATGACGTTCACGTCTACGGCAAGACCTTCACCGACGGCGACAAGTTCGACGGTCTCACCCGTAAGGTAGGCTTCGACCGCATGATTCCGCCCCACGGGCTGGAGGTGTGCTATGAAAAGACCACCCACATCATCTTCCCGGCAGAAATCGTTTATGTCGATTTAGGCAACGAAAACCTTGTGGCAGGTCTGGCCGACGGCGCCAAGAACGTGCTCCGCGTAAAGTCAGCGTTCAAGTCATTCAAGCAGGAGACCAACCTGAGCGTCATCACCGAAGATGGGAGCTACTATAGCTTCAACGTCAAGTTTGCCAAGGAACCGCTGCTCCTGAATATCGAAATGACCGACTTCATCCACGACGGTGAGGCTGTCAATCGACCCAACAACGCTCAGGAGATCTATCTGGAAAAGCTGGGAAGCGAGTCGCCGATGCTTGTGAAACTCATCATGAAGTCAATCTACAAGCAGAACAAGCGCGAAATCAAGCATATCGGCTCAAAGCGTTTCGGGGTGCAGTTCCTTCTCAAATCCATCTACACCAACAATGGCCTGCTTTACTTCCATACCGAACTGAAGAACACCTCCAACATCGCCTTCGATGTGGACTACGTGAGCTTCAAGATTGTGGACAAGAAGGTTATAAAGCGCACCGCCATGCAGGAGCAGGTAGTCGAACCGCTCCGCGCCCAGAACTATGTGCTGACTGTCAGCGGCAAACAGTCGGAGCGCACGGTGTTCGCCCTTGAGAAGTTTACCATCCCCGATGACAAGCAGCTCGTAATCGAGATTGCCGAGAAGGAAGGTGGCCGACATCAGTCCTTCGTGGTCGAAAACGAGGACATCGTGAGAGCCAACGTAATCGACGAACTTTCAATCCAGTAAGCCCATGAAAAAGATTCTTTCAATAGCACTCGCCATGCTGGTCCTCTCCAGAGGGTCGGCAATGACCCAGCGATGCCTCCCCGGCATGTCGGCTGTCGAAGTCAAGGCCGAGATGGTCGATGGTTTCTACACTGGCAACTCGCGCGACTGTGGCTATGCCTTCGGTGTCGACTATTCGATTTTCAAGGGCAACGCCAACACCTGGTCGTTCGGCGGTGAATACCTCCAGACCTACAAGCCCTACGGCGAAAAAGGACGTATTCCCGTGGCTCAGTTCACCGGAGAGGTGGGCTACAATCTCCACCTCGTCAGCGACTACTCGCAGACCTTCCATCTCTATGCCGGAGCCTCGGCTTTCGGCGGTTACGAGACGGTCAACTGGGGCAAGTCGGTTCTTTCCGACGGCTCAACGCTACATGACGGCGATGCCTTCATCTATGGTGGTGCGGTCACGCTCTCGGCCGACTTCTATCTCTCCGATAAGGTTGCCCTTGGCGCTCATGTCAAGGAGCGGTTCGTCTTCGGCAATGATACCGGGCACTTTCGGTTCAGCTATGGTGTCGGTGTAAAATTCATAATCGACTGAGCCTATGGGAATCCGAGTAATTGACCTTGACATCCATGCCATTAAGCTGGATGAGTTCCTGAAGGCGATGGGCTATGAGCAGGTGAAAACCGATGGTCAGAACCAGACCTTCAAGGCTCCCGAAGAGAGTCCTCAGTTGCCTGTCTGCATCGTGGATACCCTCAACAACCAGTGGTCGACGCCAAACGGCGAAGCCTACGGTGGCATCTACGATCTCGCCTACGAAATGACCGGCAGCTGCGACCGTTCCGAACTGAACATGTTCATCGCCGGAGAAATGTCGAAGGTGCAGGAGGTGAAGATGTATGACGTGACAGTCGGCATACAGAAGCAGAAGCCCGTGACTCCAAAGCCCGAAGCGCCAAAGCCCGAGCCTCCCAAACCCAAACGCCGGATGCGCCGATGAATGATTTCACCGACCTCAAGAATATCCCGATCGCTGATTTCCTTCAGCGGTTGGGACATTCCCCGGCCTCGCGCCGCGGACATGAGTGGATGTACTTCGCCCCTTACCGTCAGGAGAAAACGCCTTCTTTCCGCGTCAACACCGAGAAGAACGTATTCTTCGATTTCGGCACCGGTACAGGCGGCGATATTTTCACCCTTGCCGGGGAAATAATCGGCTCATCTGACTTCAAGGCGCAAGCGAAGTTCATTGCCGACAACCTCAACGTACAGCTCCCCATGAAGCCGCATCCAATCTACCGTTCGACTACTACCGAGCCCCGCTTTGAGGATGTGGAAGTCAGGGAATTGTCAAACGTCTTCCTACTTCAATATCTTCGCTCGCGTGGAATATCTCCCGAAGTAGCAAAAGCACACTGCGATGAGATCCATTATCGGCTCAACGGCAAAGACTACTACGGCATCGGCTTCCGCAATGTGGCCGGAGGCTTTGAGGTGCGAAACAAGTTTGCCAAACTCTCAATTCCACCGAAGGAAGTGTCGCTCATCGCCGGTGACAAGACATGCAATGTCTATGAAGGCTTCTTCGATTTCCTCTCAGCTGTACAGTTCGACTGGCAGAAGGAGAATTCAGCCATCGTGCTCAACTCCACGGCGAACGTCCATAAGGCTTTCCGCTATCTCGACGGCTACGACACAATCGTCTGCTTCCTCGACAATGACGAGGCCGGACGTAAGGCTTTCAGCCAGATTGCAGAACGCTATCCCGACCGAGTCGTTGACCGGAGCGGCCTTTACGCGAAGTTCAACGACCTCAACGACTATCTCAAATCAACCCTAAAACCCTCACTTAAACCCAGATTCAAATGAAACATATCCTCAACCGCATCCTCGATGCAAAACTCACACCCCGCCGATTCTTCGGCTTCATCGCTGCCGTTGCAGTGGCAATGACCGCCATGTTCATGACCTCCTGCGATGACGACCTCGACGTCCAACAGAGCTATCCCTTCACGGTCGAAGTGATGCCTTACGGTGACAAAATCGCCAACGGCCAGACCATCGAACTCCGTTTTGAAATTCAGCCGGAGGGCAACTACACCAACACCATGTACACCATCCGCTACTTCCAGTATGACGGTGAAGGCACCCTCAAACTCGTCGACGGCCCGGTGCTCGTCAACAACGACCGCGTCCTTCTCGAAGGAAAATCCTTCCGACTCAACTACACCGCCCGCAGTGCCGATGCCCACAAGTTCCTGGTCGTGATCGAAGACAACTTCGGTTCGACCCCGTGGGAACAGACCTTCGAGTTCAATAGCAAGGACAAAGGTGACGACGATGGTGGCGGCACGATAATCAGCCCTGTCAGCCCCGGCATAGTAACCCCGATAAACCGATAGTCCCATGCGAAAGTTACTGTTTCTAATGGTGGCGCTGCTCTCCGTCCTGGGGGCAAGCGCCGCCCGCCGAGCGGGCGAAAGCCCCAAGGTCAACATCATGTCACTGCCACCCTTTGAACGCGCAGTGATAATCATCAAGAAATACGAAACCATGCACCACCCAAAGCACTGGCCCTACATCGGCTACGGCCACCGCGTCCAACCCGGCGAACCCTACCGCCGCGGCTGCCAGCTCACCGAGTCCCAAGCCGACGCCCTCCTCCGCAAAGACCTCCGCAAGTTCATCGCCCATTTCGCCCAATATGGTAAAGATTCCACAATACTTGGAGCCCTCGCCTATAATATAGGGCCCGGCGCTGTTCAGAAAAGCAGTGTGGTGAAGAAGCTAAAATGCGGCGACCGCAACATATATAAGTCATATACTTCCCATTGCCGATACAAGGGCAAATGGCATCGCCAGCTCCATGAGCGACGTTGCATAGAATTTGCTGCGTTGTTCATACCTTAATATAATAGTATCCACTGACGACTAAGGGGATGCGGCCGGTGGTCGCGTCCCTTTGTCGTTATTTTCAAGCAACTAATTCAACGCCAATGACATCCATAAAAGTAAAATTTCGACCTTCTACTGTCGTGGATAAGGAGGGCTCGATATACTATCAGATTATCCACGACCGCAAGACGCGCCAGCTCTTGACTGACTACAAACTACTCCCTTCCGAGTGGAACGATAAGCGATCCCAGATAGTGATTGCCGCCAACTCTGAACGCCGTGCAATTCTTGTTTCGTTGCGTGAACGTATCCACTGGGATGTGGAACGCCTCAACAAAATAGTGAAACGCTTTGAGGAGAAGGGGATTGACTTCGCCACTGAGGAAATCATCGCCGAGTTTGACCGCTATTCCAACGAATATTCGCTCTTCAACTTCATGGAGTCGGTGATTATCTCACTGAAACAGCGAGGGAAAACACGAACCGCCGAGACCTACAAGGCCACGCTGAATAGTTTCAAGAAATTTCGCAATGACGAGGACATCATGCTCGACGCCATCGACTTTGAGCTGATGGAGAACTATGAGGCCCACATGAAGAACAAGGGGATTGCTCCGAATACCATATCCTTCTATATGCGTATTCTTCGCGCCACCTACAACCGAGCCGTTGAGAAAGAAGTGATTGAGCAACGCAATCCCTTCCGCCATGTCTATACAGGCGTAGACAAGACCGTAAAACGTGCCCTGCCGCTGGCAATCATCAAGAAAATCAAGTCAATGGACTTGGAGCTGGACAAACCTATGGACTACGCCCGCGACATGTTCATGCTTTCGTTCTACCTTCGTGGAATGAGCTTCATCGACATGGCCTACCTCCGGAAATCCGATCTCAAAGACGGCTTCATCACCTATCGCCGCCGCAAGACCGACCAGCAGTTAGTCATCGAATGGACAAAGGAGATGCAGATGATCCTCGACAAATATCCAGAGAATCCGACGCAATACCTGTTCCCGATAATCAAGAGCACCACGGCCAACGAGCGCAACCAGTACCGCAACGCCGGTTACAACATTAACCAAGCCCTGAAGAAGATAGCGAAGAAAGTCGGTGTCAACATCCCCCTGACCATGTACGTTGCACGCCACAGCTGGGCTTCAGCCGCCAAATCCAAGGGGATTCCCATCAGCGTAATCAGCGAAGGCATGGGCCACGACTCAGAAGCCACCACCCAAATCTACCTCGCTTCCCTCGACACCTCCGTCGTAGACAAGGCCAACTCCCTAATTCTAAAAGCCCTGAAATGAGTTTAGCACACGATTGACATAAATCTGTTTTAAAACCGCCCAAATCTCTTGGCAAGAGACACTTATCCAAGTACAAAGTTACGAAGAATTTTCCGAAATTACCTCGCCAGTAACAACTTATTTTATGAAAGGTTCGATTTTTTGTACAAAACAATCTAATTCGAGGAAAGGCGAAAATTGTTGCGTTTAAAAAATTCAGAGAGCGCTTCGGTCTATAATATTGAATAATAGACTTATGCTAACTGGCCCAAATCTCTTGCCAAGAGATGCTGTATTCATCATATCATTATCACGACAATGGAACATACGCTTATAGCGAATTCAGGCATACAGATGTTTACCTTCCGCCTCAAGATAAACACTCAAGACCGCTTCAAGGAGTGGTTCCATGAGTGGTATGATACAACGAGCGGAGAATGGAAACTTGAGTTGGTGCAAGAGGTGCGCACCGACGATAGTTGTGTATATTATCGAAAGGCTGAGCTTATCAAGGGTGGCTATCTTGCGTCGGGCAATGAGTTGGATGTGGATGAATTACGTCACGATGGCATCAAGCCTTTGATGATTGACGATGAACTTTGTGAAGGCATCAAGGGTGAGATTTATAGCCTTACTTTTGCCGACAAGTTCAATAAATTATCTTTGTTGGAGAATCAATGGCTTCCCATCCCGTATTTCTTCAAACGAACCGAACGGAAATTCAAGTTCGGCCCACTCAATTGGTCCCGCTTCAAACTTGTGCCGGTAGAGGAATCCAAAGGCTCAAAAGTTTTTGATGTGGTTTTGGCGTTTGATACCCGCACCACCTACGAAGATGAAGCGAACAACGAAAACCCAGTTTTCCCTGACAAATACTGCAATAGCATAAACTTTGCGCTGTGTACAAACGAGTTATTCCTTCTCGATTTCTGCTCAGCGGGTAAAGAATGGAGCTTCGTCGACGAAAGGCTGCTTCAGTTAGTACACCCCGAAATCTCACGAATTTCACAGCTCCGGGGCCAGACAACGCACAAGATGAGTTATGTGGCATCATATCTCTTCTTGATAATATATCTCGCCAAGAACAAATTGTTCCCAACTATAGAACTGTTCAAGGATTGTGATGTTGAGGTCAAGGATGTAGATATGGTCATCGACATAGGCAATTCCAGGACTACTGCATTGCTTATCGAAGACAATACATCGTTCAATCAGGTTCGGCCGTTGGCTTTGGTCGACTATACCGACATTATTGACAGTTCGGGTAATGAGACCTGCATTAAGGCCTATAACGAACCCTTTGATATGCGATTGGCATTTCGTAAGGTTTCATTTGGCGATTTTGGATTTAAAGACAGCAGTCAATTTGTATATCCCAGCTTGGTGAGGCTCGGCAAAGAAGCTAATCATCTTATCCATGCGGCATCAGAATTAGAAGCTCGTGTTGATTCATTGTCGACATATTCGAGCCCTAAGCGTTATCTTTGGGACTGGCGTCCTAATCGAGAGGAATGGCAATTCTTAGTACTTCCTAATGAGAAAGACGATCACATTTTAAATTTACAAGGAATAACGTCTCAATTCAAGAGCGATGGGCAGCTCGACCCCAATAATGAAGGTGGACTGTCATATCACTATTCCCGTCGCTCACTGATGACCTTTTCTTTTATTGAAATGCTGGTTCAGGCACAGACACAAATCAATAGTGCCGACTATCGATCCGTCAAAAAAGGTTTGGGCTATCAGGAAAAACCTCGAAAGTTAAAAAGGATAATCGTAACATGCCCAACCGCCATGTCTAAAATCGAGCGTGAAGCACTTGTGAAATGTGCGAAAGATGCGGTTACGGTATTTCTTAACTTTACATACGGAGAAAGCAACGTCGATAAACAGAATATTGAAGTTATCCCGGCTGTAAGGTCAAAGCGCGACACCGATTCTGAATGGTATTACGATGAAGCGACTTGTTCTCAGCTGGTGTATATGTATGGAGAAGTCGGTCATAAGTACAAAGGGTGCTGTAGTGAGTTTTTCAATCTTTATGGAAAGATTGAAGACGGAGAACGGCAGCCATCCCTCACTGTTGGCTCACTGGATATAGGCGCGGGAACATCCGACCTTATGATAAGCCGTTACACATACGAAAAAGGCGATGTCACCACGATTACTCCAGAGCCTTTGTTCTATGATAGTTTTTATACTGCCGGAGACGACATGCTTAACGGCCTTATCAAGAACGTGATGCTGTTGAATGAAAAGAGCGCATTCAGAAATGCACTCAAAACAATACCGTTTCAACAATACCGCCAAAAGATCAAAGACTTTTTCGGTCCGGATCATAACGGACAAACCTTCGCGGATAGAATCCTTAGGAAAGATTTCAATATTCAGTATTCCATTCCATTGATGTGCCATTTCCTTGAACTTCTGACTCAGAAGCACAAGGATTGTGTGGTGCATTATAATGACGTATTCAGTGAATGTCCACCGAACCAGTCTGTAATTGCCGGTTTTAAAGAGAAATTAGGTATTGATATCACCACTCTTGACTGGCAATTCAACTACAACGAGATTTCCGAAGTGGTGGAACGCGAGTTCGAGCCGATTCTAAAGAAGATAGCAACGATTATGTATGCTTATGCTTGTGACATAGTCCTGCTGTCCGGACGTCCGGCTTCGATTCCTGCTGTCAGGGATATTTTCCTTAAATACTATGCTGTTGCACCGAATCGCTTGATAATGCTTAACAACTACTACGTTGGCGATTGGTATCCGTTCGATGACAATACGGGCTCTATAACTAATCCGAAGACCATCGTGGCAGTGGGTGGCGTAATCGGGCACTATGCTTCCGAGTTATCCAACCTTAACAAGTTTGTGATTAACCTCGATAAGTTAAAAGACGGTCTGAAATCCACGGTCAACTACATAGAGGCATCTCGTGAAGGCCAACCGATAGAATACTTTATTACACCCGATACGCCGGAAGGAGAATTACTTGTAAGCACTCTTCCGACGACATTGAACATCCGGCAGATTGGTATGGATACATATCCATGCAGAACCCTGTATTCTATTGATTTCAACCTGCACAAAATGGCCGAAAGAATACGCAAAAAAGGTATTCTTAACGAGACGCCATATACGGATGCCAAAATCCAGGCCCTCGTAAAAGAACAGGTAGAGGCATTGAAACGTACAATGCCATTCAAACTTACCATCTCGCGCGACCTTGAGGATAAGGAAAACCTATCGATAGTGAGCATTGAGGACCGCAATGGAGAAGATGTTAATGACGGGAATGTCGAAGTCCATATCCAAAGTCTTGGCATCGATGAAAAATATTGGCTTGATTCAGGAGCCTTTAATTTCTAATGGTTATGATAAGAGATATTGACCGACATATAGATATTATCACTGATGCCTTGAAATGGGCCGAGGATTTCCGCAAAGATTCGTTCCCGTCAGGCCAATTCAAGGATTATAGGCGTAAACTTAAGAAGATACGCTCTGCGTTGTCATGTAATTGCTCGGCGGCGGCATACGGTGAAAGCCAAGTCGGCAAATCATACCTCATGAGCAGTTTGTTGTCTTCGCCCGAGCATCCATTTGTTATTGAAAATCAGGGTAGAGAGTATAGCTTTATCGATGAGATCAATCCCAGTGGAGGGAATAACGCTAAAATCGAATCGACTGGCGTTGTCACTCGTTTTACTGTAAATAAGGGCAATATGAATCACCCCGGAATGGTTCATGTTCGGAATCTTTCAGTGGTTGATATTATCCTCATGCTGGCAGACTCCTATTACAACGATATAAAAATTGATCCGGACACAGTATTATCGACACAAAAGATTAATCAGTCGCTTGATGAGATAAGTCAACTTTGGAGTGACCGCAGTGTGAAACACCACGTGCTTACCGAAGATGACGTGAAGGATATAAACGACTATGTCAAAGAGGTTATTGGCAATAGCGCTTCAATGGTTTACCTGTCAAACTTCACCAAAACAGTAGCTCCTGTCATTCAATATATTCCTTATGACAAATGGGTTGACGTGTTCTCTCTAATGTGGAACAGGAATCCGGAAATCAATCATCTGTTTGGAACGCTCATAAACGCTTATCAGAAAATAAATTTCCAGCAGGATGTCTTTGTGCCTTTCGATGCTGTTCTAAGGTCTAAGGGTACATTGCTAAAGATTGAGTGGCTGGATTATGTCTGTGGAAATGCTCCGGATAGCACTTCCGGAGATGTGTTGGCAACTGATATTTATGGGGCGGATGGAAATCTTATTGCCTCAACCTTTCCCAAGGGTGAATTGTCTGCACTCATTGCAGAACTTACATTTGTTCTGCCGGAGAATTTAACCGCTGACCGTCAGTTCCTGAAGAAACTTGACCTGCTCGATTTCCCCGGTGCCCGTTCAAGGGAAAAATATAAAGAGAAAGAGATTGCCACCGTGCTACCGAAGATGTTGCGCCGCGGCAAAGTCGCATATCTCTTCAATAAATATTCCCGTTCTCTGCAAATTAGTAGCGTTCTGTTCTGTCATCATAACGACCAGAAATCTGAACCGACAATCGGTGATACCATCAATACATGGATTGAAGAGAACATTGGACAGTCGCCAGAAGAACGCGCACAGGTACTTTCAAACACCAATGGCATTGCTCCTCTTTTCTTTGTTGCCACCAAGTTCAATATTGACCTTGAGCGCACTAAAACTGACGGGAGTCAGAATCTCGACAATCTTGATAAGCATTGGAATAGGTTTGACACCGTTATCCCGGAGATCATTAAGCCAAATCGCTGGTTTGATGAATGGACCGTTGGAAAAGACGGTGCTATAATGCCGTTTAAAGATCTCTATCCCCTTCGCGATTTCTACTGGTCGGGCAAGAATCTATTATTTGATGGATACAGTGACGGACAGATTAAGTCTAATGAGACATCGGTACATCTTCATTCCGATTTCCCTGATTATCTCGACAGACTTAAAGAGAGCTTTATCCGGAATCCCAATGTGCGTGCTCATCTATACGATGCCGACAGGACATGGGAAGAGGTTGCTACCCTCAATAACGACGGCTCAAAAGCCATAATCCGCAATCTTGACAGCATCTCTGCTGTTCTTGACAGCGCGCGCTGGAAGAAGTATCTGGCCCAACTTGAAAATCTCAAACGCGAGATTATCAATGCGCTTCAAGTATATTATGAACCTGAAGATCTCGAGTCAAAAAACAAGAAAGTTCGGTTAATCGCTGGAGACATACGTCGCTCTTTGCTTGACACAATCGCCAAAAATCCGGCTTCTTTTGGCCGCATAATCGACAATCTGATGGTTTCACCTGAAGACTTGAGGAATATTGCATATGACATTATCGTATGTCATACAGATACGCCACGCGATTTTAGTGCCATTAATTTCTATAGGGCAAGTGCAGGAGTAGACCTTTCTGTGGGCAAAGAAGAGAATATATCCCGTTTGATGAATCATTTATTGCTTGATTCAGAAGACTCGTTGCGCCGGTACTTCAAAGAAAAGGGATTTACCTTGGAGGACATCATCGAGAAAGAGACCCACACCCTTTCCACATTAGGAGATGTCATAACCAAACATATCTATGACTTTTGGGTAGACCGACTTAATAATGTGTCTCAACAGATTATCGAGATGTTGCCACATGCCGATGAGGTGGTATTCATGTTAATAAGTCTATACAAGAAACTTAATGTTAACAAGGTCCTTTCAGACAAAATAACCCGCTATACGGAAATTTTCTCCGAGAACGAGCAACCCAATGCAATCGGCGATTTCGCTGCTCTGACGCTCAACAATTTCGTGGGAACAGTAGGCAGGTCATATATGTCTGACAGCGAGATTGACACATTAAAGCAGAAAGCAGACAATTGCCAACTTCCAGTTGACTTCTCGCCCGAAGGCTGGAACCGCAAACGTCAGCGCCAATCTCTTGAGGAAACTCTTCAAGTGTTTGATGATTCGGCCGACATTATTAATCGTGGCCATATTGATATTTCAACGTTGAGAAAACTCCCATTCTGGAATAATTTCCAACGTTGGGAAAACTTTGTGATAATAGGATTAATCTATTCATCGGACATCTCTCACTGCGATCCCATAAGCAATGAGAAAGTCAGGGATATGATTGAACGAAGCAAATCTCTATATACTGCATAATCATGGATAAGCATACTTTCATAGGTAAACGTAAAGTCGGAAGCACCGATATCTGTGATTTTACAGATTATCAGGGATTAGGTCGGGACCCTCTATATCGCCGTTTCCAAAGTGTAAACAGTTTGGTTAAGCGTGTGATAGACCCGTTGTATGCACATTTCCTTGCCGTTCCGAACTATTCCGAATCTGAGGACATCATAAACTGGTACATCGATGAATGGAATGAGACTCCTGTTCGTTTAGTTGATTTGACCGGAGATGTCGCCCAACGCTATCAAGAAATCAAGAACGCTACTATAGCCCATTATAAAGCCAAACTCGCTGACTTATCAGGCGAAGACTTGCAAGTAATGGGATGCGCGCTAAGGTACATAGATGAGGACTTTATCTATTGCGCTGATGGAAAGGCGTTTTTGCTCGCTTGGGGTATGACCCCTGACACGAGGAAGCATATAAGTAAAGGAGAACTTGTGCACGATGCTCCCAACATTACTAAGTATAAAATCACTTTTGATGCTGGAGAACATGGAGAGTTTCAGTCAAAGGTAGGATCGACCATTATGTTGCCCGAAGGCAGTGAGATTTCAAAGCACGATCTGCCAGAAATCAATACTGCTGAGGGGTATGCCTTTACCGGCTGGGAACCTAATCCATTAGGGATGAAAGTTGACAAAGACTTAACGTTTACAGCCACCTATAATGAAGCCATAGTTTCACCGGTACCACCGGTTGTTCCACCAGTAGTTCCACCTACTCCGAGAGAGGCAACCTGTTATTTCAATGCCGGTGCCAATGGTCAAGTGATAGGCAATCCTTCAATTCGTAAAACAATCGGTTCTTCTATCTCCCAAGCGGAGATTCCTTCAGTCAAAGCGAACAAAGGCTACACATTCAAAGGTTGGGATAAGAACCCTGCCAACATGCTTGTAAAGGGAGATACTACCTTTAACGCTGTTTATGAGCAGAATATTCCATGGTATAAAAAGCTCTGGATGTGGCTGACTGGCCGTGGATGTCTGAAATGGTTGCTTTGGGCATTATTGGCACTTCTTCTTCTATGGTTGCTATCTTGGCTTTTAAGAGGATGCCATAGTTGCTCTCGGGATGTCAATGGCGTAGTCGGACAAGATAAAGTAGTGACAGCCATCGGTGATACAATCGATGATAATGGTTATGTACATCCCATTGATATGAGTGATGGCCATCTTCCTGATGATGGAGCCATTGTCGCACCTATCCGAGAAGAGGATGGAGCAGTACCACCGATTGACAGGCAACCTGGTGTGCCGCCAGTGATAGCCAACCGGTTATTCCTGTTTATAGAGGATGAAACATCAAGCGTAGACGAATTGGCATCTGCGTTTAAGAAAGCTTATCCTGGCGACCAATATAGTGTAATTGGCTATGACAGAGACGTAAAGTCAATGGTTATCCAAATACCCGAAAACGAAAAAGAGCAGATTCGCAAGACTATCAATCAGAAAATCCCGGGAATCCCCTTCCTCGTATTTGATGAAGAAATATATGAACTTAACGGGCATATGAGTACAACAACATCCACTACGCCTGGTTGGCACCTCAATGCAGTTCATGCACCACAGGCATGGAACATCACGAAAGGTTCCAACACTGTAAAAGTAGCTGTGATTGACGACGGTATTCAGGCTGACCACCCGATGTTTGAGGGGAGAATTGTCGATGCTTATAACGTCTACACTCAGAACAATAACCTTAGCGTAGGCGAAGGGCATGGCACTCATACTGCGGGTCTTGCTGTGGGATCTCTTGATTATAAGGATAAAGGGGCGGCAGGAATTGCACCCAATTGTCAGTTAATGCCTATACAGGTTATTGACAATAAGATGTGCCCATTGTCGGCATTGGTCAGTGGTGTTATGTATGCAGTGCACAAAGATGCTGACGTTGTCAATATATCTATCGGCCCCTCTTTTCAAGGCCTGAATCAACTTCCCGTCGAGCTGCAGAATGAAATTGCGAATACTCAATTTAAGAACGTTGAGAAACTCTGGACGAGAGTGTGCAAACTTGCGGCTGCCAAAAATACCATTCTTGTTTTTGCGGCAGGGAACGATGATATACTTTCAAGCATCCCACCCGAGAACCGCACATCTGTGGCTATAACCGTTGGTGCGGTGGATCAGAATAAATACCCAACCGATTTCACCAACTATGGGCCGTGTACCGATATATCTGCCCCCGGTAAAGAGATTAATTCATCGTTTCCTATGGGGCAACTCAGAAGCTGTGATGGTACAAGCATGGCGGCTCCAATAGTAACTGGGGCGGTCGCTCTCATGAAAAGTTTTAAGAAGGACTTGACAGTAGAGCAAGCCCGCAATGTACTATATAAAACCGGCGCTGACGTTTATGGCAATATGCCTCCAATGGTCTTAGTCGATAAAGCCCTGGACGCTGTCAAGAAAGGAGACTTTTCTGCACCGAAGGAAAGGACGATGCGTCCGGTTCCTGATACTGCACGCGCTGACGGATTTACCGACGGCGACGCACCGGCTTCTTGGAATAATGACGAGCCGGTGACAGTAGTAGTTGACCCAGCAGGTGGAAATAGTAGTCTGCCCATTGAGGATAATGCAAGTGATTACGATGCCATCCGCAGGCTGATTGCAATTTACAAAAAAAAAATCAGTGATTTAGAACAACAATTACCAGAAAATAAGAAATAGCCATGAATGAAAAGTTACAGTTTTCTTGGGGCCATATTATAGCTTTCCTCGCTCTTATCGCAGTGGGGTATATATCGTTTGTCGGTTTTACTTATCTGACAAATGGCAACTTTGCCTATGCTGCTATCGGCATGAGCGTAACCTTGATTTTGTACATAATCTTCTTCATTGGGGCACAACAGATGAAAGCGTCAGGACAGAAGATGTCTCGCAAAATCATATGGGAAAGAATCTTCATTTTCGGCTCCCCGATTATCTTCATCGGGGGGATGATTTCAATGTCCCACTTCTGGACTGTTAAAAGCCAAAACGACCAGATTGTTGGCGTCTTCACTGAGTCAATTAATGGTGCGAAGCAATTATTCTCAGATTATGAAACTTATTCAAATCAGAGAATTGACGCTTACGAGAAGAATCTAAATACAATCATTGCCAATAAATCAACTGACCAGGAATCATACCGCAAAGCAGGCTTTGAAGACGATAAGGCCAATATTCAGAAGAAGAATATGGTTGAAACGCTTCGACTCCAGCTTTTGTCTCAAAACTATGATTCCCTAAAAGTTGTCGCAGTTAAGTGGATTGATGAGGCAAGTAAGGGAGCCAGCACTTGGAATGTGTTCCTCCTTGGCAATACCCGCGAAATCAAATCTGCGTTAAATGATTGGGATAACCAACTGAAGGAATTTTCAGATAAAGGACTTTCAAATGAAGCAATCTTAACGGAAGTGCCCAAGTTCTCCAGCAATGGTGCTCAAACTGCCATTACCGGAATAGAGAGTCTTACGGCTTCTTTCACGACACAAAAGTTCCCAACACTCGCTGCTATAATCTTTGGCATAGTGATTTACTTGATGTTGCTTTTCCCCTATTTCTTGCAAGACCGTCATACCAAGAGTGTGTATCGGTTGATTGGAGACGAACATTCTCAACAAGCCAAACATCATAGAAGCAAAACGCCAAAACGTCATACTCAAAAACGAGACGAAGACAATGAATCTGAAGATGACACTGTCGAGCTTCATCTTGAAGAAGATGATGATTATCCCTCTTTCTAACTTACAATGCCAACAAAAGAACAAATTATCAACAATCTTAGAGAATATAGCGCCGCCGATATAGTGAAAGCTATTAAGTGTGGCGAAGTATCTCTTTACGAGCTTAGCAAATCCGGTAAGCTTACTCCTTTGATGCGTAAACGTATAGAGGAGCAAATGTCAGCATCTGATGAGATAAATGGTGTAATTCAAGCTAATGACTCCTCTGATGAGGTGACTGCCACTGATAATCAAGACGAAGTAGCAGATGATGTTACTTCGACAGTCGAGAATATCGAGGTTGAGAATATCGAAGTCGAGACTCCATCTGTAGCAGCCACAATTGCACCTCTCGCTTATGAGACCGGAAGTGAGAGTTCTGAGGGTTATGAATTAATCGATAATCGAGGAATGTTCAAACGGGTATTCTCCTTTAAAGGGAGAATCCGACGCACAGAATACGGTCTAAGCTACATCTTTTTCATGATCTGGTACGGACTCTTTTCTGCTGCGACAGCAACAAACGGGGACATTAATCCGGTTTTGGCCTTGGTCGTTCTGCTCTCCATAGTTCCAGCCTATTGGTTTCTTTGGGCTCAAGGAGCAAAGCGTTGCCATGACCGAGGGAACTCTGGATGGTATCAAATTATCCCATTCTATTTTTTCGTCATGCTCTTTGGAGGTAGCGATGAAGGGATAAATGACTATGGGACAAGTCCAAAAGAATAATCAACAAACAAGATATGCCTAATAAACAAGCTATAATCGATAACATCGAGCAGTATTCTGCATCAGAGCTGGTAGATTATATCAGGTCTGGCATAGTTACGCTTGATGAACTCAAGGAGGAGACTGAAGGATACTTCCCCGCCAATGTTCGTAAGGAGGTGGAAAGTCTCTTAGCGAACTCCGAACAAGATGACTGGTTGAAAGCTAAACGGGATAATACCAAGGATGCATATATGGCGTTCTTGCGCTCTTATCCGGACAGCACTCATGCCGAAGATGCACGCGATGCAATCCGAGCACTGAAATCAGCCGAGGAGCGAACCGCTCAGCAATCTTTATGGGATGAAGTTGACAAAAGTGATGAACAATCTCTCAGAGACTTTATCTCCAATAACCCTACCGATCCTCATGTCCGCGAAGCACGTCAGCTCATCAACAAGATTCAACAGGAGGAATTCCTGGGGTTTGATACCGATGCCCTGATAGACCGTATAAATACCATACGCACCGACAATAGTGTCGATGTGGATGAAAAAGATACGGTAATAGGTAACGAAATAATCAATTATCTGAATAAGGGTAAAATAACGCGAGACGACCTCTTGTCAATCATCAAGACAGACCACAACCTCCTCCGGGCTACCGTTCTTAAGAGACTCATAAATGAAGGGCTCTTGGAATATGGCGATTTCTTGACGATTGGCATTGATTCTCGCTTCGTAAAACATCTTGCGAAGGGTGCATCTACGGCCTCTTTCCAGTCTCCTCGTAAACTGGAAAAGATTAATAAGATGTCAACTGAGGTTTACTTTTGGGGAATACCTTCATCCGGTAAGAGTTGTGCGTTAGGAGCGATTCTCAGTGTTGCAAATAATGGTACAATCGCTAAAAGCATGTCGAAGGATCCCGACTGTCAAGGATATGGCTACATGACTCGCCTTGCTCAACTTTTCAAAAGTGATGGAAAAGTCGGAACACTTCCCGAAGGCACATCAATATACTCCACTTATGAAATGGGATTCGATCTCGAAGACGAGAATGGAGCGTCACATCCCATCACCTGTATTGACCTTGCTGGAGAACTCGTACGATGCATGTACAAGTCTGATGCAGGTGAAGAAATGAGTGATGACGAGGTTGAAGCACTCGATACACTTACGAGAGTGCTTGTAGACAACAAAACAGTGAATCGCAAGATCCATTTCTTCGTGTTGGAGTATGGAGGTGAAAATCGTCTGTATGAGGGCCTCAGCCAAACAGAGTATCTTGATGCGGCTCTTCAATATATTGAGCGGACAAAGATATTCCAAACAGAGACCGACGCGATATATCTGATGTTGACAAAAGTCGACAAGGTCGGTTTCAAAGGTCCTAAATTGGTTGAAGTCCTAACTCAGTATATCGAAGACAACTATAAGGGTTTCTACCAAGGACTTGAGCGTCTCTGCCGCCTATATGAAATAAACGGAGGCAAAGTCGAAAGAATCCCATTCTCGTTGGGGCAGGTATGTTTCCAAGACTTCTGCCTTTTCAATGAGGCTCCAGCTGGAAATGTGGTAAAGAAACTCTTAATTCGCTCAAAGGGTTTCAAGAATGGTAAATTGCAAAAAGGACTAAGCATATTCAAACGATGAATAAAATCGGACTAAGAATCAGCATCGCCTCGGAGGGCCTTACGTCTCCAATCACCATCAACGAAGGTGACTGGACTCGAAAGGTTGTAGACCTCCGAGACATACTGAAACTATATGATAAGTCGGACGAAAGCCGATTCGCGACTATCATGAGTTTCAGCGAAAAAGGTACATACATCGCAATAGCACGTTCTATCCCAGGGCGTGTTGGTGACTACAAATCTGCATGGATGTTTATACCAAACACCATCGAAGTCGACGGCACAAAGATTGTATCCTTAATTAACAAGGTTAAGGAGCAATTATCGTTGCCTCAACGAGACAAAGAGTTGCTTAAAGAACTTTTCTCTGAAACATATACTGAAACAAGGGCTGCAGACTTTGAAGCATCATCTTCTGACCGCGTGTACGCTAAACGAGATGATTCTTATTCATTAAAAGAACTCCTTGGCGTAAATCGCTACCAGCCCTACTATTCAAGCTACTCCGCGATATTGCTTGAAACGGTTGATTCATTCCCGATTATAGACGGGAATGTAAAAGATCTATCATTAGAGAAAATTGAGGAAACTATAGCATTCTATCCTCCGGAAAATCTTCCGAAAGGAGTCTCTCTCTCAATCATTGCGCGCGATAAGAAATTGATCCCGTTCACAAATCCTCTGCGATTAAAACGTGGTCAGATGCCATATTTCCAACTTGACCGCCAAGGATTCCGTCCGATTCAATTTCCGGATACTGCTCAGGAAAACGGACAGTATTGCCAGCTTCCCGGTCGTTTGGATTGGGAATATGAGCTCCCAGTATCGAAAATCAAGGTAGTGGCTGCGAATGATGACAAGGATCTTACCGATCAGGCATCAATTAAAGTCAATGGCGTTAAGTTGTCTTGGGGGCAATCCGCATTAATTCCCGAGGCTTACCTTAAGGAAACTGCGGTTGAAGTTGCTGTTCAGGGATACGAAACCAAGCAAGACTACGTCAACCTATGCCGTTATGACAATATCGTTGTAAGGATGCACAGAGCCGAATGCGAGAAAACTTGGAAGATTGAGTTAGCTAACGGCCATACGGCAGACATGACACTTCGCTCAAAATACCTCTGTGGTGATAAATATGAAAGCCCTCTGAAAGGATATGATAGAGAAGACGGAGTCCTACGGCACACCAACTTCGGCGTCTGGAAACAACGCATCTATGGTTTCCTCGCTGCCGTGGTCATATGTTTGTTCATAATGATTTGTGCTGCCATTTATGGCTGGTATGAATCACACACCTTTGAGTGGCAATTAGGGTGGCCTCCTCTACAGGTTGAGAAGATACAAAAGGCTCAGCAAACAGAGTACCAAACCCCCGACTCCTATGGCTATGGTAGCGGCGATGTAGCTCCTGCAAATTCAGAGGTCCCTTCAATTGATAAGGCGATAGCATATCTCGACAACAACGACAAGTGGAATCGGGACTCTCTTATCCAATACCCAGAATTGGAGGGGCTCTTTGAGGAATTAAACTCATATGATTTCAACAAATTGAAATCTCGTGAAGCTACTCTTCAAGGCTCAAACCGCTATCGTGAAGTGCTTTCTGCGATAAGGCAGAACGATTATAAGAGATTTTCGGGTAATTTCAATGGTGAAAACGACTATGTAATCACCGTTTCTCGATATATCGAAAAACTGAATAAGCCTGAAGCTGTCTCAAATCCTGTGCCGGAACCAAGGGTTGAAGCTAAGAAGGATAAAAAATCTGGGGAATCTCAATCCAAGGCAAAAGAAAAAACCAAGAAGCAGCAAGAGAATAAATTCAACGCTAAAGACTTGAACTAATGAATAAGCCAATCAAAATACTACTCCTCGTAGTCGCCGTAATTGTGGCTATAGGTGGCGTGCTCTTCTATATGAAGACTATCGTATCGCCGCCTCAGCAGTTGAGTTTCAAGAATCAATATGAAATTCAACTCAAGAAGGATATTGAAGATTTCCGTAAAGTAGGGCAAGACTCTCTGGAGAGAACTTTTGCCATGTTGGCAGATAAATCTCGCCGATTCAAAGCAGAATCAGTGATTGATGAAAAAGCCTTCGACCAGAATTATGCTGAAATCATAGGTGTCTACTCGCCCAAATTGGCCCAATATTGTTTTGGCCAATTTTCAAAATCGGTATGGGATGACGGTGACCTTAAGTGGATGGAGGGCCGAATAGCCCAACTCCGTGATCTGACAGTAGAGAATGGCTCCAAGAAAATAATGAGCGATTTCAGCGAGGCAGATGGCAAATTCACTATTATCCTCAAAACAATTGGGAAATATCGCGAGGCCAAAGCATTATCCAACAGAACTGGTTTCTCGGGACTCGATGAAGCAAGAGCCCGCATTAATAAAGCAAACCAGTACAAGCAGGACGATTATTTGAAGAACAATGCGTCTTTGGTGAAAGCACTTAACAATCTTCCAAGTCGGCTTGAGGCGTCTCATTATGCTACACTCCGATCAAAGGTCAATCAGCTGGCAAACTATTATAACTATTCCGCAGATAGTTATGACACCATGTCCGACCGTGTTGTTGCCGCATTAAAGGAATACAAGCAAAATGCTCGCTCTGTATATGGTGAGGCAAGAAGTCTTGATGGCTTAGAGTCCGACGCATCACGCTACTACAGCGCTGCTGTTGAATATTATAAAAATAATTAAAGATCAAATAATGAGAAAGTTCATTGTTGCATCGTTGTTGATGTTTTTCTGTTTCAGCTTGACCCTCATGGCTCAGGATGCCACAACCGTGACAATGTCGATTGCTGAATATGAAAGTATGAAATCTCGTATGGATTCCCTAAATTCAGTCATTCGGCACATGACTTCAGTAGCCGACTCTCTGTCTCTTTCTCTTGAAACACGAGATTCAATAATATCCAACCTAAGAAATGACTTGGCACAAGTCAACACTCAAATGAGTAGCGGTAATTCTCAGATGAGAGCTCTAAAAGATTCAATCCAAGCTCAACAGACTGAGATATCACGTCTTAACGAAGAAGTGGCCTCTCTTGACATGGTGCGACTCCGCTATGCCAATGGGCGACTTCAACTTCCTTACGACGACAAAAAAGTAAGGGAAGCCATTGAATTATTCAACTCCATCAAAGATGAGTCTTTAAAAGAACAATGTCAGGATGTCTTAGTATGGTTGAACCAATATGGTTATTATGTACGCGATGTTAAAAGCCTAATCCAGACTCTTCAAGATGATCCACGCCGAAATAACAAATTTCAGTTTGATGCATGGAAGGCCGAAGCGTTAAGAAACATCAGCAACAATTCATATCAACGAGATAGTAAGGGACATCAATTCACCATCATTTATCTCGATAACATCCTTTTTGCTGCGAAAGGTCGTATCGAACGAGCGGACAGCAAGTCTTTTGTGGATTTCTCTGACCTATTAGAGCGATTTTAACACTGAATGAAGAAGTTATACCTCATATTACTGCTATTCGGATTTGGCCTTAACTTATTTGGTCAAACATATTCATCCGAACTTCTACAAGCCGCAAAAAATGGAGATGGCGAAGCTCAGTTCAATCTGGCGCTTTGCTACCATAATGGTTATGGCGTTGCTGAAGATAAGAAGCAAGCGTTGTACTGGACAGAACAAGCCGCAAATAACGGAATCGCTGTTGCCCAGTATAATGCAGGATGGTATTATGAGAATGGTGTCGGGACAACTGCGAATCCATACACGGCTTTCCGATGGTATAAAAAGGCCGCTGATGCAGGCGAACCATCTGCAGAATTGGCGGTTGGGCGATGCTATTATAATGGGAATGGCATCGCTAAAGACATAGAAGAGGCTCTAAAGTGGTATAAAAAATCGGCAGTCGATGGAGATGCAGATGGGCAAACTGCATTGGCATTTGAATATCTGTTTGGGATTAATATGAAGCCAGATGCTTTTCTCGCTACATATTGGTTTAGGAAAGCCGCTGAACAAAACGACCCAGTTGGTCTCTATTGGCTTGGAGAATGCTATGAGAGCGGGGTTGGTGTAGATGCAGATGAAGCAGAAGCTCTAAACAATTATCGCAAATCTGCCGAACTTGGATACCCTTTGGCTGAAGTTGCCATGGCCAAGGATGCCCTTCGCAAAGAATATTATTACTCGGCTCTTGACTGGTTGCGCAAGGCAGCCTCGAAAGAAAATTCTGATGCCGAAATTCTTCTGGGCATTTGCTATGAGAATGGCTGGGGTGTGACAAAGAATTTTTATGATGCTAAGTCCCATTTTGAAAAGGCAGCTCAGTATGGTGACCCGAAGGGATATACTAATGTGGGGCGGCTCTATGCTGATGAGGAATCTTCAAATTTTAATTTACCTTTAGCTTTCAAATGGTATAAAAAAGCAGCAGCCCAAGATGAGCCACAGGCACAAGGTATCATTTCATGGATGTATTTGACCGGGCAAGGAGCCGACGAAAATATCCCGGAAGGTCTCCACTGGTTGAATAAAGCTTGTGAAAATGGCGACCTTTGGGCTCTAACAACTGGTGGTTTGCTTTACTATGAAGGAGCGGAAGGCCAGCTTGCCAAAGACTATACCAAAGCTTTTAGATATCTTTCTGGCGCTTATGAATCCGGTGAGCTCGAGGATGAAATGAAAGCTAAGGTGGTCGAAGCATTGGCCAATTGCTATCAATATGGTCGCGGTACCACCAAAGACCTCGCTAAGGCCAATGAGTTGAAATCATTGTATTCTCAACTTACGGGCACTACATTAACCACCTCTCCGTCCACCCCCCGGCAAGTAGCACCTCGACGCACGTCAAAACCTCAAAAGAAAAGCAAATCCAAGACACTCCCTTCTTGGGAGGACAAGATGAAAAAGTAGTATGAAAAAGAGCATTTTAGTCATAATATTATTATCTTTCTGCACATTAGTTAATGCGCAGGGAATTGGCTCGCTTAATTCTTTGCTTAACACATATTCAAGCAATATTAAAGTCTGCAATCCATACAATCCACAACGCGGATCTTGCATATACAACACGAACTATATGCGAGCTGAGTTGCAAGGTAAGTATCTTGTTTTGACCTTTGGATTCGGATATGATGCGGAGAGAGGATACATTGATGAGGATGTTCTTAAAATTGATTTGTCAACTGCCACCTTTAAGAATGGTTACTGGTCTAAAGGGTGGGATGGCAAATGGCAGCAGAATGGCGCCAAGGAGATTCTGTCTATAACGGATGATAATGGCATGGATGTCTATATAACAGGCCGCCAAAACTATAATCAAGGAACCAAGCAGACTCTTCTCTCAGAGTTCTACATCACTTTTGGGACCGGGCCTATAGCCAACAGAGTAGTAAAAGAAATATACTCGCTACAAGAGAAATATAAAGCAAAAGAGCCGTGGCTGGTAGATGATTCTACACCTCAGCCTAATAATACTCTGAATCAACCAACTCCTACAGAGAACAAAAGCAAGGGTAAATCAAAGCCCCAGCTCCGTTCATGGGAAAGCAAAATGAAAAACAAATAAGGCATAATATATGAAATCGCGTATAATCCTGACATTCTTATTCTTAACGATGGTCATCTGTGGATTCGCCAAGGATGACATAAAGCGGCCTGAATCATACAACTATGTTCGTGGCGTTGAGGCTGTTCAAAATCAGAACTACAGAGAGGCTTATGACTACCTGACTAAAGAGATTGGAGACAATCCCAAGAATGGCTATGCCTATAGCTGGTTGGCAACAATTGACGAGTACAACGAGGATTATGGCAAAGCCCTGTCCAATTGCGATTTGGCATTAAAATATCTCCCCAAGAAGGATAAGGTTTATGTAGCATACGCTCATAAACTAAAGGCAGAGGTTTATAAGGACCTTAAAGAAACAGACAAGGCAATTGCCGCATATGATGCTGCTATTAGAATTTCACCGGAAGATGTCGATTTAAGAAACGACAGAGGTAATCTGTACTACTTCTTAGAGATGTATGACCTCTCTGATTTGGATTACAAGAAAATAATCGAATTAGAGCCAGCTAATGCACTTGGATATTTAGGCGTAGGTAGAAATCTTGTGGCAAAAGAAAAATATGAAGAAGCCATACCTCAGTTTGATTATGCCATAAAGCTGAATTCTGATTACGGAAGGCCCTATGCATTCAGGGCCCAGTGCTATTTATTGTTGCAAAACTGGAATAAGGGAACAGACGATCTCATTTCTGCGTTAGGTGCAGATAGCGACGATAAGGCATTCTCTCTCATGCAGGATTTAAGTGGTGAGGCTTTTGATCTGATGAATGCCAAACTGAAGATTCAGTCCGCGAAAGAGCCCAATGAATCAAAATGGCCATATTATGCTGGAGTTATTCACGAGCGTGCTCAAAAGTACCGTTCGGCCATTGACCACTATAGCGATGCCATGAAGAGAAATGCTAGTCCAGTTGCGGCGGAGCGCATTGCCAACTGCTATCAAGATCTTGGCGATTTTGCAGAGGCTCTTGTATGGACAAACAGAGCCTTTGAATTAAATCCAGATGATTATGACTTGGTTCTTCTGAAAGCTGACCTTTTGAATGATTCTGGTGATGTGGATGGAGGGATAGCAGAATTAGATAAATTTGTTCAGAAATACCCGGAGTTTTTCTATGGATATTACCGCCGTGGATTCTTCAAAGATAACGCACAGCGTATAGATGACGCTTTGGAGGACTACACTTTGGCAATAGCGCTTAATCCTGATTATGCATATTCCTACTTGGGCCGAGGAGATATGTATCGATTCAAGGGAGAAAGCGCCAAAGCTAATGCCGACTATAGAAAGGTGATAGAGATAGATACTATCCCTGAAAGCAATTCATGCGCTCAGTATGCGTTCTTTGAACTCGGAGAGCCGGATAAAGCCATTGCATTCATGGATTCAATAATTGCGAAAGAGCCCAATAATGCCGGTAATTATTACGATGCCGCATGTCTCTACGCCCGCATGGGGAAGAAAGACAAATCGTTAGGGTCGCTTATGACTGCACTTGAAAAGGGATATCGTCGGTTCGCCCACATTCTTGCTGACGATGACCTGGCTTCAATTAAAGATACAGATACATTCAGAAACTTAATGGAAGAGTATCAACAAAAGCAGGCTCAAGAAAATAAATCCAATTCTGAAGATGAGTATATAGAGGAGGTGGTGACGATACCCTTTACTAAAGAAGGCGGCGTCTATAAGGTCAAATGCACAATCAATGATCTTCCTCTACACTTTATCTTTGATACTGGAGACAGCAGCGTCTCGCTCTCCATGGTGGAAGCGAATTTCATGATGAAGAATGAGTATCTAAAACCGACAGATGTTGTTGGCAATCAACATTTTGTCGATGCTAACGGCGACATCAGCGAAGGCACGATTATCAACCTCAATCATGTCAATTTCGGAGGCCTAGAACTTCCCAATGTCAGAGCTTCTGTGGTCCGCAATCAGAAAGCTCCACTACTGCTGGGACAAACGGTTCTGAGCCGTCTCGGGAAAATCGAAATTGACAATGAAAATCAGCAATTAAAAATCACTCACAAAATCAAAAAATAACATGAAACGACTCCTAATCCTCTTTTCGGTAATCGTGGCTATGGTAGGATTTACCAGCTGCGTGAACGAAAATGTTGCTAAGCTCAAACGAGAGGTCGAAGCAGCAGACAAACAATGCCCGGTGAATATGGGCATGATGGGCGATATGCTCAGCCTAAAATATGATGAAAAAGCGAAGGAAGTTCAAATGTACTTCTCTCTGCATGAAGATATAGCAAGCATCGATGCTCTTAAGAATAATGAGGATATGGCATTAAAGTCCATGAAACTCTCCTTTTCAAGAGACCAGTCCAAGGAAATGCTTAAACAAATGATTAATGCAGGTGCTGGCCTCAGTATCACATATAAAAGTGCTTCAACTGGCAAGTCTTTCAAGGTGTCACTCAGTCTTGATGAACTCAAGGAAATCAGGGATAATCCCATGTCTGAGATGGAAGTCAATCAGATGCTCCTCGAAAATTCAATGGCGATGGAAAATGCCAGATGCCCTTACCTTGTAGACCAAGGAATGGAAATGGTCAAAGTCTTCGATGATGGAGAAAACATCGTTTATAGTTGCCGTTTGGACGAAGAGTTATATGATATGTCCGCTTTTGAGTATGCCCAGGCTGAAATGAAGCAAAACATGAAAGAGATTCTGAAAGATCCAATGATGAAACAACAACTCGGAATCATTCAGAAAGTTGGCAAAGGCTTTGTATATCGCTTTTATGGAGATACGAGTGGCAAGAGCGTTGACATCACCTTCTCAAACGACGAATTAGCTTATCATACAAGATAATCGATGAGAGACATTCCAAGTATAAAGAAACTTGCCATTGTTCTCGTTGTCACGACAGCAATGGCAAGTTTGTTTAGTTGCAGTAAACAGGCTAAAGTCATTACTGCAGCATCTGAGGCTATTAACCAACGTGACTACAATCAGACATTGAACACTATATTGGAGCTCAATGATGACGATATTCTGAAGTCAGACACTCTGATGCAGTTACTCTCAACAGCGTACTACGGCAAACAACTTAAGCCACAACATAATGTGGCTATAGATTGCTACGACTTCGATATTACCCCATCTGGTGATGCAATAATATTTACCGATTTTCACAACGGTTCTCTGAATGTTTATTCTTATCCAGAACTTAAGCTACAGCGCACTATTCTTCTTCCGACAAAGGCTTATAACATTGATATAAGCCCGAATGGGACAATCCTTGCAGCTGCTATGGCGGAAAATACAGTCATTCTTTATGACTTGTCATCAGGTCAAAAGCTTAAGGTATTGGAGGGACATACCAATAGGGTGAGAGACGTTAAATTCAGAGATGAAGGTTTTTTATTTTCTTGTAGTAATGACCAAAAGATAGCCGCCTGGGATGTCGCTACTGGAGAACCTCATTGGGGGAAGCATCAGCACTCAAAAAACATCAAAAATCTACAATTGAGTAACGACGGCACCAAGTTGATAACAGCCTCCAATGATGGAACTGCCAGTATTTTGACTGCTGTCGGTGAGAATGTCGGTGCAGAGGAATTGCGAGTCATCCATGGAGATAATTACGTAAACGATGCTGCCGTAACGCCTGACAATAAATACTTGGTAACCGTTTCTGGCGACGGGTATGCTAAAATCTGGAACGCGGAAGATGGTCGCTCCGAACACTATTTATTCCTGAATGATCCTCTCGGGGCTGTTGATATCTCCGACAATGGGAAACTCATTCTCGTAGGTGGCAGACGCTTCGTTTATGTAATCGAGACTGGAACGGGCAATGTTGTTGCCAAAATACCCGGCTCTAATAAACCGATATGGTCCGTCAAGTTTATAGACAATTCCCATTTCGCATTTGCCGACAACTCTCGTTTTTGGCAAGGCGAGATACTAACTGGCGAAAAGCTTTTAACGGCTGCTAAAACCGCTAATTGACTCTTTGACCACTATTGAGAGCACCATTATTTCGGTAAGTGCGGTAACTTAATTTTATATAAGCAAGAAATGAAGCTCTTATATTTTATCTTTATAGGTTTGGCTTTGTTATTTGGTTGCACAAGGAGCGATAGTCAGAGACAAGATAAAGATTCCATCACCATGAGTTTAACAGTGGAGGATATTATCAATGCGACGACAGACACAGCCTTGTATGTTTCGCACGACACAATAAGTGGGATTCCGTTCATTATCTTGAAGATGAATAGCGAAGTGGCTTATGTCACAATGGCAGACTCTGTTATTCCCGATAGGGAGAATCCGTCGATATTCCTATGTGTCGAAGCTGCTTTTACAGGTGAACTGTTGAAAGAGTTCAAAACGACGAATATTGCTGGGAATTATGTCATTGACGGCACGAAGAGAAATGGATATAATTGCAGAGCCAATACCGGCAATTTATTTGCGGACCCTGATGGTTGTGTTGTCATATCTCCCAATCGCTACTGTACCGATCAAATAAAAGTGGCTCAGTCACGAGGAGGCTCGCTGTTCCAGCAGATGTTGCTTATTGATGCCGGAAAAAAGGTTTATAGGGATACACCTGTTAAACTCTCATCGAAGAATATCTATAGGGCGGCTTGTTGCTATCCAGATAACGAAGGTTTTGCGATAGTTCAATCAGGAAAGCCTTTGGCTTTGGCCGATTTCATTGCAGCACTTCAAAAATTGGGATTCGCCGATGCTCTGTATCTCGACATGGGACGCGGCTGGAATTATGGTTGGTATCGCCAGACATCAGATAGCCCGGCAACGAACTTCTTTGATTACAAATCACCTTATCAAACCAATTGGCTGGTGATTAAGAAAAAAGCATCAGGGTATGAAACTATTTGAAAGATTTAAGAAAAACAAAACTGATAATCCGTCAGAAAAGATTATTTCTGACAAAGACGATGTCCGGCATACAAAATGGGCTCTGATTACATGAGCGGTACGCCGATTGAGCAAAACTATCTCGCCACTGTACTCCGGTGGGCCGCACGTCGGGATGGCATCAAGGATGTCAGCGATTTCATGGCTCAACATCAGTTCGACCCCAATGCGAGCAAGCTGTGGCAATATTATATGGCTGTAATTACCTGGATTCAGTCAACCTTTACGAAATATCGCAAGGAAATGAAGGGACTCGACTGGGGCGAAATGTACGATGAGTTCCACAAAAACCTTTATGATGTAGCCGCACTGGAAACTCAAATCAAGGAGCTGATGGAGGATGACGAAATCATGAAGAAGGCCGGCATATTCCGCTATGTCCTGATCGGCGACCTGCGCGACCTCTCATTCCGCACCTTCGACAAGAAACAAAAACGCGAGGCATACGAGCGTCAAAAAGGCATCTGTCCTCACTGCGGCAAACACTTTGAACTGGAAGAAATGGAGGCCGACCACATCACGCCATGGAAAGAGGGTGGCACAACAGTCCCCGAAAACTGCCAGATGCTCTGCCGCAACTACAACCGTCTCAAAGGAGCAAAATAATACGATGCACCAGAACGCCGCCTGTGGCGGCCAAAATTTTTGAGAAAATCATAGGGCAACGCCCTCGGTTTGCTTTTGCAGATCCGAGGGCGTTGCTGGCTATGGTGAACGAAGTTTAATCTTTGAGGTTGTTGGCGCGGAGCCAATCGTCGCGGCGGTGGCGGCATTCGCGGAGGGTTGGGGCCACGGTGCTGAAGAGGTCTCCGTTGGTGGCGCGGTAGTCGTACATGATGCGCTGGAGGCGCTTGCCGTGGCGCGAAGAGTAGAACTTCTCGTATTGTTCGGTGCCTGGGGTGGTGGTTGTGCTCACTCCGTTGGCGGTCATTTTAGTTGCCATGTCTTAGGGGTGTTGTGACCTCCGCCGGATGCCAAGCAAGGGCGGAGGTCGGTGAAACTTATGCTGTCATTCTCTTGCGGATGGGGAGGGTGTTGGCGTTGGCCAAGTCGATTATCCGCTGATGGTTCTCGGTGTCTTGGTTGTGGTGTCCGTGGCATTGGATGACTTTCATCGTCTCCAATGAGATTTCAACCACCTCGGCTATTTCTTCTCCACGATAGGCAACGAGAATAAGCGACTGCTCTTTAACGTAATAGCGGGAAGACGCAATGCAGATAGATAAGCGGTTGCCGATTTCGTAGTAGTCATCAATGGTGTCAATGGTCTTAAACTCGAAGTCTCCGGCTTGGATGCAAAGTCCGAAGAAACGGCTTTTGAGTTCTGTGAACTTCTCTTGGTCGGCTTTGGCTCGTTCCCTCTCTTGGGCTCTGCGCTCAGCCTCGCGGATGCGGTTGACCTTCTTCATATAGCGGTCATGCTCTGTCCTCAGCGACTTGGGGCAAATGAGCGATGGGGATTTCACGTCCTTGCCGAAACGCTCCAACATCCGGAGGTAATCATACCACATGCCGATTTCGGTGATGGTGTATCCGGCTCTTTTGGCTATCTTGTAGCTTGCCCAATAGCGTTCTACATCCATCTTGTGGGTGTTGTAGTAGCGGAGCATTCTGTTGTCACCGGATTTGATAAGGGTCTCTGCGATGGGCGATGTCAGCAACATATTGACCAAATCGTGGATGGCGATGCCCTCGACTGCTCCGGCAAAACCATTTCTCAAAAGTGTCGGGATGGTCTTGATTTCCGGATAGAGAAACTGGTCTGCCAACTGACGGAAAACGTCATTGTCGGTGCGTATCTCGGTGGGTGTTCCCCATGCGAATGAATCAGCGTAGATGCCCATACATCTTTGGATGGCTATCAGCGATTTCACGCCCTTCTCGTTCCACCAATAAGAGCCTATCTCAATGAATACCGGATTGGCGTGTTCTCCCTTGGTCATCTTCACCTCCATCATGAAGATGCGGAGCACTTGGTATCCCTTCACGGTGGTGAGGATGTTGAAATAGGTCTTCGCCTTGGCGGTTCGTCTCTTGGTGTCAACCACTTGGAGAGTGCGCTTGCAATGGGGGCAATGGCAAGTGTCGGCTTTACCCTCCATCTTCCACGTATGTCCGCAGGTCATGCAGGTTGCCATACGGCTCACGGGGAGTCGGTATGCCTGATGCTCGATGGTCTCGTTGAGTGCCCATGACTTCTGTGCTTTGGTCAGTGGGCGGAGATTGTGGCTGAGTGCCACAATCTCACGTTCTCGGTTACTGCGTGGTTTCATATCTCGGAGGGATTAAAAGTCAAACAATGAGGGTTGTGCTTGCTGGGGTTGCTGAGCCTTGGGGCGTTCTGCCTTACGGCGGAGTCGGTCGGCTTCCTCACGTTGGAGTTGGTCAATGGCCTTCTGCCTTGCCTCGGCTTTTTCCTCGTCGGTGAGTTCCACCACATGGTTTACCACCACTCGGCAGTTGCTGACGTTGCCGACTTCCACCTCCGGCTCTTCATAGTAGTGGATGGCGAGTCCATAGACCTCATCATCGGTCAGACCGCATACGCCCATCTTCTGCACCTCGCTGAAAATGAACTTGGCGCAATCCTCAATCGTCTTTGAGGGATTTGCATACTTGACGGCGAAAAGCGCGTCATTCTCAGCCTTACTTTCAAGGTATTCGCGGATTGTGTCCTGGAATGCCTGTGTACCTTTCATTTCGTTTGCCATAGCTTTGAGTGTCTTAAAGTTCTTCGTTATAGATGATTAAGCAGTCCTCCACCTCGGTGGGGAGTCCCCACATGGGATTGTTGCTGAAATATGGTTGGGAGTTACCATCCTTGTCGGTCAGCGGATAGATGGTGTCCACCTTCCACTCCTTCCACCATTGGTCGATGGCTTGGATTTCCTCCTCGTTGACTCCCTCGGTTTCTCCGTTGATGAGGTAGTCAAGCGCCCATGTCGGGATAGGCTCTACGGTCTTATACTTCATAGTCTTGGGGTGTTAAAGGGTGAGTAACCAGAATATTATAGCAGCTGCGGTGGCAATGGAAATCAACCAACCCGCACCTCTGAGCATCGGCTTCAGTATCGCCCAAAGGAGCAATCCGACAACCGAAAGAACTATCATCACCACCACCTTCAGCACCCTGCGATATGCGGTATGAGCTGGAGAAGGAGTGAAGCTCGTTTCTGAATTATGTCTAACTGTCTTTGTCATAAGGCGATATTTTTTTAAAACCGATATGCGTCTAATCGCTATCGAAGTTTGTTCGCTCGTTACCCGCCGGGCGTGCCGAGGAAACAAAGCGGTGTTCGTGCCCGTGATGAAAAAATACGAGCTGAGGAACGAAGTCTGGAGATTTTTTCACCACAGGCGGAAGAATGCCGCTTCCCGGCACGTTTCTCCAACCGAGCGAACAATACTTGTGATGCAGTTAGACGGATTACTGATTGAAAACATAGAGCCGTCAGTGCCTTCCGAGGTGACAAAGACAGATAGACATATCGCAGAGAAACCCATAATGCCGGCCATCGCGGTCGGCATCGATATGATAAAGTCCTATGAAAAGAGTATGCCCTTGAAAACAGTCCTCTCGGACTTTCATGGCGTGCTCCGGCGGTGAAAGTGTATCGCACGCAGACATGGCGGAGGGCGATTCTCTTTCACCGGTAGCCGCTCTCAACAACCGGGGAGTGATTGGGCGGCGAAACAAGAGGGCGTAAAGGTGATTGCATGGCGGACATTCCCTATCAGGCGAAGGCGTTAAGAACTCGCGCTTGCCGAAGTGAGTCTTGCGACCCGCCACCGGCGAAGATTGCAAGGCGTTTCGACAAGCTGGAATTTAGCCTTCGCCCATCAGTCGGTGAGCGGTCAATATGTTTCAGTGGCTCGCCACCGTAACATATCGACGGCTCAACCGACGACAACACGTCCTCCGTCCAATTGCCTCGCCCCGCAGTGATGACGTCCCAATCTCTTCCCGGTTTCAGCAGGCTTCGCAGAAAATAGAGTGTTTTCAAGGGTTTTGCCGCTGGTCACGCATAAGAGGATGTTAAAGCTAATAACCTGTTACAAGCATTTTTAACACTACGCATACCGTGTACATCGGAAAAAATTGCTAACTTTGCATATCCGGTTGAAAAACACCGCAGAACATTGAAATTCTGACGTGTGCAAAACGTGTACATTGAAGAACAAGCAAACAGAAGCTACTGAATCTCAGTCAACTATATTTGTAACTCCGGCCTCTCCGGGGTCACTAATTTGAAACTCAACTACTTGCAAATCGAGTAGTTGAGTTTTTTCGTTATAGGTATTTTGTCCACATATTAGCCATCGGGCTGAAATCACATAGAGACTTCAAGATTAAGCGGGTGGTGAGAGAGACCTTATATCGGCGACAATGTGACGGAAGATGTTAGAGACGGACATGGGGCGTCGGATGGGCCGGGGTTTTTCGAAGAACACGATTGGTTAAAAGGGAAAGGTATGAGCGGAAATAATGTACCACTTCTCAGGTGGTATATTTGGGTGCGAGTGGTATGTTCAGACTTCCTATTCATATGATGGTTTAAAAATATTATGTAAAAGGTTGTATCGATACAACCTTTTTTCTGAGATTTATTATTAACTTTGCACGGGTATAACGCAAATTTTGTATGAAGTATCTCAATATCAAAAAGGCGCTTGCCGCTTGGCAGAACATACAGCCGCTCTCTGAGAAAGACAGGGAGAGGCTTAGTCGTCGTTTTACTGTGGATTTCAATTACAACAGCAATCATATCGAGGGCAACACGCTGACTTATGGGCAGACAGAAATTCTGTTACTGTTCGGCAAGGTAATCGGCGAGGCCGATGTGCGCGACGTTGCGGAGATGACGGCAAGTAATGTCGGTCTGCGGATTATGACAGAGCAAGCCGCCGTTAAGGATATACCGTTGACGCAGAATTTTATACGGACTTTGCATAAGACCCTCTTACGCGATGATTACATAGTCTATCGTAATTTGCCGGGTGGCGTACAGACAAGCTATATAATCCACGCAGGGCAATATAAAACAAGGCCCAATAGCGTAATCACAAGATACGGTGACCGATTTGAGTATGCCTCGCCGGAGGAAACTCCCGGACTTATGGCTGACTTGGTGGACTGGTACAATACCGCTGAACAGGAAGGCAAATTATCTCCGGTTGAGTTAGCCGCGTTGTTCCACTACCGCTATATCCGCATACATCCTTTTGAAGACGGCAACGGACGTATTGCCCGACTGATGGTGAACTATATTCTCACTCGCCACAATTATCCGATGATTGTAGTCCGCAGCCGCAGGAAAAGCGAATATCTCGAAGCACTCCGTCAGGCAGATCTCGAAGTAGGTCCTGTGCCGACCGACGGAGCTCACGCGGACATCAAGGATATACGCCCATTTCTAAAGTATTTCAACAATCTGGTAGCGACAGAGGTATATAATGATGTATTGTTTGTCAGCGAGAAAAATGAAAATGTATGGTGGTATGACGGAGAACGGATTGCTTTCCGTACATCCAATTATACTAAAATTCTGAACGCTATGCGTACCCAACCGACGCTGACACTCGCAGACATGAAAGAAGAAACCGGCATCAGCATTACAGCCATCCAAAAACTGCTTGACCAGCTTATTTCAAAAAAGTATGTGGAACGCGGCGAGAAAGAAGGAAGCTGGAGAGTGTTCCTGACGCAATAATAGACCACTTTATGGGAGGGATTTTCAATCAAAGGGGACAATAGACCATCCGGACTATTTCAGCGGATGAAGTTTGTGGGCTGCCAGGGGAATTCGCGGTCGGGAGCGGGGATGGTCGCTATGCCGTGGAATTTCTTGAGTATCCAGGCCATGTTGCGGGCCATGGTGCGCATTGTCTGCATGCCTTCCAGATCGCGGCTTACTTCGCCTTTTTCGCGGCCGTAGGCTATGTTCCAGTATTGCGAGGTTACGATGGGCATGTTGCACATCTCGAACATAGAGTTCATAGTCTGCAATGCCGATGTGGCGCCTCCACGGCGGCAGATGCAGACGTTTGCCACGGGTTTGTAGTGGAACGCCGTGCCGTTGCTGTAGAGCATGCGCTGGATAAGGCAGAGGACGGAGCCATTGGGTTGCCCGTAGTATACGGGCGTTCCGAATATGAAGCCGTCGGCTTCGGAGGCGATGGCCGAGATGCGGTTGGCGATGTCGTCGGAGAATACGCAGCGTTGCTCTTCTGGATGGTTCTTACACCACTGGCATGCGATGCAGCCGCGTATGGGCTTCGTGCCGATTTCTATAGTTTCGGTAGCTATCCCTTCCTGCTCCAGAATTCGGGCCGCTTCCGTGAGTGCAGTGAATGTGTTGCCGCCTATACGCGGGCTTGCGCTTACCAATAATACTTTCATGGTTTGAATTCAGGGGACAGGCTGCCGGCCGATACCGTTATATGAGGAGGCCGACAGCCTGAAAGATTGTTCGATTCTGCAAAAATACGGAAAATTTGGAAATAAGAGGGCTTTTGAAGCCCCGCTTGGCGGGTGGGCTTATGTCTGAGGGCGGGAAGAGGTAGAGGTTGTGGTAGATGCCGTGGGCGCGGGGTGTTCGTAGGAGGTGGCATCAGCACGGAAAACAAACGATTTGCGTTTCACGATGGCCAGCACGAGTACCGCTACACATAGGAATCCGTTGAATATGAAGGAGAAGTTCGGGTCCGACTGGGCGTCGAATAGCCGCTTCATGGCGCTGACAATGAAGGGTACGCAGGAGATGCCTATGTAGTTGCATGTGAGCAGATAGGCGAAGTATTCGGTCGACTTGGCCGCTGTGGGGGCGATGTAGGATGTCTTGTCGTAGATAATCGGCTGGATTACGCCGTAACCGAGGCCCATTATGAAGACGCCGGCGATGTAGCATGCCGTGTGGTGGAACAGCCCGGTGATGAACAGCCCGAGAATGCATAGCACTATAGCGGCCTGAACAGTGGAGCTGTTGAATACCGATATGATTCGTGTAAGAAAGAAGCCCGCCACGGTGGCCGCAGCGAAAAACATTGCCGTGGCTACACCGACATCGCCGGTGGATAGGCCGTAGTGCTCCATATCGAAGGGAAGGTAGTAGGAAACGACCTCGGTGGCATAGGTCATGATGAAATATAGTGCCATCACTCCGAAGAGCAGCACAAGAGCCCGGCGCCCCTGGAAGTGGAAGTTCGGGCTTGCTGGTTTGTGGGTTGCTATGGTCTTCTTGATATCGGCGTCGGAGGGACGCGCCGGTTCTGCTTTAGGCTCGTAGGGAGGTCCGGGGCGCACCGCTTTGTGGGAGTCGATATAAGTGTCGGTCATAAACGGGATGAGCAGCATCGGTATAATGGGAATCATGTAGACGACAAAGGCCAGGTGCCAGTTGATGGAGGCCATCCAGCCGACGAAGAGCGTAGCGAAAATCACGGAGAAGTTGGAAAGGCTCGATTTCATGCCGAGTTGCTTTGTACGCGCCTTCCCTACGAAATGCTGCGAGATCAGGCTGGCGGCGAGCGGTATGACCAATCCGCAACCCACTCCGAGCAGACAGCTCAGCAGAATGAGCTGTATCATCGAAGTGGCGAAGAAATAGAGTACGCCGGTAAGGGTGTATATGCCCAGCCCCGTGGCGAGTATCGCCATCTGGTTTTTGGGTGTGCAGATTTTGCCCGAGCAGAGAATAAATGGAATCGTCACCAGATTGGGAAGCACCGTAAGGAGTTGAATCTCAAGTTCGGTGACGTTTTTAAAAATCTGGTCGAGTTTGCCCATGATGGGAGATATGGCCAGTCCCGGAAGATTTACCACGAGCGATATCGAAAGTATCGCAATCAGTGAGATGTATGGAATTTTACCATAGCCGGTTTCTATGTATTTCATGACATATACATATAATTGGTGAAGTGGGGGAGTGTCGGTAAGAGACAATGCGCTGAATACGGGTAAATCAAGGGAATCACACTCTAATAAACGCGGGCATGATTGAAAAGGTTTTGACCCCGGGATAAAATGTTGCCATAGTGGAAACAAAACCGTTGGCCGGATGTTTATAAATTATCGATAAAGAGCTAAATCGTGTATTTTTTCGGAATCAAAAACGTGAATTCAACTATTCTGGTAAATTAAAGAAACATCAACATGAACTTCTCAAGAATAACAGCGGCTTTATGGCTGTGGGCGCTCTGCACGCTTGCCGCGTCGGGAGGCGATTCCATTCCCGATGCCGATAATCCGATAAAATTCGCCCGTGCCACCGATGCTGACCGCGCGGTGTTGAAAGCAGCCCGGGTGGATGAACCCGGCAAGGCTCCCGCATCGGTTTTTGTAGTCAAGACTGCCAACAGCGATTTTGTGATGACTATAGGCGGTGAGATAAATCCCATACTCGGCTGGGACATCGGCAATAATCTCTACAAGCAGTCGGGTGCCGGCATCAGTTTCGTGACGGCAGATATCCCGGTGCCGGCCTCGGAGGGCCATAAGGGCGATTATTACATCAATCCGATCAATGGTTTTCTGGACCTGCAGGTTGTGGGCTTCGCCGGTACGCCCAATCAGATTACCGGCTATGTCAAGGCGGGTACCAACGGTATTGACTCGGATATAATGCTCCAGCGTGCCTATGTGTCCTGGCGCGGGTTTACCGCCGGGATGAAGCTTACGCTCTTTCAGGATGCCTACGCCTGCCAGCCTCCCACCATCGACCCGGAGGGTCCGTCGGGATGCGTGTCGACAGTGGCTTATGAAATAGGGTACACATCTCGTTCATACAATGGTTTCCGATTCGCCGTGGCTGCCGACATGCCTTCCTATTATACCTCCAAAGGTTACTACAGGGGGAAGGATTATCCCTCGTTCGATGGCCATCAGGTGCTGAACGCCGACGCCGAGGAGATGGTGCCCGATTTCCCCGCTTGGATAGAATATTCATGGTCGGAGTGGAACCGCGTGCGTGTGTCGGGTATACTGCGTCATTATTCCTATCGCGATCTTGTGGCCGACAAGCGGCGCGGAGTGATGGGATGGGGTGTAATGCTGTCGGGCAATCTGCAGCCTGCACGGCCGGTTACGTTCTACTATCAGTTTGCCTACGGCAAAGGGATAGGCGCCTACCTTCAGGATATCGCCGGCAAGCCTATTTCATTCGTTCCCGACAATGAGTGCCCCGGCAAGATGAAGGCTTCGCCCATGATGGGCGCCAATATCGGTGTGAGTATCAATCCGTCGGCCAAATGGCAGATAAATGCAATGTTCTCCGAATCGCGCATCTGGGATGTGGAGGACTATTGCAATGCGCTCCCCGAGAGCCAGAACTACAAATATGCGCTCTATGGGGCGGTAAACTGTTTCTACAACATTACTTCCTATCTCCAGGCAGGAATAGAATACCTTTACGGCCGACGCACCACCTGGAACCACGGGGGCGCTTCCGACAGCCGAATCCAGACTCAGCTGGCATTCACATTCTGAACCGGAAGCGGCCTATCCTCCAGCCTTTATCTTAGTTATTTCAATTTCAACTTATTAAAACCATAATATTATGAGAGGCATAAAATCCGGCTACGGCAATAATACGTTGCCACTATGGGCCGTTTTCAATCTCTACGTGATTTTTATAATCACGTCGCTCCCCGGGCTCGCCATATCGCCGATTATGGGCGACCTGCAGAAGATCTTCCCGGGCACAAGCCAGCTCGAAACACAGTTTCTTACGCTCGGCCCCAATATCGCGGCTATCCCCTTTGTGTTTATCGGAGGCTGGATCGGCACGAAGTTCAACAACATGAAGCTCCTCAACTGGTCGTGTCTGCTTTATGGCATAGGCGGTGCATTGTTTTTTGTGGCGCCCAACATGATTACCCTCATTTTGCTCAGTTTCCTCATCGGAATTACAGCGGGTATCGTGTCGCCGCTTTCCACCGCCTTTATCGCCGACCTTTTCGGAGGCTCGAAGCGTACCGAGCAGTACGGCTACACTTCGGCCGTGCTCAATGGCGTCCTGATGATTTCTGTAATCGCCACCGGCTACCTTGCCAAAATCTGGTGGCGCCTGCCCTTCATAATCTATCTTCTTCCGTTCGTTCCGCTGTTTTTTGCCGCGAAGTTCAAGAAGTATATCAAGGAGCCGCAGGATATCCGAAAGAGCGACGCCAGCAAGGTCGGTGTGCCCAAGGTGCATTATAAATTCTCCGAGCAGGTGAATATGCCGATGCTAATCCGGTATTGCGTCTATTATTTCGTGATTACTCTGGTAATAGCGGCCATAAGTCTTTACATCCCCTTCCGTTATACCAATTCGTCGACCGCCGGCAATCTCACCTCGATTCTGTTCCTGGGCATCATGGCGTCGGGCTTCTCGCTCAACTGGTGTCTGCGCATTTTAAAGAACAGGGTGGCCATCGTGGTTATGGCGCTTATCGCTTTGGGCTTCGTGCTTATGGTCGTCTCCGACGCGGCCGTGATTGTGGGCATAGGCATTCTTATCTCCGCCTACTTCTATGGCATAGCTCAGCCGTACTACTACGATCGCCTTTCCGTAGCGTCTACGCGTGTGGCTCTTACCCTCACGCTGGCATGGTTCGCCTCGATGGATTCTATCGGCAATGTGGTGGCCCCGTTTATCATCGACGGTATAGCCAAGGTGGCCGGAACATCAACTTCGGCCCATCCGCTGGTGGCCTTCAAGGTTTGCATGTGGATTGCCTTCGTATCGCTTGCTGTAGTGGTTGTGCGTAAGCTTATCGTAAGCGCACGCCGCAACTCCGCCAGCCACGCTCCCGTTGCGGTTGCCGTGCAGCACGGAGACGAGGGCCCGACGGCAACCACCGCTCAGTCGGCCAACCCGATACCGGCCGACGTGCCTATCAAGAAGGTCAGCACCGACGAGATGGTCGGCATAGCGGCCAAAAACGCTGTGAACGCCGCCAAGGCTGCCGACCAGGCAGCGGAAGTAGCCGCTCAGGCAGCCCAGACGGCATCGGCCGACGCCATACATGCCGCCGAAGCGGCCCGCAAGGCCGCTCAGGCGCTCGACGCGACGCTGCAGGCGGAGGTGCATCCCGCATCGGCACCTGAAGCGGCTCCCGACAGCCAGGCCGATTCCGCCTCATCCACCAAATAATCTCCCTACTACATAAAATCCATATCAGGATTTTCCTTTAACAATCTACCACTATGTATCAACCCAATTTCAAGAACACCGCACCACGCGAGTTCGTGCTCAACGAGTATACCCGCGGCTTCGCCCAGTGTATCGACAACAACTGGAATTATGCCGTCTACGCCCAGGATCCGTCGGTCAGCATCTATCAGAACGAATACAATGCCGGCTACGTGCAGGGCAAGGTTCAGACCAACCGCGTAATTAAAGCCACCCGCAATAATACGTGGCGGTGGTATGTGCTCGACGAAGGGCCGGGTGCCGATTCGGTCACTCCTCCCGAAGGCGCCGTGGAAGCCGCCGTGAAGACCTTGGTCGACAACTACAACTATCTGACCGACTGGGCGGAAAAGAACAGCGGCGACGAAAAGGTGCAGGGCATAATCCGCTTGATGTACCGAATGCTCGGAATCTATCACGGCGCAGCCGACAAGGAGCCCCTGAAGGCTGTGACTTTCGACGACCTCAAGCTCGCCAACATGGATGCCGAGGATTCAACAATGCATTCGGCCGACGAGCCGCTCACATTTATCGACATTTATTTCCTCAACGGCCAGATGGACCTCTGGGACGCCGCTTCGAAAGAAATCGGTGTGGCCTTCAACAAGGTTGCGAAAGACGACGAGGCCAAGAAGCTCGACAAGCTCAACGGGCCTGCCGACCGGCTGAAGCCAGGCCGCTGCTCCGGATTCGTAAAGAAGATGGACAACGGAGAAATCTACTGGGCCCACACAAGCTGGTGCTGCCTGTTTGCCCAGACGTGTGCCATAACCTACGTGATAGGATCCGATTTCCTCACGCAGAACGCTTTCTGCCCCGGCCAGTTCGGCTCGAATACAGACTTCGGTTTCAATGGCCACGGCATCGGCTTCAACGAGACTACCGAAACGTATTTCTACAACGAATCGAAGACGCTCGGTGTATGGCTCACATGGCGCGCGGCGGCAGCCGAGAATTTCGCGCGCTCCATCGATGAATTCTATGACTACTGTCGGCTCGACAATACGGGCACCTATCTGAACGCGTATATGCTCGTGGATGCCTATCGCGGAGAGTTCGGCATGATCGACATGAGTTATGCCCGCTTCGCGCTCTTCAAGAGCGACGGCGAGAAGCTTACGGTGGTCGATTCCACCGGCTACGAGCCGAATTTCCTCGACTGGGACCACCATATGGTCACGGAGCGCCACGTGCTCGGCTGCAACATCCCGAGCTACAAGCGCATATGGCGTGAGCTCCAGACCATCGACGGCGCTCCCAAACGCCGCTATCAGCTGTGGCGCAATATAGCCAACGTACACGACATCGACAGCGCCAAGGCCCTGATAACTTACAACGAAAGCCTCGAGCCGATTTCTATAGCCGGCCGCTGGGACAAGAATATGGGCACGTCGGAGTTCCTGCGCTATCAGCCCCACGGCTCGATCGACGCCAAGGTGTTCGGTTCCGAGGAAATCAAAGCCGTGCTTTCGTCGCTCAGCATGAAGCCCTCGATTGATGGCGCCAAGACCTCATTCTGGATGAAGTTCGGCAGCCCGTATATCGACGGTACGCCTTTCGTGTGGAGCGCGAGCCGCTGGGCCCGCTTCAAGCTTCCCGAGGAGGTCGACTGTATTCCCGACGCAATCGATGGCGCCTGGAACAAGGTGAAAATGTTTATGGAATAACCCGCTTTAAAATCAATTGAATACTATGGCTACATATAAACCCGCCTTCAGGAATACGGAACCCACGCAGTTCGTTCTTGACGAATATACGTGTGGCTTCGCCCAGTGTGTCGACAACAACTGGAATTATGCCATTTATGCCCAGAACCCCGACGTGAGCATCTATCAGAACGAATACAACGCCGGCTACGTGCAGGGGAAGGTGCAGACCGGGGCAACCATACTTGCCACCCGCAACAACTCCTGGCGTAACTTTCTTATCGGGGCGACGCCACAGAATGCGCTCTCCATCGAGGTGAAGCCCGAATATCTCACGGTGTCGGCAAAGGTGCTGGTCGAGAACTACAATTATCTTTACCAATGGGTTTCGGCCCGAAGTTCCGACGATAAGGTGCAGAAGATAATACGCCTGATGTTCCGTCAGCTCGGCATCTACGACGGCGCCGCCGGCAACGCTCCGCGCACCGGCGTGGAGCTCGCCGACCTCCAGCTTTCCTCCATGGCCCCCGCGCAGGCTGCGCTCGGCTATGGCGATACGCCGCTTACTTTTCTCGATGTGGTGTTCATCAACTCCCAATACGATCTTTTCGATTGCCTGGGCGACCAGCTCGGACTCGTGATGGGATACGGAACCGCACACAAGACCTCTTCGAAAGACCGGCCGGACCACTGCACCGCGTTCACCAAAATGATGCCCGACGGCGAGGTGTTCTGGACCCACAATTCCTGGTGCTGCTTCTGGGCGCAGTCGTGTGCCGTTACGTACTGCATCGGTGAGGATTTCGTGACGCAGAACGCCAACTGCCCGGGTCAGTTCGGCTCCAACACCGACTTCGGATTCAACGGCAACGGCATCGGCTTTAACGAGACCACCCATGTCGACCTTTACGACAAGACGCGTGTGGCCGGCATATGGCTGACCTATCGCTCGGCCGCCGCAGAGCAGTTCGCCCGCAATATCACAGAGTTCTACGAATACTGCTCGCTCGACAATACGGGAACCTACCTCAATGGCTACCACATCGTCGACGCCAATACGGGCGAAATCGGTCTGCTCGACATGAGCTACAACCGGTTCGTCCTATTCCGCTGCGACGGCAAGGAAGTGAAGCTCACCGACTCCACTGGCTACGTGCCGAATCATCTCGACTACGACCATCACCTTATCTCGCCCAGCCATATTTTCGGTGTCAACCAGCCCGTGTCCTGGTGGGTGGGCTATGAGCTCGAGAGCATGAATCTCCGCCCGATGCGCCGCAACCAGCTGTGGACGCGTCTCGACACCGTCTGCGACATCGAGACTGCCAAAGACCTGATTACCTATACCGAAGACCGCGAGCCGCTCTCGATCTACGGGCGCTGGGATCTGGGCTACGGCACGACCGAGATGCCGCGTGTGCGTCCCGACGGCTCGGTCGACGCCAAGGCTTTCTCGCGCAACCTGATAAAGGAGACGCTTGCCGGCCTCACCCGCAAGCCTTCGATCAACGGCACGCGCACATCCTTCTGGATGAAATTCGGCACGGCCCATGTGAATCAGCTCCCGTTTATCTGGAGCCAGAGCCAGTTTGCCGACATGAAGCAGCCTGAGTCTGTGGACTGCGTGCCCGATGCTCTCGACGGCCGCTGGAACCGCGTAAAGATGTTCATGGAATAATTCTTCCCTCCGACGGGACGTCCGGCTTCTGGTCGGGCTACGTACAGGCGGTGTGTCAGAATGTCGAGTTCTGACACACCGCCCTATTATTTACCCGGATGGCCGAGGTGTTGCCGGTCAATCCGCCGCAGCTTAGGGGTGAAAGGCCGCTGGCACGTATGTCTTTTCAGAAAACCTGCGGTGCCTCTAAAGAAAATTAAAAATCGTGGCAAATATTTGTAAAATCAGTGCAAATGGGCTAAATTCGTTGTTGAATATCAGCCACGAGGCTAATATTGATAAGTACCAATGGAAAACTGCTGCAAAGCTATGTTGTGGGACAATTCCGGCCTGCTTCGGCTTTGGTGCGGACGAGTCCGCACACATTTTCCACCGGGTCTGCGCCCGGCTTTAAACCTTGACAATTCTAACAACTTCCAAACCTATCTCAATGAGCTATCTTAAATTTGATAAGCACCTGCTGATCAATCTCGACCAGAGTCTTCCGAAGGAGATGCTGCGTACAAACCAGGCCGGCGCTTATCACTGCACCTCGATTGTGGGGTGCAACACGCGCAAGCAGCACGGACTGCTTGTGGTGCCCATCGGCGATGAGGAGTACAAGCCCCACGTATTGCTGTCGACTCTCGACGAGACGGTGATACAGCATGGCGCCGCCTTCAATCTGGGGCTCCACCGCTATCAGGGTGGGGTCTACAGTCCCAACGGCCACAAGTATATCCGCGAGTTCGACTGCGAGAGCGTGCCGCGCGTTACGTATCGCGTGGGCGGTGTGATTCTTACCAAAGAGAAAATCTTCATCTCTAAGGAAAACCGCATCCTTATCCGCTACACCCTTGTCGAGGCCCACTCGCCCACGACTCTGCAGTTCCGCCCCTTCCTGGCGTTCCGCGAGGTCAACTCGCTCTGTATAGCCAACGACCGCATCAACACGGAGATGACACCGGTGCCCAACGGTATGGCCTGCTGCCTTTACGAGGGGTATCCGACGCTCTACATGCAGCTCACGCGCAAGCCCGAATGGGTAAGCCAGCCCGACTGGTACCGCAACGTGGAGTATGTGAAGGATCTTGAGCGCGGGGTGCCCTACTGCGAGGACCTCTGGGTGCCCGGCTATTTCCAGGTGAACATCAAGAAAGGCGAGTCAATTATCTTCTCTGCCGGCCTGAGCGAGGTCAGCACGCGCTCGCTCCATAAGATGTATGAAAACGAAATAGCCTCGCGCACGGCGCGCACCAGCTTCTTCAACTGCCTGAAGAACTCGGCCAAGCAGCTCTATCTGAAGCGCGGCGACCACGAATATATGCTCTCTGGCTATCCCTGGGGCACTATCCTGGCCCGCAACACATTCATGTCGCTTCCGGGCAACACCATAGCCATCGACCACCGCGACGATTTCGAGGAAATCATGGGCACCGCCGTGATGGCGCTCGACCGCTTCATGGCCGACGGCCATATATCGCGCACAATCCATGGCATCGACCTTCCCGACATCCCCTGGTGGGCCATATGGGCCATCCAGCAATATGCCAAAAACTACGGCCGCGAGGCTGCCGCCGGGCGCTACAGCCAGATTGTGACCGACCTTATCGACTTCACGCTTGCCGGGCGCCATCCGCGCCTGCAACTGCAGGAGAGCGGAATGCTCTCCACCGACGGCACCATGCAGCCGGCTTCGTGGATGAACTCCACGTGGGACGGCCGCCCGGTAGTGCCGCGCACCGGGCTGCTCGTTGAGCTAAATGCGCTCTGGTACAATGCTCTGCTCTTCGCCGCCGACCTTCTGGAGGGGAATCCCGACCTGGCGGAGCGCCGCGAGGCCTACATCGCCACGGCCGAGAAGATGAAGCAGCCCTTCATCGACACCTTCCTCAACGACTACGGCTACCTTTACGACTATGTGAACGGTTCTTACGCCGACCCCTCGGTGCGTCCGAGCATGGCAATCGCCATCGGCCTTGACTACTCGCCGCTCGACCGCCGCCAGCGCAAGGGTGTGCTCGACGTGGTGACGCGCGAACTGCTTACCCCCAAGGGCCTGCGCACGCTCTCGCCCAAGAGCTACGGCTACCGTCCATTCTATCTCGGTTCGCCTTACGACCGCGAGATGGCCATGCACAACGGCCCCTCGCGTCCGTGGCTCATGGGCTTCTACGCCGACGCCTACCTCAAGGTGTTCGGACGCAGCGGTGTGAGCTACATCGACCGCATGCTCATAGGCTTCGAGGAGGAGATGAGCCAGGGATGCATAGGCTCGCTGAGCCAGCTCTACGACGGCAACCCGCCATTCTCCGGCCGCGGAGCCATATCCCACGGCACTAACATCGCCGAGGTACTGCGCACTCTGCGCACACTCCGCCGTTTCGACCACGATTAATCCCACTCTAACCAACTGTAAACCAACAAGATGAAAGCTTTAATGTTCGGGTGGGAGTTTCCACCTCATATCCTCGGCGGATTAGGCACTGCCAGCTACGGCCTCACCAAGGGCATGTGGGAGTGCGGCGACATGGACATCACTTTCGTAATCCCCAAGCCATGGGGCGACGAAGACCGTGAATTCGCCCATATAATCGGCTGCTCGCAGGTGCCCGTGGCCTGGCGCGACGTGAACCGCGACTACGTGGAGAGCCGCATCGGAAAGCTCATGGATCCCGACCTCTATTTCCGCCTGCGCGACAACATCTACGCCGATTTCAACTACATGCGCACCAACGACCTGGGCTGCATCGAGTTCTCGGGCCGCTATCCCGACAACCTGCTTGAGGAGATCAACAACTACTCGATTGTGGCAGGTGTGATCGCCCGCACCGTCGACTGCGACATAATCCATTCCCACGACTGGCTCACCTATCCCGCCGGCATCCACGCCAAGCAGGTGACGGGCAAGCCGCTGGTAATCCATGTGCACGCCACCGACTATGACCGCTCGCGCGGCAATGTCAATCCCACAGTGTTCAACATCGAGCGCGACGGCATGCTCAACGCCGACCATATCATTACCGTATCCAACCTCACGCGCCAGACCGTAATCGAGAAATACGGCATCGACCCCGCCAAGGTGACCACCGTACACAACGCCGTGGTGCCCCTGAGCCAGGAACTGCTCGACGTGCAGGTTACCAAGCCGAAGGACAAGATCGTGACCTTCCTCGGCCGAATCACCATGCAGAAGGGGCCGGAATACTTTGTGGAGGCTGCCGCCAAGGTGCTAAAGCTCGACCACAACGTGCGTTTCGTGATGGCCGGCTCGGGCGACATGATGGACAAGATGATTTCCCTGGCCGCCGAGCGCGGTATCGCCGACCGCTTCCATTTCCCCGGATTCCAGAAGGGGAAGCAGGTCTACGAGATGCTCAAGGCCTCCGACGTCTACATAATGCCTTCGGTAAGCGAGCCATTCGGAATCTCGCCGCTCGAGGCTATGCAGATGGGCGTGCCTTCCATCATCTCAAAGCAGAGCGGCTGCGCCGAAATCCTCACCAACGTAATCAAGACCGACTACTGGGATATCGACGCCATGGCCGATGCCATCTACTCGATCATAACCTATCCGGCCATGTACAATCAGCTCCGCGAGGACGGCCTCGCCGAGGTTGCCCAGATTACCTGGGACAAGGCCGGACGCAAAGTAATCGACATATATCATAAAGTGCTCGGCTGGTAAATCCGGAGCATCATCGGCTCTCTCCGCTATATTTTCATCCCAACCGTAAAAATCATAAAAACGACAACCGATATGAAAGCAATCTGCTTCTATTTTCAGATTCACCAGCCGTTCCGCCTGAAACGCTACCGCTTCTTCGATATAGGCAACGACCATTATTACTACGATGACTTCGCCAACGACGACATCATAACCCGCATTGCCCACCGCAGCTACATCCCCGCCGCCCAGAGCCTTCTGCGCATGATCGAAGATACCAAAGGGGCTTTCCGCTGCGCGATCTCCATCACAGGCGTGGCTCTGGAGCAGTGCGAGCAGTATGTGCCCGAATTCGTCGACCTGCTCAAGAAGCTCGCCGACACCGGGCGCGTGGAGTTTCTCGCCGAGACCTACGACCATTCGCTCGCTTCGCTTGCCGATCCCGAGGAGTTCGCCATTCAGGTGAAGCTCCACTCGCAGAAGATCAAGGAACTTTTTGGCCAGACACCAAAGGTGTTCCGCAACGCCGAGCTGATTTATTGCGACGAGATGGCGCCGCAGATCTACGAAATGGGCTTCAAGGGGTGCATCACCGAGGGCGCCAAGCACATCCTCGGCTGGAAATCGCCCGACTACGTCTATTCCGCCGCCTCCCAGCCAAAGCTCAAGCTTCTTCTGAAAAACGACAAGCTCAGCGACGACATCACCCGCCGCTTCGCCGACACCAGCTGGAGCGAATATCCTCTTACCGCCGACAAATATATCGGATGGATTGCCGACACCCCTCAGGAAGAGCAGATTTTCAATCTGTTCATGAATCTGGAGACGTTCGGCGAATTCCACCACGCCGACACCGGCATATTCCAGTTCCTTGAGGCGCTGCCGCGCTTCGCCGCCGACCGTGGAGTGCAGTTCATGACGCCGACCGAGGCTGTGAAGACGCTCAAACCCGTGGATACGCTCTCGATTGTTCACCCCATCAGCTGGGCCGACGAAGCCCGCGATACCTCGGCATGGCTCGGCAACAAGCTACAGAATGAGGCATTCAGCAAACTCTACTCCGTGGCCGAGCGCGTGCGCCTCTCCGACAACCGCGTGCTCAAGCAGGACTGGGGTCGCCTCCAGGCTTCCGACCATCTTTTCTATATGTCGACCAAGCATTTCGCCGATGGAGCCAGCCACTCGATGTTCTCTCCCTACGAGACACCCTATCAGGCGTTCACCAACTATATGAATGTGCTTTCCGACTTCATCGTGCGCGTTGAGGAGCAGTATCCCATGAGCATCGAGAACGAGGAACTCAACTCGCTGCTTACCACCATCCGAAACCAGGCCCGAGAGATCGAGACCCTAAACAAGGAGGTTGAGACCCTGCGCCTCAACGAGGAGCACCTCAATGAGGAGCATCTGCTGCGTCAGCGCGCCGAGGCCAAGCCCGAACCCAAGGCCGAGAAGACTCCGAAAGCGAAAACCGAGAAGGCACCCAAAGCCACTGTGAAGGCTGAGAAAGCCCCTAAAGCGGCCTCCAAAGCCGCCGAGCCCAAGGCAAAGAAAACCACCAAGGCAACGAAATAACGCCCCAGAAGCCCTCAAAAGGGCACTCTGAGGTTCCCGAATCCCAATCAGGCGGGGTGCCCCCCTCTCGGGCGCTCCGCCTGATTGACATTACCCTAAGGCCCCTAAGATCTCTAAGGCCCCTAAGGACTTTAAGGTCTCTAAGGACTTTAAGGCCCTAAAAGCCCCAAAGCCTCTAAAATGATTAGGGCCTGGGGGGAATGTGGCGAGGGCGGCGGCCATTCGGCCGTCGCCCTCGCTGTTGGGGGAGCCGCAGTTTGCGGCAGATTACGTTATCTGGTGGCTATCAGATGCGAACCTTGGTTACGTTGCTGCCCTGACGGCGGATGTAGATGCCGTTGGAGGGATTAACCACGCGCTGGCCCTGCAGGTTGTAGAATTCCACGGGTGCATCGGCATCGTTCTCGTCTAGGTTGATGCCATCGATGCCGGTTACTACGTCGTTGCTGTCGAGGTAGATAAGTGAAGTTGTGCGGTCGGGGGCGATGGCGTGTACACCCCATGCTTTCACGTCGGAGGGCTTCACGTTGAGAGTAACCGAGGTGGAACGTATGGCCTGATCGGTAGTTCCGGTGAGCAGGGCGCGTGGACCGGCTGTTACGTCGGAGCTTTCGCTCGTCACGGCGGGGACGGCATAAACCATCGAGCCGTCTTTGAGTTTCACGATGTAATTGTAGGAGTATTCGTCCCCCAGACTTTCCCAGGAAAGTTTAACCTGATTGTCGTTTAAGTCTGTCTTGGTGCAATCGAGTTTCTGATAAGGATTGCTCTTGAACGAAATCTCATCGGCACCGTCAGCGAAGTTCACGCGGGCAGGAGCTTTCTTGGCAGCAGTGGGGCTGGGATTGATTATATACTGGTCGTAAACGGCGAAACCGTCTTCGCCATAGCCCATCACAGCAAGCGAAACATTGCCGTTACGGTTGTAGTCGGCCAAACGGATTGTACCTCCGCCGCGCAACTGAATGAAATCGAAGTCGAAACTGGAGAAAGTGCCGTCGCCCTGATTCATCAGGACGCCTGTGGCTGCACCGTCCTTGCGGTCGCCATCGGAAGCTCCTTGATAGGCGATGTCCGCATAGCCGTCGCCGTTAAGGTCGCAGATGTCGAGGCCGCTGCAATGCAGACCGGGGAAATTGCTGTTGTCAACAGCTGTGAAGTTATTTCCGCCCTGGTTGAGGAGAATGTTGAAAGTATGGTCGGAAGTGGCTGTTTCGCCGGTAATGACGAGGTCGAGCAGCCCGTCGTTGTTCAGGTCGGCAGCTGCGATGGCGCCGAATATGGTGGCGTATTGGCTGAGACCAGTCAGTTGCTGGCAGTTAAAAGAATACTGATGTTCAGACACTGTGGTGTTGAGGCAGAGCCATATCTGGCGTACGCCCTCGGATGTGCGACCGGTGATAACGAAGTCGGGGCGTCCGTCGTTGTTGAAATCGCCTACTGCCATTGTGCCGTCAGCCACCTCGGGAAGTGTAATATTGGCTCCGTAGAATGTGCCTCCCTCGTTTTTAAACAGAGTGGGATAGGCATTTCTTGTTACGTCGTCCTCTCCTTCTTTTGTGTCGTTACCGCGTTTGAATACAACTACCTCGGGGCGTCCGTTCATGTCGAAGTCGGCTGTTATCATCAGCCCCTGCACTCGCTGTTCGATATCTTTGTCGTGCATGTGGAGCTCCTGAGAATAGAGGGCAGATGTGATGTCTTTTCTCACTTCGTATGAGCCTCCTTTGTTGTCAAGTATAAAAGTTCCGCCCCATGTCCAATCGGAGCCGTTATATTGCCAGGTGTGTTGTCCGAAATTGAGAAAATCAACCTTTCCGTTGCGGTTGTAGTCGATGGGAACGAGGATGCGGTTGTAGCCTTTTGAATCGTTGCCCCATGGGTCGGTAGGATGGGCGCAGGGAATGCTGCTCCGAGATGAAAGGGTGTTGCCGTCGTTGTTGTAGAGATTGATTTCCAAATTCCAGCTGTCGGCGGTATTGCGATGCTTGTGGATAAGATCGAGTTTGCCATTGTTGTTCACGTCAACAAATTCGAGATTGCCACGGAAGCCATTATAATGGAATGCGTCGTTTTTCACTTTGCGGAAGAGCGGAACGACAACGGAGGGCGAGATTGTGCTTATGTAGCTGAAATTGTTGTCTATGATGGCATTTACCAACTGCTCACCATAGGTGGTACGGGTCTTAGTTGTATTTGAAACCGAGGAATTTCTATAAGTGTGAGATTCTGCGCCGACGAAGTCTGCAAGAACCAACCCTAACGGACCGGGGGTGTAATCTGCACGTTCGATATAGTCGATAAACTCCTTGTTGCAGCGCTCTGCGTTTTCTGCGTAGCCGTCGGCAGTGGAAATACTGGTGTTAGTGTATGCAGAAAGGAAGTTGATACCCCATGTCAGGTTTTTAATATTGGGTGTGAAGCATTTGGAACTGGTGTAGTCCACAAGGCTTTTCATTGCCGTTACTTTCTGATTGAGTGCGTTGCCGTTTGTGTGGGCAAGGTCTTGAACGCCAATCATGAATTCCTTGTAGTTGTTGTATTCCGTTGCTGTCTTGGAGTTCGGGAAGCTATAGACGTTGCTGTTATTGTCATTCCAGTTGTGCAGAATTACGGAATTCATATCGTTTTTCCAATCGACTAAATCATATCGGGGCAGAAGGCAGATTTTGCCACGTAGATGACCGACCTGAAGATTTGGCTGAAAAGGAATCAGATATTTTTTGAAGCGCTCGTTGGAAACAAGTGCGTTAAGATAATCCGAGAGTTCTGCGGCGGTATAATCATCTGAAAGAACGCCCTTGCTACCTGGCAGCAGATGCATGATGAAGAACTCAGTCGGGTGCTGGTCAAGATAATCGCATAGTGTGTTGAAGGCATCGTTGAAGCTCTTGTTGGTCTCGTGAGGACCATGGTTACACCAAAGCTGGTTGTTGCGGATGGCCGGGCGTAAATCAAGGCCACGCACGCCTTTGGATATTTGATCAGCAAGAGTCAGTGTCTGTGTCTGGGAGTTGTAGGCATTGCTTGCCGTAATGAAGCCTTCTCCGGTCATGGTGTCGTGCGAACCCGGAATCGATAGCATGTATAAAAATGCTCCGTCGGGGAGCTCGGCCATCCAGTTGGCGTAGTCGCGGGCTATGGTGGCCTGCGAGCATACCAACGAGGCACACAGCACGGCCGCGGCCTTCATGAATTGTGTAGCATTTAAGGTCATAAAGATAAAGTACTGGTTAAAAGTTATTGTTGTTAGGTTGATTATTCTTTGGATAAATCTCGTTTTGGGTATGCAAATATAATTTTATGAAATATGCGAAACTGGGGCTAAAAACGTCAATAAAGGATAATTTTGGGGCGCGCATGCGCTTTTTAGCGCGTTTGAGGCAGCGCAGAAGCAATTTTTGCAAAAAAAATGGGGCGCAGTCATGGTAGCCTTTAAAGTCGTTAGGGGGCGTTAAAGTCCTTAAAGACATTAAAGTCAGATCGGAATTGCCGCACGCTCTTTCTGGTTGGTGCCTGGATGTAGCAGAGGAATAAGCACGCAAAGGGGGGTGTGTCGGGTTGACACCCCCGGACGCAAAAAGGCGGGGCGCCCGGGGGCGCTCCGCCTTTTGATGGAATTGTATGGAGGGGGTTACTTCACTTCGGGAGTGCCGTCGCCGTAGCCCCAGGGCTCTTTGCTGAGGCGCACATAGTTGTTATAGCGCCACTGCGCGTTGCTCTTTGCTGCTGCGAAAAGTTCGGCAGCCTCTGCGGGATACTGCTTGGCTACGGAAGCGTAGCGCACTTCGCCTTTGAGGAAGTTCTCGAACTCGGCCCAGTCGGGCTCTTTGCTGTCGAGCGTGAAGGGGTTCTTGTTCTCGGCTTCGAGGGCGGGGTTGTAGCGCCAGAGGTGCCAGTAGCCGCAGGCCACGGCGCGGGATTCTTCTTCCTGCGAGTGACCCATGCCGGCTTTGAGGCCGTGGTTGATACAGGGGGAGTAGGCGATAATGATCGAAGGACCGTCGTAGGCCTCGGCCTCGCGGATGGCCTTGAGGGTCTGGGCCTGGTCGGCACCCATAGCCACCTGGGCGGCGTATACGTAGCCGTAGGTGGTGGCGATGAGACCGAGGTCTTTTTTGCGCACGCGCTTGCCGGCTGCGGCGAATTTGGCGATAGCGCCGATCGGGGTGGCTTTCGACGCCTGGCCGCCGGTGTTGGAGTAAACCTCGGTGTCGAGCACGAGAATGTTGATGTTCTTGCCGGAGGCGAGTACGTGGTCGAGACCGCCGAAACCGATGTCGTAGGCGGCGCCGTCGCCGGCGATAATCCATTGCGAGCGCTTCACGATGAAGTTCTTCAGGGCCACGATGCCGTTGCATACGTCGCAGCTGCATGCCTCGCAGAGCGGAACGATGGTTTCGAATACCTCGCGGGTGGCTTCTGCGCTGTCGCGGTTGTCGAGCCATTTCTGAGCCTGCTCTTTGATTTCAGCGGAGCAGCAGTCGCAGGTGAGGGCCTGCTTCATGAGGCCTTCGAGGCGGAGTTGCATCTTCTCATTGGCGATGGTCATGCCCAGACCGAACTCGGCGAAGTCCTCGAAGAGCGAGTTGGCCCATGCGGGGCCGTGACCGCGGAAGTTGGTGGTATAGGGGGTGGAGGGCACGGAGCCGGAGTAGATCGAGGAGCAGCCGGTGGCGTTGGCAACCATCTCGTGGTCGCCGAAGAGCTGGGATATGAGCTTCACGTAGGGAGTCTCGCCGCAACCCGAGCATGCGCCGGAGAATTCGAAGAGCGGAGTGGCGAACTGAGAGTTCTTCACGTTGGCCTTGATGTCGACGAGGGCCTGCTTGGAGGCTACGTCCTTGGTGCAGTAGTCCCACTGCTTCTGCTTGTCGAGCTGGGTCTCGAGGGGCTTCATCTGCAGAGCCTTCACGCCCTTCTTGCCGGGGCAGACGTCAACGCAGTTGCCGCATCCGAGGCAGTCGAGCACGTCGACGCTCTGAATGAAGCGCATGCCGGTGAATGTCTTTCCGATTGCGGGGATTGTGGCATCCTCGCCGAAGGGAGCGGCAGCCATCTCGGCCTGGTCGAGCACGAAGGGGCGGATGGCGGCGTGGGGGCAGACGTAAGCGCACTTGTTGCACTGTATGCAGTTTTCCTCAAGCCATTCGGGCACGAAGGCTGCTACGCCGCGCTTCTCGTAGGCGGCGGTGCCGTTCTGCCATGTGCCGTCGGCGATGTCCTTGAAGTCGGAGACTTTCAGGAGGTCGCCGTCCTGGGCGTTGATGGGGCGCACGATGCGGTTGATGAATTCGGGATCATCGTTGGCCTCGCAGGCATCTACGGAGAGGTTCTTCCATGCGGGGTCTACGTCGAGACGGTGGTATTCGCCGCCGCGGTCTACGGCCGCATAGTTCTTGTCGACAACGTCCTGGCCCTTTTTGCCGTAGCTCTTGACGATGAATTTCTTCATCTGCTCAACGGCAAGGTCAACGGGGATTACCTCGGTGATGCGGAAGAATGCGCTCTGGAGGATGGTGTTGGTGCGGTTGCCCAGACCGATTTCCTGAGCGATCTTGGTGGCGTTGATGTAGTAGACGGTGATGTTGTGGTCGGCGAAGTATTTCTTGACCTTGGCGGGGAGGTTCTTGGCGAGTTCGTCGCCTTCCCAGATGGTGTTGAGCAGGAAGGTGCCGTTGTCGCGCAGGCCGCGGGTCACGTCGTACATATGCAGGTAGGCCTGAACGTGGCAAGCCACGAAGTTGGGCGTATTTACCAGATATGTGGAGCGGATGGGAGCGTCGCCGAAGCGGAGGTGGGAGCAGGTAAAGCCGCCCGACTTCTTGGAGTCGTAGGCGAAGTATGCCTGGCAGTATTTGTCGGTGTTCTCGCCGATAATCTTGATGGAGTTCTTGTTGGCACCTACGGTACCGTCGGCACCGAGGCCGTAGAACTTAAGCTCGGTAGTCGACTTGTCGCCGAGAGCAACCTCTTCGGGGAGGGGGAGCGAGGTGAAAGTCACGTCGTCGACGATGCCCACTGTGAAGTGGTCCTTGGGCATGGGTAGGGCGAGGTTCTCGAACACGCCGATGATCTGGGCGGGAGTGGTGTCCTTTGAGGCCAGACCGTAGCGGCCGCCAACGATGAGGGGGGCGTTCTCCTTGCCGTAGAAGCATTCCTTGACGTCGAGGAAGAGCGGTTCGCCGGATGCGCCGGGCTCTTTGGTGCGGTCGAGCACTGCGATGCGCTTGGCCGTAGCGGGAACGGCGGCGAGGAAGTGCTTGGCCGAGAAGGGGCGGTAGAGGTGAACGGCCACGAGGCCTACTTTCTCGCCTTTCTCAACGAGCGAGTCGATGGCTTCCTGGGCGGCCTGGGTTACTGAACCCATGGCGATAATCACACGCTCGGCGTCGGGAGCGCCGTAGTAGTTGAACAGGCCGTATTTACGTCCGGTGATTTCGGAGATTTTGTTCATGTATTCCTCGACCACCTCGGGCACGGCGTCGTAGGCCGTGTTGCAGGCTTCGCGGTGCTGGAAGAATACATCGCCGTTCTCGGCCATGCCGCGACTCACGGGAGCCTGAGGTGTAAGGCCGCGCTGGCGGAAGCGGGCGAGAGCCTCGCGGTCGAGCAGCGGTTCGAGCTGATCCTGCTCGAGCATCTCGATTTTCTGGATTTCGTGGGATGTACGGAACCCGTCGAAGAAGTTTACGAAGGGAATCGACGATTTAATGGCGGCCAGGTGGGCGACGCCGGAAAGGTCCATGACTTCCTGAACGGAGCCTTCGCAGAGCATGGCGAAGCCCGTCTGACGAACGGACATCACATCCTGATGGTCGCCGAAGATGCTCAGGGCATGCGAGGCGAGTGTGCGGGCCGAAACATGGAAAACGCAGGGAAGCTGCTCGCCCGCGATTTTATACATGTTGGGAATCATGAGCAGAAGGCCCTGCGAAGCAGTGTAGGTGGTAGTGAGCGCACCGGCCTGAAGAGAACCGTGAACGGCACCGGCTGCGCCGCCTTCCGACTGCATCTCCTGCACGAGAACGGTTTCGCCGAAAATGTTCTTGCGGCCTGCGGCAGCCCATTCATCCACGTATTCGGCCATTGTGGACGAAGGCGTGATGGGATAGATGGCGGCCACTTCGCTGAACATATACGAGATATGTGCGGCGGCCTGGTTGCCATCACAGGTTAGGAATTTCTTTTCTTTACTCATAAAGAATTGTTTTGATTTTTATGTAGCTTTTATTGTTTTCTGAATCGGGTGTGGAAGCCTGGCTTCCCGTGGAATAGATACGATTGAGGCATGGCCTTTCACCCAACATGCAAAGGTACAATATTTTTTCTCAAACGGCGCTTTCCGAGGCGGATATTTAACCTTATTTGGCCTCATGGGCGCTGTTAGCCGGCCAATGCTTCGGCGATTGCGCGTGCGAGCTGGTCGGGACACGAGGTCGGCTTGTTGCCGCATCGTATGCCGGCGACGGTGGCGGCCACTTCTGCCGCATCCTGGCCCTCGGCGAGGGCGGCGATGCCCTGGAGGTTGCCGTGGCAGCCGCCGTCGAAGCTGATGCCGGAGATGCGGCCGTCGGTTATGTCGAAATGAATTGCGCGCGAGCAGGTGCCGCAGGTTTTGTAGTCGTAGTGCATGGTGTGGTTTCGGTTGGTATTTTCGCCGCAAATTTAGCTATTTTTTCGGAAATTCCGGCGAGTGAGGAATGGCATCGGGCTTCCGCCCTCAGCACGGTGATGAGGATGGAAGCCCGGAGGGTTAGTTTAGGTTTTAGGGTTTAAACCTGATTTATCGGGATAAACTGGATTAAGCGGGATTAACCCCGAAGTGCTACCGCGAGGGATGGGGAGGGTCAGTCGCCCCCGAGGGGCTTGAAGGTGGAGGCGGTTCCGATGGAGCCGCCGTCGGTCGAGATTGTGGCGGCTGCATAGGCGTGGCCCATGGAGGTGACTTTCAGCTGGCGGCGGAAATCGTCGGGTGAGAGCGCGGTGGTTACGCGGATGGTGCGTTTCCCGCCCGGAAGGATGTCGAAATAATTGTCGGAGAAAAAGTTGTCGATTCCGTCGAGCGAGAGGAATACGGCGCGTGCGAATACGTCGGATTCGAGCGTGACGTCGTACCCACCTTCAGCCAGAGCGACATCGACTGAGAGCTGAGGCACGGTGTAGTTCATGAATTTCTGCTTGCAGGGATAGGCCACGTTGGAATAGGTGCGGTCGCCCTTCACAGCGAAATCCGCTGTGAAAATCACGTCGCCGCGTTTGTTGTCGGCAAGCAGATTGCGGATATCGTCGGCAAATACCTCCACAGAAGTGAGCGGGGCGGCGGAGTAGGGGAGATGCTTCTCCCATACGGGGGTGCCGTCGAGGCGCATCGCGCGGAGGGTTACTACACCTTTGGCCGGGGTACGCCGGTCGGTTACCACGTTGACGTGGAGCGAGTCGCCGAGAACCACGGGAGAGACAAGGATGTCGTCGTAGGCCTGGCGGGAGTAGTATTGCTGGGCCTTCCAGCGGCCATAGTAGTCGCGGCCGGCCCAGGAGGCCACCGGCCAGCAGTCGTTGTGTTGCCATACGAGTGTTCCCATACAGTGGGGCATGTCGCGGCGGTGGGCCTCGACGGCTGTCTTGATGGCGTCGCCCTGGAGCACGGAACCTACGTAGAGGAATGTGGGGAAGTCGGCGGGAGTGCGGAACTCATTGTCCATGTACTCCTTGATGAGATTGTTGGCGTAGGAGCCGGCGCGCTGATGGCACATCATCACGTCGGAGGTGATATGCCAGTCGCGCTCCTGTGGAGCGTAGATTTTCACCGATTCAAATTCGGGGAACGACTGGAAGCCGTATTCAGAGAAGAAGCGGGCTTTCTCTATGTTGTAGTGACCGATGGAGTCGCGGCCGTGCCATACCCCCCAGTAGTGGGCGTCGCCGTTGCGGCCGTCGGATGGGGTGTCCTCGAAGGCGAAGGGGGAGGAAGGCCAATAGGCTATCCCGCCGCCGTATTCATTGACGACTTCGGGGAGAACTCGGAAATACATATCCTTGAACTGGCGGGTGGTAAGCTCCTCGACGCCTTTCTCCTTATAATAGTTGTATTTGCCACCCCAGCCGTAGTACACGTCCTGACACTCGTTGTTGCCGCACCACAGGGCGATTGAGCTGTGGTTGCGCAGTCGCTTCACATTGTCGATGGCCTCCTGGCGGATATTGGCCAGGAATATGGAGTCGGCGGGGTAGGTGGAGCAGGCGAACATGAAGTCCTGCCAGACGAGCATGCCGTTTCGGTCGCAGAGCTGGTAGAAATAGTCGTCCTCGTAGACGCCGCCACCCCATACGCGAATCATGTTCATGTTGACGGCCTTGGCGTCGAGCACATGCTTCTCGTAGCGTTCGGGGGTGATACGAGGAAGGAAATTGTCGAGCGGTACCATATCGACGCCTTTGGCAAATACGGGCTTGCCGTTGAGCTCGAAATAGAAGCAGTGGCCGTCGGGGTCGGGCTTGTGGATCAGCTTGAGCGAGCGTAGGCCGATTTCGGTGTCGGTGGCTTCCACGCGGTTGCCGTCGACGTCGAGTGCGGCGGTGAAATTATAGAGGTTGGGCTCGCCGAGACCGTTGGACCACCACAGGCGCGGTTTCGACACCTTGCATGGAACTTCGATACGGTTCACGCCCTTCTGCAGAGCGGTTTTCTTCGATGCGAGGAGCTTGCCGTCGGCGCTGACCGAGACGGTGGCGTCGGCCACAGATTCGTCGGCCTCCACTTCAACGAAGGCCGTCAGCGATGCGGAGCGGGCGTTGACGTCGCCCTGCACATACTGCACGTCGGAGATGCGCTGGCCGCTCCAGGTCTGGAGCTCGATCGGGCGCCAGATGCCGGAAGTTACCAGACGCGGCCCCCAGTCCCAGCCATAGTGGTAGCCGGCTTTGCGGGCGAACACGCTGAGGGTCTTATGGAAGATTCCGCCGTTCTGGCTCTGGTCGGGACCGGTGTTGAAAGCGTAGTCGTATTTGTCGAATTTGGGAAGGTCGACCTTGATAGGCGAGTTGAAGTAGACTTCGAGCAGATTGTCGCCATCCTGGAGAATACCCTTTACGTCGATGCGCCATGTGCGGTGCATATTGTCGGCGCGGAGTATGCAGTGGTGGTTGAGATATACGTCGGCATAGGTGTCGAGACCGTAGAAAACGAGCTGCTGATTGGTCTGAGCTACTTCATCGGCGGTGGCGCGGAGATTGGTCTCGTACATCCAGTCCTCCTTGTCGACCCACTGCACGGAGCGCTCGTTGAGCCGATAGAACGGATCCTCGATGAGATCGTTGGCCATCAGGTCGGTATGAACTGTTCCGGGCACTGTGGCCGGATACCAGTTCTCGCCGCGTCCCTGGCGAAAACGCCAGCCGTCGTTGAGGGCGCGTGATGAGACTGCGGCGTCGCAGCCGAGAACCGTCATTGCGAGCGCGGCGATGGCTATAAACTTATGGTTCATGATAAAGACAGGTTTTAAGATGTCGGGAGGCTGTGTTAGCTGTTTTTGAAAGATATTTCGATGCGGTCGGCGGGTTTCACCTTGAGCGATACGCGTCCGTCGGCGTCGGTCTTGGTCTTTAGTGGAGTGCCGTTGAGCGAGAATTCGGCCACAGAGCCTTCGGGAAGGGCAATGCGGCAAGGGGTTTCGGCCGATGCGAGGAGCGTGGCTTTCTGCATTTTGCCGTCGGCCCAGGAGAGGTCGGCTGTGATACCGCCTTCGGCGCAGATTCCTTTCACGGAGCCTTCAGCCCAGGCCTGGGGGAGTGCGGGAAGGAAATCTATGAAGCCGTCGTGGCTCTGGAGGAGCATGTCGCACATGGCGGCTACCGAGGCCTCGGTAGCGTCGAAACTGACGATGTCGCGCTCGGCTCCGGCGATGCCTGCGGGCGATACGGTCATGAGGTTCTCGCGGGTGAAGAAGCGAAAGAGGTCCTGAAGCCAGTAGTGGGCTTTTTCACCGTCCTTAAGAAATGCATTGAATCCAAGCATATTGGCGGCGCTCCATTCGGTATCTTCCCAGCCGTTGGCGGTTGTCTGGTTGGCGATGGTACGCTTGGCTGCTTCCATGAGTTCGGGTGTCTTGGTGTAGGTGAGCTGGCCGAGCGGATAGAGAGTGAGCAGATGGGAAGTGTGGCGGTGGGCCGGATCCTGGCGAGGGAAGCCGTGGAGCCATTCCTGCACTTCGCCGCGGTCGTCGACCTTAATGGGAGGAAGCTTGGCGAGATCTTTCTGCAGCTGGCGCGCGAAAGGCTTGTCGACTCCGAGGATGCGCGAGCTCTCAATCACGGCGTTGAAAATGTCGGCTACGATTCCGCGGTCGATTGTAGGCATCATCGAGGCGGAGAGTCCCTGGCCATCAGGGGTTACGAAGCCGTTTTCGGGCGAAATGGAGGGCCCTGTGAGGAGGTATCCGGTGTTGGGGTCCTCGGTCATGTAGGAGTGGAAGAATTCGGCACACCCCTTGAGCAGCGGGTAGCCGGTCGAGGCGAGATAATCCTTATCCTGCGTGTACTTGTAGTGGCTCCAGAGATGTGTGGCGAGCCATGCGCCTGCCGATACGTTTAGCCCCCAGTAGATGGCGCCGTCGGGCGAGGTGTAGCCCCAGGGGTTTACGCAGGTGTGTGCCACCCAGCCTTTTGCACCGTAAATTTTTTCGGCGGTCTCGCGGCCGGGTTTCTCGATATGTTTCAGGAAGGTGAACACGGGCACGTTGGTCTCGGCGAGATTCGCTTTGTTGGCACTCCAGTAGTTCTGCTGGATGTTGATGTCAAGATGGTAGTCGCATGTCCAGGCCATCTGGCATGCGAGGTTATCATTCCATATTCCCTGGAGATTCGAGCAGAGCGGGGAATTGGGGCGCGAGGACGCGATCTGCATGTATCGGCCGTAGCGGAAGAACAGAGCGTCGAAAGCAGGGTCGACCGCGCCGTTCTTGACCAGGTGGAGGCGTACGTCGGTGGGAAGGGATGCCATCTCGCCGGGAGTGCCGAGCGAGATGCTCATACGGTTGTATAGCGCGGAATGGTCGGCCGTGTGAGCGGCCAGAGCTTTGTCGAATCCTTTTGCGGCAGCCTTGGCCACCGTTTCGGAGGATTTCGCGGCGGGGTCTGCCTCGAACATGTCGGTGCGAACGTCGAAGTATGCTTCGACGGAGTCTGCATTTCTGACTTTAACGGCAGAGCCTTCGGCAGCGACAGTACCACCATATACGTTGAGTTTCAGAGTCCCGGCGAATGCCACTCCTCCTTTGCCCTGTTTGGGAAAGTCCACTTTGCCCGAAAATTGCAGAACCCCCTCGGGAGTGGATTCTATTTTGGCGTCGCGTAGAAGGGAGAAAAGGAAGTCGGAGGTAATCTGGCCGGGTTTGGAGGCTGTAAGACGCAGTGCGAGCACGTCGTCGGGATAGTCGCAAATCACTTCGCGCGAGAAGCGCACGCCCCCTTTCTCGAACGTGGTGGTGGCAACTGCGCTCTGCATGTCGAGTTCGCGGCGGAATCCGCGCACCTCGCCGGCCGGGTATGCTGAGTTGATAAGGAGGTCGCCCAGCGGGAGGTGAGTGCCGAAGTCGCGGCGGGTGCCCGACAGATGCTTTATGGTTTCTTCGTTTGCTTTCGCAAGGTTGCCGGCGAAGAAAAGCGAGCGAATTTCGGCAAGCTTTTCAGGACCGCAGATTGTGTTCTGGATGGTGTCGGGCTGACCGGCCCATAGGGTGATTTCGTTGAGTGCTATTTTCTCTCGGTCGATGCCACCGTAGACAATGGCGCCCAATCGGCCATTACCCAGGGGTACGCCTTCCATCCATTCTCGTGCGGGCGCCTGATACCACAGTTTGTCGGTGTCGGTGGCAGAGGCGCTCCAAGCTGCTGCAAATACAGCGGTGGCTGCGGCGACGGATTTAGCAAAATGCAAGGTTGCGAATCTCATGATATGGTTTTTGGTTAAGGAGTGCCGGCTCTTCGTCCGGCGCGAGTTGGAAATATATAAGAATTGGAAACGTCGGTGAACGGAAGCGCAGAAGATGAAAATTCTGTGTATGCAAAGTTACAATCAGGGTAAATTCCAAAATCCACCGGATGAACCAAAATATAGCCTTAACTCTTCATTGAAACCAAAAAATTGTTTAAATTCGCGGCGATGTTGAACTGTCGAAGGAGGCGCCATCATACGAGAATAAGACGCTGTAGGGCGGTTTTATCATAAATTCGTCACAAATTCGCGCGTTTGCGCCAGGAGGATATAGCAACCATGAAAAATTAGGCATATGTATTAAAATTAGGAGAATTAATTGCGCAAAAATGGGGTGCGCACGATGTAATTTTGCTTTGAAAAACCGAGAGTTCCGCTGCGGATTGCGCTCCGGAGAAACTCTTGACGAAAAAAGCCTCAAATCTAAACTAATCATAAAATGCATTTCAGATTCTACACCTCGAGCGTGAAACTCCTCGTGCTGTCGGCTGCACTGGCCGGAGGGCTCACGCTGACGGGCTGCAAGGACGACTACGTCCTCGACGACGAGGAGCCGTCGGCCGAGCTGCTTGGCGCAAGTATCTACGACTATCTGCGGGAGGACGGAGGATTTACTTATTTCCTGCGCCTGATCGACGACCTGGGATACGGCGAGACACTGCAGCGCACAGGAAGCAAGACGCTCTTTCCGGCCCGGGACGATGCTTTCGAACGCTTTTTCAGGAACAACCCCTACGGCGTACGAAGCTATGAGAAACTCACAGCCGCCCAGAAAAAGGCAATCATGAATTCAAGCATGATCAACATGGCATATCTTGCCGAGATGCTCTCGAACGTTGCGGGAACAGACGGCGCCGTGGAGGGTCTGGCCATACGACGGTTCACGTCGGCAACGCAGCTCGATACGGTGGCGCGCGTGAACGATCCCGAACTGTTTGAGAATCCTCAGTGGGCCCGTTTCGCCGAAAAGCCTCTATATATGGTGGCCGACGCGCCGATGATGGTGAATTTCACCCCGGCGCAGATGCAGACCATGGGGATGACAGCCGACGACTTCTCGGTGATTCTCAACGGTAAGAGCGTATCCACCTCGGGCATATATATCAACGGCATCCGCGTGGTGCAGCAGGATATCATATGCAAAAACGGCTATATCCATGTGCTGGCCGATGTGATGGTGCCCGTAGGCACGATGGCCGACGCTATCGCCTCGGCTTCCGAAGCGAAAATTTTCAATCGTCTGCTCAATAAATTCAGCGCCCCCTATTTCGACAAAGCCACCGACGCCGCTGTGAAGGAATATTACAACGGCTCGTCGGCTATGCGTCCGTCGCTGGGCGGAGTCGACTCGATATTCCGCAAGCGCTTCTTCAACGAGCGCAACTGCACCCGCGGTCCGCTTGGCGAAGATGTGTCGGGCAACGGTCTGCTTTATTACGATCCTTCGGAGGCTGCCTATTCGCAGTCGTCGTCGGAACAGGATATGGGCACCATGTTCGTGCCTACCGACGAAGCGATGAACGAGTTCTTCAATAGCGGCAAGGGCGTGTATCTGCGCGATGCCTACGGTTCGTGGGACAACGTGCCGTCGGACATTCTCGCTTCCTTCCTCAAGAACCATCAGAAGCGTTCGTTCACAGCGTCGCTGCCACACCTGTGGCCCACACTGACCGACGAGACCTCCTATCCGATCGACATTACCCCGGCCAATGTGGTGCGCACGGAAATCACGGGCAACGGCACGGTATACTTCATCAACACGGTGTTCCCTCCCATCGACTATCAGGGTGTCTACGGCTCTGTGCTCACAGCCGATAATACCACCATTATGAAATGGGCGATAACCGACGACTGGAGCAACCTTGACGACAAACAGGCCATGCGCTACTATATGTATCTGCGCTCGATGGAGAACATGTACAACCTGCTCGTGCCCACCGACGAGGCTCTGCAGAACTACCGCGAACCCATCAGCTGGGCGCGCGGAGGCAGCAACCGCGAAATCTGGAGCTTCAGCTACGACAAGGCCACGAACTCGGTGCGCGCAGCTGTCTACGCCGCCGATGCAAACGGCAACAAAGGAGAGTTCAAGCGCAACGTAACCTCCAAGAGCATCATCCGCAACCGCATGCGCGATATTCTCGACCTCCATATCGTAGTCGGCGACAACGACGGCAGCACGCTCAGCGGCTATATCGACGACGGACGCCGCCGCTTCGCCCTCACCAAGGGTGGAGGCACGATCGCTCTGTCGGGCCGCGACAACGGCCTGACCGTAAACGGCGGAGGCGACATGGAACTCAACCAGGCGCCGGCCGGGATTGTCACAGGCTCCAACGGTGACATTTGCCGCTATTCGTCGGACAACGGCCGCACCTTCTTCATCGACCACATCATCCACGACGCCACCACAAGCGTATACAACCGCCTGGGAGAATCGCCTGAGTTCAAGGCGTTCTTCGACCTCTGCCGCGGTCACGACCAGGTGTTCAACATCTTCGCCAACGACAAGGAAATCGAGGAGATTTTCTCCGTGAAGACTACTACGGGCACCACAAGCGTGGGAAGTATAGTAAGTTTCTTCAACAACTACCGTTACACGATACTCGTGCCCACGGCCGAAGCGCTCGACCGCGCTTTTGCCTCCGATCCGAAACTATACACCTGGGAGCAGATCGCTTCCGACTCCAACCTCGAGTCCAAACGCGCCAAGACCATATATCTGCTGCGCTTCCTGCGTTACCATTTTGTGGACAATTCCGCTTATATCGACGGCACGGCCTATGGGCCGATGGTCTATGAGACGGCTGCACGCAATGCTTTCGACAAGTTCCACAAGATATCCATCTCGAGCGACGGCATGGGGATGACCATCCGTGGCGTGGACAATCCTGTCGACAACGAGGCACATGTGATTACCTCGACCGGCCTCTACAACATCATGGCCCGCGACATTATCGTCGACAATTCGGACCTCAACAGCGCCACCGGCATCTCGGCATCGAGCCGTGCTGTGATTCACCTTATTGATAAGGCCCTGAAGTTTGAGTAACATATATAGAAGGCGCCCCTGCGCGGGGGCGCCGGGCCAACCAAATATCTTTAACCGAAACCGATATTCTCAAATGGGAAAAGTGAAACATATATTCCTCACGCTATTGCTGACGGTGCTCCCGGCTCTTGCGGCAGCTCAGTCGGCCAATATGGTGCGGGGAACCGTTGTCGACGGCGACAACGAACCGATTATCGGTGCCACCGTGCATGAAATCGACAAGACCAACCGAGTGCACAGCATGACGGTGACCGACATCAACGGCGAATTCTCGCTTCAGGTGAAGAATCCGGCCAACAAGCTTAAAATTTCGTTCGTTGGCTTTACGGCGCAGACTCTGCCCATCCAGCCGGTAATGGACGTGAAACTCGAAGACTCCTCGACACTGGCCGAGGTGGTCGTGACGGCCCAGAAAGTGATGAACGACGGCACGATGCCGATTCCCATCCGCGAAATTTCCGGCGCCATGCAGACCATCAACACCAAGGCATTTGAGGGCGTGAGCGTATCGTCGATCGACGACGCCCTGCAGGGCCGTCTGGCGGGTCTCGACATCGTGAACGCTTCGGGCGACCTCGGTTCGGGCTCGGCCATGCGTATCCGCGGCTCCGGCTCGATCAACTCCAACTCCACGCCTCTGATCGTTCTCAACGACATCCCTTACGAAAGCCATGTCGACGGTTCGTTCGACTATGCCAACGCCACTTCCGAGCAGTTTGCCAACCTCCTCAGCATCAACCCCGAGGATATCGAGGAAATCACCGTGCTGAAGGACGGTGCCTCGGCAGCCATCTACGGCTCGCGCGGCGCCAACGGCGTGATAATGATCAAGACCAAGCGCGGCGTCAAGGGTCCGCCCAAGGTGCAGTATCTTTTCAAATTTTCTGCTCACAAGCAGCCCCGCGGCCGCAAGATGCTTAGCGGCGACGACTACACCATGCTCATGAAGCAGGCTTACTTCAATCCCCGTCAGGATGTGAACGCCGCCGATATCCCCGAATTCAACTACGACCCGACATTCTCGGAATACTACGAATTCAACAACAACACCGACTGGGTCGACGCCGTGACGCAATACGGCTACACCTACGATAATACCGTAAACATTACCGGCGGCGGCGATAAGGCCCGCTACCGCGTTTCGGTGGGCTATCTCAATCAGTCAGGCACAATCATCAAGCAGCATCTCGACCGAATCTCCTCGCTGATGAACCTCGACTACCAGGTATCGGACCGTCTGCGCTTCTCGACCGAATTCTCGCTTACCCACTCCAAAAACAAGCAGAACTATAAGGAGAACTGGGACTCCGAAGGCCTCCTCGACATCGCCTACCGCAAGATGCCCAATGTGGGCATATACCGCCACGACGCGCAGGGCAACGAGACCGATGAGTTCTACAATATCCCCATCACCTCGCAGCTCGACGACAACCAGAAGAACCTGGTGAACCCCGTGGCTCTGGCCCATAAGGCCAAATACGACGAGACCAACATGCGCATCATCCCCACGCTGCGCCTCAACTACGAGATTCTCGACCCGGCTAAACACCGCCTGCGCTACACAGGCTATGTGCAGTTCGACATCGAGAACAAGAAGGAGGACAAAATCCTTCCGCGCGAAATATCCTCGCAGCCATGGACCAACTGGGCCATCAACCGCGTGTACGGCCGTGAGGCGGAGAGTCTGAATATCCAGACCAAGCACGACCTCCTTTTCGTACCGAAACTTCCAGAGAAACACTCCCTGTTGCTCTACGCCGCATGGGAGCTCACCACCGGTAACTCCCAGTATCAGGAATTCCGCAAATACGACCTCCCCAACGGTATCCATAGTCACACAGCCGAAGGATATGCCGACACTCAGGAGAGCATCAAGTCGGAATGGCGCTCGATGGCCTATATGGGCCGAATCCACTACGCCTTCGACAACCGCTACATTCTCGACGCCACCATACGCCGCGACGGCTCCACCCGCTTCGGCCCCGACAACCGCTGGGGTACTTTCCCCGCCGTATCGGTGAAATGGAACATCTCCGACGAGCACTGGATGGACTGGAGCAACGACTGGCTCAATCTGCTGGGCATCCGACTGGGCTACGGCAAGACCGGCCGCATGCCCGACTACGAATATCTCCACTACTCGCGCTACACCGGCGGAGGCAACTACATCGACATCTCCACCATGAAGCCCTCCACAATCCGCCTCTCCAACCTGAAATGGGAGACGAACACGAGCTATAACTTCGGCGTGGACCTCAACCTCTTCAACTACAAGTACAACCTTGACTTTAACCTCTTCCACGAGAAGAACCAGGACCTCCTTTTCAAGGACTTCACCATCCCGTCGAGCACCGGATTCGGCTCGCTGAGCTATATCAACGGCGGCGCCATGGAGAAAAACGGCTGGGAACTCAATTTCTACACCAACAACCTGGTGAAAGTTGGCGACTGGAGTTTCGACGTGAATTTCAACCTCGCCAACTATACCAGCAAAATCACCGAGCTGCTCCCCGCCATCGCCGAAATGAACAAGGGCGAGTTCAACGGTCAGAACGGCTCTTATCTCTCTCGCTTCCAGGTAGGCAACGCCTACGGTTCGGTCTACGGCTTCCGCTATAAAGGCGTATACCAGTACTCCGACTACAATGAGAACGGCACTTCGCCCGTGGTACGCGACGAGGCCGGCAACGTAGTACGCGACGCCAACGGCAATCCGCTCTACATGACCTTCGGCTACGGCACGGCCAACTACCGCTTCCGCGGCGGCGACGCCATCTATGAGGACGTGAACCATGACGGCACCATCGACGAGCTCGACATCGTATACCTGGGCAACTGTAACCCTAAATTCTACGGCGGCTTCGGTTTTACCGTACGCTGGAAGAATCTATCGGTCAATGCCTTCTTCAACTTCCGCACGGGTAACAAGATCGTGAACTACGCCCGTATGTGGTCGGAGAACATGTATACCAACA
>OLSA01000026.1_pt1 | contig 94913 bp, 88 predicted proteins | sample 1672731 | NCBI WGS metagenome assembly OLSA01 (sample SAMEA3136718, study PRJEB25190) | human gut metagenome | biome: human gut; feature: human-associated habitat; material: faeces | place: Austria | collected 2013
TATAATTTATTTGGCTGTCGAACCTTTTAAATTATATCACAAGGAGATATTTTTTTCTATTACTCTGCTCAACGCTAAAAGCTTTTCTGAACCACATGCATAGCATGTGGTTTTCTCTAATAACAATAAAGAACTACTTCGCATAATAAAGTAGTTCTTTATTTTAATTTATTATTATTTCTACATTTTTTTCTGTGTTACTATTTTTTTCAAACATCACTGATTTAATGTCATTATTTAGTAACCCATCTATGCTAAAATTTAATATTTTAGATAGCATTTTTAATGTTCTAGATTTAGAGATGTTTCTCCTAACTCCCAATTTAATATTGTGTCTTGTAATGTCATTCTTTTTTGCTAATTTATCCTTGTGAAAGTTTTAATCCTTTTCTTAATTTAAAAATATTTTCTTCTTATTTGTCAAAGTTTTTTAAAATTTACTGTACATAATCAATATTTTATATTTTAATCATACAATTTGTGTTATTTAATATAATTCATCTTTTTTAGCCATTTTAATGTATCTTTAATTGTATCTTTTATATCTCTATTTTTATAATCCAATTCTTTTTTAGCTTTTTCATTACTAAAATTGGAATTTGAAGATAATGTATATAGGGAATATTTTGTAAATAATGGTGTTTGCTTTTTTATATTATAATATAATTCACATATTGGAGCTACTAATTTTGTAAACCCAAGTGGTAACACTATCTTGATTCTTTTTCTCCCCTCTAAATCACAAACTAAATCGGTTAGTTCCTTTATTGTAATATATTTATTAGATAAAATATAACTTTCTCCCCTATTTTCTTTATCACAGGCACTAATAATGCCATCTGCTACATCTCTAACATCTACGAAATTATATCCTCCTTTTACACAAGCAAAGAGTTTTCCTGTTGCTACTTCTTTTATTAATTGTGTTAAGTGACTATTTCCATAATCATTCGGCCCAATAATTCCAGAGGGATGAATAATACAAGCATTAAGGCTTTTACTTTTTATTGCATCAATAACATATTTTGCTGCCTCCGCTTTTGTTTTTGCATATAGTCCTACTACTTTTTTAGAATCAAAGTTGATAATTTCAGTTATTGTTTCATTATTAGGCTTTTCGTTAATTGAATGTACACTACTTACATAAACAAGTTTTGCATCTATTTCTAAAACTTTGTCTACAATATTTTTTGTGCCATTAACATTAACATCATATACAATTGGGTTATATTTAGATTTAATATATACAACTCCTGCACAATGTATTACATAAACCTCTTTTCCATCAGTATTTTCAAAAATTGATGATAAACTTTTCTTTTTAGTGACATCTCCATAATAAATTTTACAATTTAATTTTTCCAATGACTTTATAGAGTCATTAGGTAATACAAGTGCTCTTATTTCACTTTCTCTATTTTGCTCTAATTTTCTTATTATATTATTTCCCAAAAAACCATTTGCACCAGTTATTATATACAATTTTTTCATATTTCACCTCCGACATTTACATATAATTACTATTTATATTTTAGTTAATTTGTTATGAAATCAAATCTATTTATTTGTGTATTATTGACATTAAGCTCTACCTTTTATAACTTTTACTCATCCTTATTTGTTAAGCTATTGTCTTCTAAACTATCGTCTTTTTTTACATAGTTTTCTAAATTTAGTTCCTTCTTAAATTCTTCTGTTGGCAAATATAATTTATACTTTGAAGCAAATATTTGATTATTATCTTGATGTGTTAAATCTCCTAGTTTTAAATCTATTATTACAAAGCATTTTAATATATAGTTGTAAAATACTAAATCTATAAAGAAATGTCTTCCGTCAAATGTTATTTTTTGTTGTCTTGATACAAAAGAAAATCCTCTTCCTAATTCTAATAAAAACTTTTGTAAATGGTCTATTATTGCTTGTTCTAAGTCTTTTTCATAGAAACTTGTTTTTCCTTCTAATCCTGAAAATTCTAATACATAAGGAACTCTTATTATATTCTTAGATTCTACTTTTTCTGGTAATCCTATTTCTTTTTCTACCGCTTCTATATCTTGACTTGCTAATAATCTTTCATAGTAGAATGATCCTATTTGTCTTTTTAATTGTCTTACACTCCAATTAGATTTTACACATTCATTAGCATAAAATTGTCTAGATTTTTCATCTTCAATTCTCATTAATAAATTATAATGCGACTAATTCAATTCGTCACACAGTGTCTGGCGAATTGGAAATGTACGATAAAATTGTCTAACTTTTGATAAAATCTTCTAATTTTTCAAACATTTTAATATCTGGATTTAGTTCAAGTATCAACAATATATTAATTTTTTTCATACTGACTTTCCTCTGCAAATTATTATTTTTTATTTTCTTCTAAATATTTTTTATACATTTCATCCATACTTGAAATATACTCTTGATCTTGCTTTACTCTAAATTTTTCATATTCATTTTCCGCTTTCTCTAATGCCTTCTTATGTGAAATTTTTCCTGAATCATTTAAAACCTTTTTCTTTCTATATCTCAATAAATCGTCTGCAACTTCAATCCAATCTTTCATTGTCATTACTTTCTGCTCTTTTGCCTCAGATTCTGCAACATCTAAAAATAAATTAGTTAAATCATTAAGTTTATTTAATTCATCTTTTTTTAAATAGTTTTTAGCAATGCTAATATCATATTTCATTATTTTTCCATCTGGACTATTTTTCCAATTTGTAAGTCCCATGTGTATTTTTCCACTATCGACTCTTTCAAATATTAGTTCAGCTGCTGTTTTACCAGTTATAGCATAGTGCAATTTATTTTGAACTATTTTAAAAAATGTATATGCTTCCTCCGAATCTTTATTATAATCTACACTTGTTGTTTCAAATACATCAGTTATTTTTTGATATTGTCTTCTTTCACTTAATCTAATTTCTTTAATGGTTTGTAATAATTCATCATAGTAATCTTTTCCAAATTTTGGACCATTCTTCATTTTATCAACATCAATTACAAAGCCTTTAATCATATAATCTTTTAATATTTTTGTAGCCCAAATTCTAAATTTTGTTGCTTTCTTAGAATTAACTCTATATCCAACTGCAATAATAGCATCTAAATTATAAAATTCTAATTCTCTATTAACATTCCTATTTCCTTCTTTTCGAACTATTTCCATTTTGGAAATAGTTGAATTTTTATCAAGTTCTTTCTCTTCATATATATTATTTAAATGCTTATTAATTGCGGGAACATTAACATCAAAAAGTTCACTCATACTCTTTTGAGTTAACCATATTGTTTCATCTTTTAATATTACATCTACATTAATTTTACCTTCATCAGTTTCATATAACAATATATTGCTTTCATTCATATTTTATCATCTCCATTAAAATATTTTAAGTAGGATATGTTTCCACATACCACTTATATCAGCGTCGTGTACATATCATATTCAAACAACCTTTTGATTATTTTTTTACACAATTTTTATTCAAAATATCGTTTTTTTAATTTGGGTAAAAATCAAAAAGTCTTATTTTTCAAGGCTTTTTCGATATAGTACTGAAACACATTCAATATGACTCGTATGTGGAAACATATCCACTGGAGTAATGCTATAAACCGTATATTTTTCTTCAAGTAATTTCAAATCTCTAGCAAGCGTTGCAGGATTGCAACTTACATATCCGATTTTTTTAGGATTAAAATCTAAAATATAATCTATACTTTTTTTATCAAGACCTCTTCTAGGTGGATCAACTACAATAACATCAGGCTTTATTTTTCTATCTTTAAACTCAATTATCTTATCTTCAACACTTCCTGCTATATACTCTGCATTTGATACACCGTTTTCCTTTATATTTAAATTTGCCATATCTACCGCAGTTTTTTCTATCTCTATCCCATACACTTTTTTAACATTCTTACTTAAAAATATTCCAATAGAGCCAACTCCACTATATAAATCAAAAAGAACATCGTTATCTTTTAGTTTCAATCCTTCTTTTAAAGTTGAGTATAGCACCTCTGCTTGTTGTGTGTTTACCTGAAAAAATGACTTTGGAGATATGAAGTATTTGAAATCACCAATATAATCTGTTATATACTTTTCCATACCATATACTTGTTTTACTTCTTTTCCAAGTATTTCATTTGTATTACTTAAATTTAAGTTTAAAAATATATTTTTTATATTATCATTTTTCTCGACTAGATTATTTACAACACTTCTCATTCTAAAATCTGATAATAAATTTTTGTTATTTACAACTATTACTATCATAATCTCACCTGTATGATAGCCTCTACGTATTAATATATGCCTTATATCTCCTGATTTAGTTTCATCATTATATCCTTTAAATCCTGCTTTTACAAGTTCATCTAATACATTTTTTGCTAGCATATCTATTACTCTATTTTGAATATAGCAACAATTATTCTCAACTATATCATGGCTATTTTTTCTGTAAAAACCAATAACAGTTTTTCCATCTACACATCTTACAGGATATTGTACTTTGTTTCTATAGTAATAGGGCATACCCATTCCAATTACATTATCTATTTTTAAATACTCTACTTTTTGTTTATCAAGTAAATTTTTAACCATTTGTTTTTTTAAGTGAAGCTGCATATCATAAGATATATTCTGAGCCATACAACCTCCACAATATTTAAAAGCACTACAAAATGGCTCTTCTCTATAGCTACTTTTTACGAGTATTTTTTCAACTTTTGCTATAGCATATGATGATGCAACCTTTATGATCTTAGCCCTGACTTTTTCAGTAGCTATAGCATCTGGTACAAATATAACTATACCATCTTGCTTTGCAATCCCTTCAAAGGCAGAGCCATTATCAATTATTTCTAAATCTACTATATCATTTTTCTTTAACATTTATTCTCCTTGTCTTATTTTATCTAATACTTCTTGTAATTTTTGTTGATTATTTTGTAATTCATCAAGTTTTACATTATAACTACTTTCTATATCTTTTCTTTCATATACAAGATTTGAAATTATTTTGTTTTCATTATTTTCATCAGCTAAATTTATATTTATAGTCTGTATTGCGTTATCTTTTACAAATACAATTACACTACACTGTTTTGCCCATTTAATATATGATGTAATATCAGAGTCATCAAAATTTGCAGATATTTGTGTTAATACTTGCGATTTATTCTCACTCTTTATTTCTGAACTTACTTTTGTAATTTTATTACCATATTCAAAATTTGAATTAGTATAGTTTTTACTTTCTGCAAAAACTCTTGTTATCATTGTATTTCCAACATATATATTATTGCTATCTACAACGCTTATATCAGTATTGTTATCAATTTTATTCGTATCACATGCTACATTTTCTATTGGATAAAAAAACATATATGGTGCTGTAAATATAGCAATGAATAAAGCAAGCCCTTTTTTCTGACTTTTTTTTATATTAGTATTCTTAAAAGTTATCTTGTAGTTAAAGAAGTACGAAATGACTGCTGATAAAGCAATACATATACAAATATATGTTACAGTAATCCATGAACTACATGGGTTATATGCAATATTTGTAAATGCTCCATCTGGATTTAGTTTTGAGGCGCCTAAAAGAATAATTCCACCTACAAAATCAGCAACAATCCCATATATTAGCATTTTAAATATACTCCTTTTATATATTTTCTTTATATCTGCAATCTTAAAGAAAATACATGCAATTATAAGTACTAAAGTATATACTAAAAAATTAACTGGTAAAATCATAAACCAAATCAAAGGACTGGCTACTAGTAATAACCATATTGGAAGCACTAAACTATACATTTTATTTTTCATATCTACACCCTCTTATACAAATAATTATACCATATAAAACAATTAATATTCAAGCATTTGAAAATTATTTTTTATTTTATTATTTAATTTAAGTAACTAATTATAATTTTTAGAATATAGTATATTAAGTAAATCAAAAATTTACTTGAAACAAAAGGAGTGTTATATATGTGCAACCTTAATGATAGTAAAACTCTTTTATGGATTGCAATACTTATTCTTATAGTTTATGCCTGTAGTAGAGATAATTCATCTAGACCAATGAACTTCGATACTTTCTTTAAAGTATAGATAGTTCATCACCTTTTACATAGGTGCAAGTACTTATATAAAGCGAGGTGAATTAAAATGGATGAAAGATGCGGATGCGGATGTGGATGCGGATGCAACAACAACTGTGGATGTGGATTCGGAGGCGGATTCGGTGGTGGAAACTGCTGCTGCATATGGATCGTACTTATAATCATAGTTCTTTGCTGTTGTTGCTGCTAATAAATAGCACATATAATAATACATAGTAATATTTACTATAAAAGCTCGGGAAACCGAGCTTTTGATTATAACATTTTTCTTAAAAATTCACCTGTATAACTTTCTTCACACTTTGCAATTTGTTCCGGAGTTCCTGATGCAACTAGAGTTCCTCCATTATCTCCTCCATCTTTACCTAAATCAACAATATAGTCGGCTGACTTTATTACATCTAAATTATGCTCAATCACAACTAATGTATTATTTTGATCAGTAAGTCTTTGAAGTATTTTAATTAATTTATTTACATCATCCATATGAAGTCCTGTCGTTGGCTCATCTAAAATGTATAAGGTTTGACCAGTTGCTCGTTTTGAAAGTTCAGTTGCAAGTTTTATTCTTTGGGCTTCTCCTCCAGATAATGTTGTAGAAGATTGACCAAGTTTTATATATCCAAGACCAACATCCATTAAAGTTTCTAGTTTTGTCCTAATTTTAGTTACGTTTTTAAAGAATTCTAAAGCTTCTTCAACAGTCATATCAAGTACATCTGCTATACTCTTTCCTTTATATTTTACCTCTAAAGTTTCTCTACTATATCTTTTTCCTTTGCATACTTCACATGGTACATATACATCAGGTAAGAAATGCATTTCAATCTTAATAATTCCATCACCAGAACACGCTTCACATCTTCCTCCTGGTACATTAAAACTAAATCTACCCTTTTTATATCCTCTAAGTTTAGCTTCATTTGTAAGTGAAAATAGTTCCCTTATTTGATCAAACATTCCAGTATATGTTGCAGGATTAGATCTTGGTGTTCTTCCAATTGGAGACTGATCAATATTTATTACTTTATCTATTTTATCAAGACCTAATATTTTGTCATGTTTACCGACATGATATCTACTTTTATTTATTTTATTATTTGCCTCTTTATACAAAATATCATTTACCAAAGTAGATTTACCACTACCTGAAACTCCTGTAACGCAAGTAAAATTACCAATTGGAATTTTTACATTTATCTTCTTTAGATTATGCTCCTTTGCGCCCTTTATTTGAATATATCCTTTATCCTGTTTACGTCTTTTTGATGGAACTTCAATTTTTAACTTTCCACTTAAATATTTTCCAGTAATTGATTCTTCACATTTTAATATTTCTTTTGGAGTTCCTGCAAATACTACATTTCCTCCATTAATACCGGCTTTTGGTCCAATATCTACGATATAGTCAGCTTCTCTCATAGTATCTTCATCATGTTCAACTACAATTAAAGTATTTCCTAAATCTCTCATTTTCTTTAGTGAACTTAGTAATTTTTCATTATCTTTTTGGTGAAGTCCAATACTTGGCTCATCAAGTATGTAGAGCACACCTGTAAGTCCAGAACCTATTTGTGTGGCAAGCCTTATTCTTTGGGCTTCTCCTCCAGATAATGTTCCAGCAGCTCTAGAAAGTGTTAAATATTCAAGTCCAACATCTATTAAAAAGCCAAGTCTACTATTTAATTCTTTTACAATTTGCTCAGATATAATTTTGTTTTTATTAGAAAATTTTTCATATACTTTATTTATATAACTTTTTATAGCCACAATATTCTTATTGCAAAGTTCATATATATTTAAATCTCCCACAGTTACTGATAAACTTTCCTTTTTTAGTCTTGCTCCATCACAAGCATTGCAATGACTAGATGACATGAAACCTTCGTAAAAAGCTTTCATTCCTGGAGATTTTGTTTCTGCAAATCTTCTTTGAAGAGTATTTATAACGCCCTCAAATTCTGATTCAAATTCCCTTTTCATTGTTCTACCATTATGTTTAAATTTTATTATTTCTCCATTACTACCATATAGAAGTATATTCATAAAGTCTTTTGGTAAATCCTTTAATTTAGTATCAATATCTATACCATAATGATTACAAAGTCCTTCTAAATACATTTTACTCATACTATCTATTACCATACCTGCTGCAGACCAACCTTGTATTGCACCATAGTCAGATAGCTTCTTTTCTTTATTTGGCATTATTTTTTCAGGATCAATTCTTAGTATTTCTCCAAGTCCAGTACATGCAGGACATGCTCCAAATGGACTATTAAACGAAAACATACGTGGTGTTAATTCATCTAAACTTATCATACAATCTGGACATGCATAATTTTGACTAAAAAGTACTTCTCGTTTCTTAGTTAAATTTTCAATCAATACTAAATTATTTGAGTAGTTTGAAGCAAGTTCCACTGAATCTGCAAGCCTATTTCTTATACTATCTTTTACAACTAATCTGTCAACAACTACTTCAATTGTATGCTTTTTTTGCTTATCAAGAGCAGGTGTTTCTTCAGATAAATCATAACCAATTCCATCAACCCTTACTCTTGTATATCCGTCTTTTAGTATTCTCTCAAATAATTTTATATATTCTCCCTTTTTCTCCCTTATTACAGGAGCCATAACAATTATTTTTGTACCATCCTCTAATGTTAAAATTTGATCTACAATCTCATCTACAGTTTGTTTTTTTATTCTTTTTCCACACTTTGGACAATGTGGAACACCAACTCTTGCATATAGCAGTCTTAAATAATCATATATTTCAGTTACTGTTCCCACCGTAGAACGTGGATTTTTTGAAGTAGTTTTCTGATCAATTGAAATTGCAGGAGATAACCCTTCAATATACTCTACATCTGGTTTTTCCATAAGTCCTAAAAATTGTCTTGCATAGGAAGATAATGATTCAACATATCTTCTTTGACCTTCTGCATATATAGTATCAAAAGCAAGTGAACTTTTACCACTTCCAGAAAGGCCAGTAAATACCACTAACTTATTTCTAGGTATCTCTAAATTAACATTTTTTAAATTATTCTCTTTTGCTCCTTTTATTATTATTTTATCATTCATAACATTACTTCCTTATTTATATATAACAAAACATCTGTTATAATGTATATTATACATTATAAACAGATGTTTGTCAATTATTAACTTGTTTTTTCTTTTACAACAAAATAACCTATTCTTAGATATTGATTACTACAATACTTAGATGTTACTTTTACATGTTCAGAGTTATCTACCATAGCAAGAATTTCAACTTCTTCAAAACAAGGCTGATAAAGCCATCCCATCTTTGAAAACCATTTACCATTTTTATTTTTTCTTGAAAAGTGAAAAATACCTTTTCTAAAATTTTTTGTATCTTTTGGGATAAATAAAACTTGAATCAAGTACTCATTATCATTTACAATTATTTCATCATCAATTCCATATTCCCGAAATTCTATTTTCAAATTGTGCAAATCCTCACTAACTTTTAATATAAAATTTTCTTTAGATAAGTAATCAACCTTTTCAAAAGTAGTAAACCCCGGAATATATAAATTTGTTCCTGATGGTGCCGGTTCCATAATTCCAAGAGAATATGCATAGCAATTAATATTTTCACACACATTTTTTGTTAATTCTTTTATCTCAAAATCATTATTAAATAACTCTTTTTCGTTAACAATCGATCTTTTAATCATATTAAGCCGATATTCAGTAATCATATTAACTCCTCCAAATACATAACATTTTACAGAATTATATCATAATAGTTAGAAAGAGTAAATAGTTTACCATAATTTTAATAATTGTAATAATAAATTTTACATAAGCTTTTACTATTTTACATATTCATCTAAAGCTTTTGTCCTATATTCTAAAACTGGCATTTTGTCTGTTGTAGTAAAACCAGGCTCAGCATTTATAACATCTGGAATACGATTTACAATAGTAGAACATGTAAGTCTTACAGTATCTGGTTTTGGTATTGAAACTGTAGTATCAGGTTCACCACATATCATCCATTCATTTTTGTCATACTCATCAGGTCCATATACCTTACCTATACATTCGGTTTCTATATCAATTCCTTCTCTTGTTTTAGTGGTAACTACTGCTGACATACCAGTTGCATTTCCCGCTGGTATATCCATACCTAATGTTGTTGAATGTAAATCAGATCTATATGTTTTTGGAAGAGTAACCTGAGTTTGTGATGTGATATGTAATCCTAGACGAGAAGCAAGCCAACCATTAACATTCCACATGTATGAAGGTAAATATTTACCACTCTCAATTAACTCTTCTCTTTTACTGTCACTTATTCTATCGATAGAAGCAATGTTTGCATCAAACTCACTTAAACTAAGTCCTGCTCCATGTGCCCTAGCAAGTGCTATACCATAATCTTCTACGTTATAACTTGAGCTTCCTTTTATTTTTGTTATATTATGAGTAGCTCCTGAAATTGTTGCAATTAAATTTCCCCAGAACACATCTTGATATCCACTTCCACAAAGCGTACACCCAGTTCTCTTTGCTAAGTCATCTAATTCTCTTGTCATAACCGGAGTAGAATTTATCGGATAAAAAGCTTCTTCACATGTTGAAATAGCATTTATACCAAGCTTAGCGCATAATTTAAAAGCTTCATACACATCTGACATCAAACTCATAGTCGTTATTATACAAATATCTGGTTTTTCATTTGTTAATACTTTTTCTGCCTCTTTAACATCATAAATAGTTATCCCTTTATTTTCACATCCCATAATACTAGAAATATCTTTTCCTATTTTATTTTTATCAACATCAAATGCAGCAACAATCTCAGCACCTTTATCGTATATATATTTCATTATATATGATGACATTTTTCCACAGCCATACTGTGCAACCTTTATCTTTCTATCCATTATAACCATACCTCCTAAAAATATTTATATTTACATTTACAATTAATTTATACTTTAAATTATTATTCTAATATTTTAAAAATTTATACTTTATTTTTGGTATTGATTTTTTAATACAACTTTAACTCCATTTAAATTTTCTTTTTGAGTATCATCTATATTATTTTCCTTAACATATATTTGAACAGTATCATAAAAACTTATATCATCAAAGTCTATTTCTTTACCATTATTGTCTATAAATTTACAATTAGATCCTATATTTACAACAACTAGCCTGTCATTTAATAAATTTGCATGTTTATATTTTATATTTGAAGTTATAACCTTAAGTTCAACTTTTCTTACTGCACTACTAATATTTTTTACTTCTCCAATTACAAAAGTTTTGGTATTGTCTGAATATAAATCTTTTCTATTATTAACAAACCAAATTATGCCAAGTACTAAAGAAAGTATAACTACTCCAACTATAGCAATTTTTAGTATTCTATGCCTTGATAAAAAATTACTAAATACTCGAAGCAATATTAAAGCCACAATAATACATCCAATTATTATTAATAATTCAGGGTCCATAAATTGTTGTGCTATCATTTTTAATGTTTCCACTATTTCTCTACTCCTTTCATACTAAGGCTAACTTTTCCTTTTGCCTTATCAATTCCTATTACCTTAACCTTTACTATATCTCCTACTGCTACCTCTTCCATTGGATTTCTAACATATTTATCACTAATCTCAGATATATGAACCAAACCATCATTCTTTATTCCAACATCTACAAATGCTCCAAAATCAACTACATTTCTGACAGTTCCTGTAAGTATCATTCCTTCAGTTATATCATCAATACTTAACACATCACTTTTTACAACAATTTTTGGCATTTCATCTCTTGGATCACGGCCTGGCTTTTTTAGTTCTGTAACAATGTCTTGCATTGTAAGACTACCTATGTTTAAAGTTTTAGAAATATTATCAATATTTACATTATCTAGTTTAGATATAACCTCCCCCATATTCTTAGTAGTTAAATTTTTAATATTGAAACCTAAACTACTAATTAATTCTTCTGCTTTTTCATATGACTCAGGATGAACCATTGTATTGTCTAAAATATTCTTTGATTCTGGTACTTTTAAAAAGCCTGCACACTGTACAAATGCTGCTTTTCCAAGTTTTGGGACCTTAAGGAACTCCTTTCTTGAATTAAATTTACCATTTTCCTCTCTATATTTTACAATATTAGTTGCTACCTGTTTATTTACCCCTGAAACATACGAAAGCAAAGATGGTGTGGCAGTATTTATATCAACGCCTACATTATTTACAACGTTTTCAACTACTCCAGTTAAAGATTCGTCTAATCTTTTTTGATTAACATCATGTTGATATTGACCAACTCCAATACTTTTCGGATCAATTTTTACAAGTTCTGCAAGTGGATCTTGAAGTCTTCTTGCAATTGATATAGCCCCTCTTATAGATACATTAATATCAGGATATTCTTTTGTTGCAAGTTCAGATGCAGAATATACTGACGCTCCTGCCTCACTTACAATTGCATAATATACTTTTTTATCTATTTTCTTTATAACCTCAGCTATAAACTTTTCAGACTCACGAGAAGCTGTACCATTTCCAAGTGCTATAATGTTTACATTATACTTATTTATTAATTCAATCATTGATTTTGTAGCGCCTACAATATCATTTTGTGGTTGGGTTGGATAAATTGTCGTATAATCAAGTAATTTACCTGTATCATCTATTATTGCTATTTTACATCCTGTTCTATATGCTGGATCAAATCCCATTACCACTACATTTTTTATAGGTGGTTGCATAAGCAAGTTTTTAGCATTTACGCCGAAAACTTCAATTGCTTTCTCTGAGGCTTCTTCAAATAATTCTCCTCTTATCTCTCTTTCAATTGATGGCTTTATAAGTCTTTTATATGAATCCTCAATACACAAAATTAAGTCATCTTTAAATATACTGTCACCTTTTAAAGTTTCTCTTTCCAAATATTTAAGAACACTTTCTTCATCCAAATCAAGCTTAACTTTAAGTACTTTTTCTTTTTCACCTCTTGTTATAGCAAGTATTCTATGAGATGGTATTTTCTTAATTTCTTCGCTAAAATTATAATACATATCATAAACAGTTGATTCATCTTTATTTACAGCAGTTGTTACTAATTTACCTGTCCTATATGTTATTCCTCTTATCTTCTTTCTATACTTTGCATTATCTGATATATCTTCTGCAATGATATCTAAAGCTCCATTTATACATTCTTCTACTGTTTCTAATCCTTTTTCTTTATTTATATATTTTGTAACTATTTCATCTTTATTTCCATCTTTTACAGTTTGAGAAATAATAAGTTTCGCAAGTGGTTCAAGCCCTCTTTCTTTTGCTATTGTTGCCCTTGTTCTTTTTTTCTGCTTATATGGTCTATACAAATCTTCTACTTCTGTTAAGATTGAAGCGTTTAAAATGCTATTTTTTAGCTCCTCTGTAAGTTTTCCCTGTTCATCAATAAGGCGAATAACCTCATCCTTCCTAGCCTCTAAATTTCTTAAATATATTAATCTATCATTTAATTTTCTTAGGACTTCATCACTTAAGTTACCTGTTACTTCCTTTCTATATCTAGCTATAAAAGGAATTGTATTTCCTTCGTCTATTAACTTTATTGTATTTCCTATTTTATTTTTTTCAATGTTTAATTCTATTGATAATTCATCTATTATTTTCTCCATCTTTATACCCCTTAAAACTCATATTTAGATTATATATTAAAGAAAATCTTTTTTCAATACATCTAGAAAAAGTATCAAAAAAAGATTTCTATATTTATATTTAATTAAATTAAATTTTAACTTATATACAGACAAATATATATATATATTAATTTCAGTGGAATATAACAAAATATTAATAAAATTAATTATTTTATGTATAATCTAACTCGAAATCCAACATATTCATAAACGAAGCCAATGCTTCTGCCTGGGCACCAAGAAACTGGTTTCTTATCACCTTCATCTCCATAACATCCACCTCTTGCAATAGGATCATTACTGGAGCTTTTCTCATTAGTCCATTCATATAAATTTCCAGCTAAATCATATATATTTTTGGTTTTCCAATATTCGCTAAAACCAGCAGTTCTTTTTGATCCACTACCTTCATCTGCTGGAGACATGGAGTTATAATAATTTCCATATTTACGACTATCTGTTAAACTATTTAATTCACCTTTTATCCAATTACATGTTGTGTCCCATGCTTTTCCTGTAAGTAATCCTGTTTGTACATATTTATTATTTATCATAAGTTCAGCGCTTTTTTTTGCATTCTCATAGCCTATATTTGACCAAACAATAGCATTTCTTTGGCATACCGGCTTTCCAACCTTATTGCTTGGCAATGACTCTCCTTCTGGTATTCCTGCTTCATATCTTCCAATATAAAATCCCCCATATTTCCTTACATCATATGTTTCAGTTATCATATTTGGCAATTCATCAACAACAGTTGAACTTACTTCAGAAAAGGTTACATCCTTTACATATGTTTCTTCTGTAGCAGGTATCCATACAAATTCATTATTGTTATTATCTTTTATTACTAACCCTGTTTCCTTAGTTCCCTCTAAGTATTCAAAGCCTTTTGGTATTGGTACTCCATCTTTTACCTCAGCAATTGTATTTTTCCATTCTTCCTTTACTGTTTCACTATTTGATGTATTTCCTGTTACTTCTGAAAACCATTTATACTCTGTATTATTTTCAGTTTCTCCATTCCATACTAATTTTCCTTTTATTACTGATACCTTATCTTTATACTTCTTTGTACTTGGTAATTCTGTTACCATGCTATCTCCTGATAGATTTACACTTGATTTATCAAAACTTAATGGATCATCTGTATATTTTTTTGACAAATACATCGACAATTCATCTTGTATACTAGTCATATCTTCCTTAAATGTTGCCTCTTTTGCACTTGATACTGGGTTATTTTTTGTTATTGTTAAAATAACCGCTGCCGCAAGTATTATTATTACTATTATTGTAACAATCAATACTATTAGTGATATACCTCTTTTATGAGTTAGTTTTGTAAAATTATCTTTTTGCTTTTCTTTTTCTACTTTTTTCATATAATTTTTCCTCTCTTTCTTTAGTTTTTATACATAGAACTAGTACGTACTTTTATTATATTGTATTTTAAATCTTTTTTCAATAACTATTTATACTTTTTCAGGGGAATTTCATAAAATTACACAAAAATGTAATATTTGGATCATCTGTATATTTCTTTGATAGATACATTGATAATTCATCCTGTATAGCTGTTACATCCTCCTTAAATGTTGCTTCTTTTGCACTACTTACTGGGTTGTTTTTTGCTATTGTTAAAATAACTACTGCTGCAAGTATTATTATCACTATTATAGTTACAATTAACACAATTAAAGATATACCTTTTTTATGAGTTAGTTTTGTAAAATCTTCTATCTTGTCTACTTTTCCCTCTTTTTTCATATATTCATTTTCCTCTCTTTCTTTAGTTCTTTTGTACATATTATTAACACCATCTAGTATACACTAAAAAAAAACACAATACTACATAATAATTTTATTCTAACATTTAAATTACAAAGTTATGTCCTTTTCATTACTTACTTTATAACAGATACTATAGTTAAATTTATAGTATCTGTTTTTTATATTTTTCATCGTATTTTTATTATATATATATAATCTTTTTTTCTATTTAATTACACAAAGATTAACTATAACTTACTTAATATTTCGTTTATATTGTTCTCTAATACTTTATCTTTAGGATATATTTCACTTAAAAACATCATCTTCTCTTTTACAACGTTAATATATTTGTTACAATCCTCATTCATATACCTTAAATACTTAAATAAATCAATATATATTTTACAGGCATACATTATTTGTGCACTGTTATATTTATTATTTTTTAAAATAATATCTGCATTATTTAATTTATTTTCTATAACATTTTTTATCTCATTATTTAAAACTATCTTTTTTTCTTCATCATTAATTTGATTTACTTGATTAAAAAGTAAGTCTAAATATGTAGAATACTCAATATCCAAACTTTTTCTATAGCTAAATTCATAAGGATCTAACATAACCCTTTTTTCATTTTTGTTAACTACTTCTATTTGAGATGTTAAATTCAAATTTTCGTCTGTATAAATTGGAATATTCATATATAACGCAAACCAAGCTCTAAGAGATAATACTATGGTAAAAATTGCAAATATCCCTGCTAATATATATGATATATAACTTACGTATTTATTTATATAATTACTATCTTTTGTATTATTAAAATCTAAAATTGCAATTAAAATTCCAAACACATATATTCCAAGCATATACGAAAAGTTAAGATCTACAAATGAGTGTAAAACAAAAATTAAATATGCAAACTTTATATAACTATTTTTAGATTTTATTATTACATATACTAAAAGAACTACTGTTATACTAAAGCCTATAATTCCCGCCTCATCCAAAATTTGCAAAAATGAACTATGAACCTCAGTTGAACTATACTCCTTAGTCTTTACCTGTTCATATATGTTATTAAATCCTTCTCCTCCTGTACCTATAACAAAATTTTTTATACTTTTAGTAGCTATTTTAAGTGCATCAAAATAATATGTAATTCTATCTGATGTACTCGTAGAACCTGCAAATAAATCTTTAAATCTATACATCATTTCGTTCGGAATTAAAACATAATCTAATTTTTCTTTCTTGCTATTTAAGTATAAATTATTTAAAGTTATTTCTCCTTTATCACATTTAATATACATCTTTAAATATTTAACATTATTATCCAAATTAAACTCATATTTAAAGTTACCACTGACATTATCATAATAATTAAATACTTTTATATTTTCTTCATTTCCATTATTTTCAATTTTATTTAAACTTATACTGTATCTTATATCACCTTTTCCTATTACACTAAATACTATTAAATTGTTATTTTCTTTTATATTATTTAAAATTATATATTTAGAATTCATATTATTTGTATCTTTAACAATTAATGGTATGATATAGCTATAATGCAATATACTGCACTTAATAATATAAAAAGAGAAAATATAATTATTTTATAATTTTTGTTTAATTTACTGTTTATTTTTTTCTTTAATTTATTTAAATATATATTGTATAAAATTAAAATCATAAACCTAAAAACAAATGATAGTAATATGAATATTAAAAATATAGCATACACTCTTTGACTTAGCATATTTTTATACATCAAACTAGAATATATGCCAGTTATACCAGCTAATGGTATGTATATTAAAACATTTTCTACTATATTTTTTCTGTTTATAACAAAATATAGTATAGCTGAAATTATGCAAAGTAAAATTACAGTCCTACATCCTGTAAGAATAATTGTTGATACTAGTATAAAAATAGCTACATACAAGACTGAATTTACCCAAATATTTTTCTTTTTATGTATAAAATGATTAGCAAAAATAACAGATATCATACATAAAATTGCAAGCACATTTGCATACTGAAGAGTTCCTGACATTCTAGTATAATCTCTATCTAAATATCCAGAATCAAAATATGTTAAGAAGTTTTCAAGATATCTACTTCCAACAGCATCTACACTTAGTATGCACTGCAAAAGTGTAATTGCAATTATTGTATATACATATATTTTTTTATTATCTGAATTTTTAACTATCGTATAAACAAAGTATAAGCCAAAATACCTTACTGCCTCATATATACTACTATTTAAATCAGCGTAGTTATTAAATATAATTGGTAATACATAACTAAATGAAAGCAACAGAAGTAATATTGAAATTATATCTATTGTGTAATTTTTGTTTTTTACATTATTGTAAATTAAAATAATTATCCTTACTAATGAAATTATTGATACGCCCATACTTACTAAGAGTATATCTGATTTATAAAATCCACCTTTAAACAAGGATAACATTACAAGTAAAATAACTAATATATAATCAATTACTTTATTTACAAAGTTTATTATTTTCATGGTTTCACCTAAGCAAATTATACCATAACACTTATTTTCTTACAAGAATTTGAAAATTTTATTTGATAAAATAAAATAATTTTTATTGAATTAAAAATGTAGTCTAGAAAGAATTGAAAAAAAAGCAAAAAAAATAGAACCAAGCATAAAAATAAATTTTGCTTAGTTCTTAGTGTTTGGTGCCCCAGAAGCGATTCGAACGCCCGACCCACGGCTTAGAAGGCCGTTGCTCTATCCAACTGAGCTACTGGAGCATGTATATGTTATACTCAATACTCTTAAAAGTATAACATATTAAAGATAAAAAATCAATACTAAAATTAAAATTTCTACTATTTTTTACTAAATTTTTCTTCTAAGTATTCATCGTATGTCATTCTCTTGTCTATTACACCATCATCTGTAAGTTCAATTATTCTATTTGCAACAGTCTGGATAAATTGATGATCATGAGATGTAAATATCATTTCAGCATTACTACGTATTAAACCATTATTAAGTGCTGTAATACTTTCTAGATCTAAATGGTTAGTAGGTTCATCTAAAAATATTAAATTTGGATTTTCAAGCATACATCTTGATAACATACATCTTGCTCTTTCTCCACCTGATAAAACATTTACCTTTTTTAAAGACTCCTCACCAGAAAATAGCATCCTACCTAAGAAACTACGTATAATTGTTTCATCATTTATACCATATGCTTCTGCAATCCATTCTACTATAGACTTATCGGAATTAAAATAATCATCGTTTGCCTGTGGTAAATATGATGCCTTTATAGTTTTTCCAAAAGTAACTTTTCCCTTATCTTGTTTTATTTCTCCTGCAAGTATTCTAAAAAGACATGTTTTAGCTAAAGAATTATCACCAAGTAAAACAATTTTATCTCCTTTTAAAACTTTAAATGAAACATTTTTTAAAAGTTGTACACCGTCTATTTGTTTTGAAATATTATCTACATCTAAAATTTCTTTACCAGATGGTCTTTCTGGTTTAAATTCTATAAATGGATATCTTCTTGTAGATGGTTTTATCTCATCTAACTGAATTTTTTCTAATGTTTTCTTTCTTGAAGTTGCTTGTTTTGATTTTGAAGCATTAGCACTAAATCTTCTAATAAAATCTTCTAATTCTTTTATTTTTTCTTCTTTCTTTTTATTAGCATCTTTCATTTGTTTTAGTGCAAGTTGACTTGATTCATACCAAAAGTCATAATTTCCAACATATAATTTTATTTTTCCATAATCTACATCTAAAATATGTGTACATACTTTATTTAAAAAATATCTATCATGAGATACAACTATTACTGTATTTTCAAAATTTATTAAAAACTCTTCTAACCATGCTATTGCAGATATATCTAAATGGTTAGTTGGTTCATCTAAAAGCAAGATATCAGGATTTCCAAACAAAGCTTGGGCTAAAAGTACTTTTACCTTTTCATTTCCATTTAATTCCCTCATATATTTATCATGAAGTGATACATCAATTCCAAGTCCATTTAAAAGTTCTGCAGCATCAGACTCTGCCATCCAACCATTTAAATCTGCAAACTGTGCTTCTAATTCTCCTGCTTTTATTCCATCTTCATCACTAAAATCTTCTTTTGCATACAAAGCTTCTTTTTCTTTCATTATAGAATAAAGTTCTGTATTACCTCTAATTACAGTATCCAAAACTTTTACATCGTCATATGCATAATGGTCCTGTTTTAACACACTTATTCTTTCTTTAGGTGATTTTGATACTTCACCTTCACTTGGTTCTAATTCCCCAGATAGAACCTTTAAAAAAGTAGATTTTCCTGCACCATTTGCCCCTATTATTCCATAGCAATTTCCATTTGAAAATTTTACATTTACATCTTCAAATAAAGTCCTTTTTCCGAATCTAATTGTAACTCCTCTTGTTTCTAACATTTTATCTCTCCTTTAATTTCTTGTATATTTTACTATATAACTTGATTTTTTTCAAGCTTTTTTCCCATCTTAAACAAAAGACAACCCAAATGTTAAACAATTGTCTAATATTTGGGTTATCAATAAGTTATTTATTACTTTACTTTTCGTGGCATACTCTGCTACTTTGGAATGTTAAGTAATTTATTATTCTTAGGTCTTGTTTTTTTGTGTCCATCAAGGTTATAATTTGACCTCTTAATTTTTTCATCATCATTAAAAGTATTCTTCATACTTTTTGGATAACTAAAAATGTTTTTTGGATAACTAAAAATGTTTTTCTTACTCATAAGAACAGCTCCTTAAAAATTTAATTAAATTTATATATCATTATATATGTAAACTATTCTATCATAATATGCTATGTTTATCAATTAATCTTGATTTTTATATCAAAATAATGTAAAATATTTATGGTGAGAAAAATGTCAAAAAAAATAGAAAAAGAAGAATTTAAAAAAGTTATCGAAAATAAAGGGAAAGAAACAAGAAAAAAAACAGAAAAGGCAATAAACGAATATAAAGAATTTGCTCTAAAGGGAAATGTACTTGATATGGCAATAGGTGTTGTTATAGGTACTGCATTTACTTCAATAGTAAATACACTTGTATCATCAATAATCACTCCTCTTTTAGGATTACTTACAAATAAAGTAGATTTATCATCTCTATTCATAACTTTACATGGGCCAAAAACATCAACAATTGCAGAAGCAAAAGCTGCTGGTTCACTTATTTTAACTTATGGTGAATTACTAAATGCAATTTTATATTTCTTTATAATTTCATTTACTCTATTTATTGTTGTTAAGTTTATAAAAAAAGGAAAAAAGAAAGAAAAAGAAGTTATAGAAAAGACAACAAAAATTTGCCCATATTGCTATAGTGAGATTCCAATTAAAGCAACTAGATGTGCTCATTGTACAAGTATACTAAATGAAAATTGTAACACAAAAGTTAAAAAAAATGATATTAAAAATTAATAAATTAAACCTATTACTTGCAGAAAAGAACCAGATAATAAAATCTGGTTCTTTATTTAAACAAACTAAAATTACTTTTTGTTTACTAGATCTTTTAAAGCTTTTCCAGCTTTGAAAACTGGAGCTTTAGAAGCTGGTATTTTGATTTCAGATTTAGTTTGTGGGTTTCTTCCTTTTCTAGCAGCTCTTTGTCTTACTTCGAAAGTACCGAATCCTACTAATTGAACTTTTTCACCATTTTTAAGTGCACTTTCAACACTTACAACGAAAGCATCTAAAGCAGCTTCAGCAGCTTTTTTTGTTAATTTGCTTTCTTCAGCAATTTTAGCGATTAATTCAGCTTTATTCATTATAAATCCCTCCTACTTACAAGTACAATATACTACAAACATAGGCTATTGTCAACACTTTTTTTACATTTTTTCTACTTTTTTTTCTTTTTATCAATGATTTTACATATTTTGTTTCCATAAGGAAGTTGCATAATTTCCTCATCACTTAATATATTAAACTTAATCAAAATAAAGGCATATGAAGTGATTGCAAGCAATATAGTAAGTATAGTGTTTAGTGATGTTGGCGTATTTATGTAACCAAGTCCTTTATTACAAAGAAAAGTGCATATTGCCATTAAAAATGTGGCAAACACTGGTTTAATTAATATCTCTTTCATATTAGGAACTTTTTTTAAAGTTTTAAATAAAATTATAAATGAAAGTGTACATGTTATAGCCTGGTAAATTATGGTTGTAATTGTTGGAACAACTATACCATACTTAGGAATAAATATAACATTTAAAATATATTTTACAATTGCTCCACTAAGTAGACAAATTCCCGGCACATACAATTTTCCTAGTCCCTGAAGTGAACCATATATAGTTTGTGCCACAACAGAAAACACTAATACCCAACATTGTATTTGTAAAAGCCATGCCCCTTCTGTTGCATTTGGAAATATAAGTGCAAAAATATTATTAGCAAGTAAGAACATACCAGCAGCACATGGCAATGCTATAAGAACTGAAGTTTTAAGTGAAAAATTAATTTTATTAACTGCAGCCTCTTTATTTTTCTTAGCCATTGCACTAGATATAAATGGCACTAATGCAACTGAAAATGCCACATTTATAGACAATGGAACAGACATTAATATATCCACCTTTCCAAGTAAAATTCCATTTTGCCTATTTGCTTCTTCTAATGTTAGTCCAAAACTTTGTAACCCATTCATAACAGTTACTGTATCAATAACATTTGAAAGAGCAACAACAACACTACCAAATGATATTGGAATAACATATGAAATCAATTTTTTTACAATTGTTTTTCTAGGTGTTATTGCAAACTTCTCAGATTTTTCTATATCCTTCCATATATCTTTTTTATTTCTGTTATAATATGTTAACATATAAAAGAATGCTGTTGAAGCTGCAACTGTAGTAGCAAGCGTAGAACCAGCTGCCATAATTTCTGGTGTTTTACCAAGTAACATTACAACAAATATAATTGAAAAAGCACTGTTTACAATTTGTTCAATAATTTGGGCCTTACTATACTCCATCATGTTACCCATTCCAACAAAATATCCTCTTAATACAGCAGACATAGCAACAAATATAATTGCTGGTGCAAGAGCCATAAGTGTATATTTTACACCTGGATTTGATAAAATTGTGTTTGATATAAATCCAGCGCCAAAGAAAAGCATAAGAGCAAACATAACACCTACAAAAGTAAATACATACATTGCTGTTCTAAAAATTCTATGTGCTCCTCTTTTATCCCCTATAGCTATTTTTTCTGATACAAGTTTTGATATTGTATTTGGAATTCCCATTGTGGCTACTGCAAGTATTAAAGTATAAACAGTAAAGCCTGATCCATAATAACTATTTCCTGTATCTGAAAATTGTTTAAAATTTGTAAGTATTACTCTATATATAAATCCAAAAACTTTTATCAAAATTTGAGATACCATTATTACAAGTACCCCATTCATAAAGCTTTGTTTTTTTACTGCCAAAAAATCACTTCCTCTTTAAACTATATTAATCAACATATCAATTATACCATATTGAATTTTTAATAACAACATTTATGATAATTTTTTCACATTTATTATGACACAAAAAGTATCCTCAGTTGAAATATAATCAACTGAGGAAAAATAAATTATTTATCATTAATAATAGCAATTATTATTTATTATTATTTTCCTTATTGCCTTTTTGCTTTTTAGAAAATTTTATATTATTTTTATTAAGTTTAAATCTACCTTTATTTTCATCGAATTTTCCTAGAGCTTCATGTCTTATCACAGTAAAGTTATTAAGTAATCTTCCAGTGAATACAATGACTGCTCCAAGATATAAATCTAAATTTAGCTTTGTTCCTATATAAACTAAAAATATAGCTATCAAAGAATTTCCAAAAAAGCCTGTTAAAAATACATTCATCTTAAATTTCTTTTCTATATTTGCAGAAAAAGCCCCAAAAACAGAATCAAGGCAAGCAAGTATTGCAACAGCAATATATTGTGAAAATGAATATGGAACAATAACATTAAGTCCTGTTAAAATACCTGCTATTACAAATAGTAAAAGTATTAATATACCTATCATATCATAACTCCTTTATTTATTTACAGTAACTGCAGTTTTAAAAGTAAGATTTCCCTCATACTTAGGAATATTTACTTCTTTTTCTCTGGTCATAGATACCCCTACACCCAATTGCTTTAGCATATCAACTACACCATTTTTTATATTCATTGCACTTTCTAAATATTGTGCATTTCCTATTGCTTTTATTTCAAATGGTGCTGCCACCTTTTGATAATTAACTTGAATAACAGGTCCAACACATCTGATCGCAGATGTAGAGATTATTCTTTGACCATTTACACTTATAGCTTCTGCTCCTGCAGCTTTTAATTCATTAACCACTGTAAGCACATCACTATCATGTACTAATGTATCTGTTCTTGTTGATGTGTCACTAGGTGTTTCGCCATCACTTAGAGTAATTATAACACCTTCACCTTTTACATCTGTAGTCCCTGATAGCAAGCTTAAATAATCAATTTGGTTTTTCATTGAAGCAATTAAGCTATTATTTGTAGATGAACTATTTTGATATTCTTCAACAACCTTTTGACTTTCATCATATTTGCTTTTTAATTCATTATAATTCCTTTGCAAATTAACTAATTCATCAGAAAGTTGAGCTTCCCTTTTTCCTTGCAATACCTCTTCAGTATTGCTTATTGTTTTCATTTGTGCAACTAACATCAAACTTAAAAAGAACAAAGCAATACCTATGCATACATAAGTAGCTACTGAATATTTTTTACAAAAGCTTTTTAAAGTATTAAAAAACTTATTATTCTTTTTTACATTTTTTTTATTTTCTGTCAATTAATTCACATCCTCCTTAAAAACTCGAATATGTAGGCCTTGTTTTTGTCATATCTATAACGCCTACACTATCTTCTGCAATACTTTTAAGTATTGTTTTTAAAAATACCATTTTATACTCTAAATCAGTATCATTTGGAAAAATTATGTTTAGTTTATCATTTATTGTTATGGTTGTCAAGGAATTTTCAAAACTTACCTTTGTTATTTTTCCACTTATTTCATCTTTTTTAAATTCTTTCTCTATCTTTTTATATATCTCAATTTTTGACAAATCTGTATCATTTATTTTTTTACCAAGCATTACCTCATCATCAAAAGTAACTCCTGTAAGTAATATTTCATCATTTTTTTTGCTACTAATATCAACCTCTTCTAATATATATCCATCATCACTAAGTGAGAAAAATTTGTTATTATCCTTATCGTATGCAAAATATTTTGAAGTTCTTTCCACAACATCAATTTTAATTTCATTTGGAAGCTTTAATTTGAGTTTTATACTTTCGACATATGGAAGAGTAGTAACAGCTTTTTTATCACTTGTAAAATATTCAATAAAAATATTTTTTCCAACTTCAATTCCTGCTTTATTTACAATATCTTCTTTAGAGTATTTCATAGTTTCATTTAATTCAACATTTTCTAAATTAAAAGCTTTAAGAGTAAGTAACAAATATACCCCAGCAATCATAGCTCCAAAAATTACAAAGAAAAAAATTATTCTAGCTACTTTTCTTTTTTTCTTTCTTTCTTTTACAGTTACTTTTCCTGAATATTGTATATTACTTCCATTATTTGATTTTTTTTTGCTATTACTTGTCCCACTTTTTTTATTTGATACATTAGTAGATCTTTTTGTATTTTTTTCCATATATTACACCTACTTTTTTATTACCTCAGATATACATTTATATATTTTATTATCTACTCCATTTAAAACAAGTTTAGACGAATTTTCCGACATCATATTAATTATTTTTTCATCTAACATGTATATTATTTTATTATATAAAAGAGTAGTAGTAAGGTCTTTTTGTTCTATAATAATTCCAGCATGAGCATCAGATAATACTTTAGCGTTATAATACTGATGATTTTCAGCCGCACTTGGAAGTGGTATAAGAATAGAAGGTTTAGAGGCTATTTCAAGTTCTGTAATAGTCATTGCACCAGATCTAGTTATACATATATCCGCAATTTTATACATTTTTGGCATATCAAATACAAACTTTTCAATTTTTATATAATCGTCAAGTTTAATATTTTTATCTTTTTCAACTCGTTTCTTCTTTTCTATTATATCATCATAATTTTTGTTTCCAGCAACAAGTATTACAAAAAATTCTTCACTTAATTTCTCTACTACCATATCAAAGACAATTTGATTAAATTTCATTGCACCTTGACTTCCACCTGTAACTAAAACAATCTTTTTATCTATCTTATCAAATCCAAGCTCTTTTTTACATCTATCTCTATCTAAATTATTTATATCTTCTCTGCTAAATTTTGCTGGAGTTCCAGTATATACAACATTATCTTTTCTTTTTAATCTAGTTTTTGCATCAGAAAATCCAACCATAACTTTATCTGCCTTTTTAGCGAGAAGTTTTACTGAAATTCCAGGAAATGCATTACTTTCATGCAAAACATACGGAACTTTACATTTTTTAGCAGCAAGCATTACAGGGCCACAGATATATCCTCCAGTCCCTATAACTAGATCAGGTTTAAATTCTTTTATTATTTTTACACTATCAGAAATTCCTTTATATGTTTCAGTTACTGCTTTTATATTTTTAAAAGTTAAACTCCTAATAAGTTTTCCTGTCCTTATATGCTTTATTTCAAATCCAGATTTTTTTACTAGTTCATTTTCAAGACCTGTCTTAGTTCCAATAAATAGGACTTCAGTATCAGGTTTGTTCTTTAGTATAATTCCTGCTATAGCAATTGCAGGATTTATATGTCCACCTGTTCCAGCACACGCAAAAATAACTTTCATAAATAATTCCTCTCTTTTTATTAATTTTTTCTACAAGTTCTTGATATATTAAGAAGTATTCCCATTGCACATAAATTTATAAATAAAGCTGTTCCACCATAACTAAAGAAAGGAAGTGGCATACCAGTTACAGGTACTGTACATGTAACAACAGCTATATTTACCAAAATTTGCAATGCAAACGCACTTGTAATACCAGTTGCAAGTAAAGAGCCATACATATCCCTTGCCGTTATAGCAATTCTATATCCTCTATATATAAAAAATGAAAATAATGCAAGCACTGTAACTGTTCCAACAAGCCCTAATTCTTCACCTAAAACTGAGAATATAAAATCATTTTGGGCTTCTGGAAGCCATAAATATTTTTGCCTACTCTGTCCAAGTCCTCTTCCAAAAATTCCACCTGAACCAATAGCATATAAACTTTGGGCTGCTTGCCAATTTCCACCTTTTATATCCTCTTCAGGATTTAAAAATGAAACTATTCTATCAAGTCTAAAAGAGCCACCAGATTCCGTTGAATCACCACTTGGCATGAATATAAATACTGCGAGCATAGCGGCTGCAGCTATTATTCCTGCTATGATATATCTTGCTTTTACTTTTATACCACTTACAAATATTATAGAGCAAGCTGCAACAAACATTACTATTGTACCACTAAGGTGCTTTTGCATAAACATTACTATTACAACTAAAAGTAGCATTAAAATTGGTATTATATATCCTTTAAAAGAATTTAGTTTCTTGTAATTTAATGACAAATATGTTGACATTCCAATAACTAATCCTATTTTCATTATCTCAGATGGTTGAAAAACAAGAGCACCAAAGCCCAGCCATCTTTTAGCTCCATTTCTTGTTTGACCAAGAGGTGTTAAAACTAAAACTAAAAGTACAAGACATATTATATAAAATAAATATCCCCATTTTTTATACCTTTTATAATCAATATTTGAAATTATTATCATAAAAATAAATCCAATAATTCCAAAGAAAAGTTGTCTTACTAAAAAATAATTACTATTGTTATAGTTACTAAGTGCATAATATGAGCTTGCTGATGCAACCATAACTATACCTGCACAAAGAAGTATAATTATAGTTATAAGCATACCAAAATCCAAATTATTTTTAGTATCTTTTTCGTTATTTTCAGATCCATCAGTAATTAATTTTAATTTTTTCATTTTTCACCTACTTATACCATATACGCTACAAAACATAATATAGCAGTTATAACCCAAAATAAAATTACAACTTTAGTTTCTTTCATTCCAGACAGTTCTAAATGATGATGGAAAGGAGCCATCTTAAATATTCTCTTTCCTTTAGTTAGTTTAAAATAAGTAACTTGTAATATAACTGATAAAGTATCTATTATACAAACAAATGCAACTATTGCAAGATATACTTCCATTTTCATCATAATTGCAATTGCAGCTACTGCACCACCAAGTGCAAGAGAACCTGTGTCTCCCATAAATACTTTTGCCGGATGAAAATTAAATAATAAAAATGCAAGACATGTTCCAACACTTGAAGCCCCAAGAATTATCATCTCTGTATTTGAATTTTTTACAGCAACTATTGTAAAAAATGTCATTATTATTGCAACAACTCCTGATGCAAGCCCGTCTAGGCCATCTGTTAAGTTTACTGCATTACTTGTACCTATAAGTATAAATGCTATAAATATTATAAACGCTCCAACTGATAAAGTAATTGGACTACTAATAAATGGAAGTGTTATATCTGTACCTAGTTTAAAAACCTTAAGATACATGAAAATAAATATAGCAGTTACAAGCACAAGTCCAAATATTTTTTTAAGAGGAGAAAGGCCCTTAGTATTTTTCTTAACTAATTTCTTGTAATCATCTATAAATCCAACTAAACCAAATCCAAGTATTGATATTATAGCAAGAATTAATGTTGGGTATTTTATTGAATTTATTGCAAGTATTACAACTAATACGATAAGCATAATAATTCCACCCATTGTTGGTGTTCCCTGCTTTTTTAAATGTTCTTTTGGTCCATCATTCCTTACGACCTGACCTACCTTAAATTTTTTTAGTATTGGCATTACAAAAAGTCCAACAACAAAGGTAGCAACGAAAGCTACAATTAAATTTAATGTTTGTGTATTCATAAGTTTTCTTTCTCCTTCTTTATTCTTATTCTATGTTTTTATCTGGCATACTTTCTGCAAGAGATTTTACAACTTCTCTTTCATCAAAATGAATTTTTTTGTTATTTTTAAGTATTTGATATGTTTCATGTCCCTTGCCAGCAAGTATTATTATATCATTTTTCCAAGCTATTCTCATTGCAAATTTAATAGCTTCTTTTCTATTTTCTATACATTTATATAATCCCTTTGTCTTTTTCATTCCTTCTTCTATATCTTGCATAATCTTAGAAGGTGATTCATTTCTTGGATTATCTGTAGTAATAACCGTAAAGTCTGCAAGTCTTCCTGCAATCTCACCCATTATTGCACGTTTTGGTACATCTCTATTACCTCCACATCCAAAGACACATATAATTCTGCCCTTAGCATGTTTTTTTACAGCACTAAGTATTGCTTCCAAACTAGATGGTGTATGTGCATAATCAATCATTACAGTAAATGTTTTGTTAATAGGTACTATCTCACTTCTACCAGGTACCTTTACATTTGCAAGAGCAAGTAAAATAGCATCCATTTGACAATTAAATAAACTACATACTGCTATTGCAGCTAAACTGTTATATATTGTATATTTTCCTGGTATATTAACATGTATAGTTTCAAGCATTTTATTTACATACATTTTAAATTCAACATAATCTGCATTGATTCTAAGATCCGTTGCAGTAAGATTTACTTGATTATCAAGTCCAAATGTTGCATGTTTACATGTTAGCATCTTTATTAATTTTGGTGCATATATATCATCACCATTTACAATTGCAAGATCTGATATATCAAATAATTTTTTCTTTGCCATTAGGTAACTATCCATTGTTTTATGAAAATCTAAATGATCTTCTGATAAATTTGTAAAAACACTTACAAAAAAATGTATACCATATACTCTATCAAGTGATAATGCATGTGAACTTACTTCCATAACAACATATTCCATACCACTATCTACCATATCTCTTAATAGTTTTTGCAAATCAAGTGATTCTGGTGATGTTCTTGTTGCTTCAATTTGTTTATTACCATATGTGTTATATATTGTACCAATCATACCTGTCTTTTTACCAGAAGCATTCATTATATCTCTTATCATATATGCAGTTGTTGTTTTTCCTTTTGTACCTGTTATTCCAATCATTTTTAATTTACTAGATGGATTATCATAATATGTACTTGCAACAACAGCAAGTGCAATTCTTGAATTTTCAACTTTAATTATCGTTATACCTTTATCAAGATATTTTGATGTATCTATATCATTTTCAACAATTACACAAATTGCTCCATTACCAATGGCCTCATCTATATAATCATTTCCATCTTTTTCATATCCCTTAACTGCAACAAATACATCTTTTTTTTCTATTTTTTTAGAGTCATATTCTACTTTTCCTATTTCAACATTAGTTGTTCCAATTACTTCATTTGTAGTAAGATTTTCAATTAAATATTGTAAAAGCATTTTCTTTGCCTCCCTTTACTTTAATACATTAAATTATATCACATAACACTATCTTTTAAAACTTATAATTATAAATTATATAAATTTTATGGCAAATCTGTTGTATCAACACATTTTATTGTAACAATGGAACCTTTTTCAACTACAGTTCCTGGAGTTGGATCTTGAGTTAAAACATATCCATTTCCAACAATTCTTACATTAAGTCCTGCTGCTTTAAACTTAGCAGTAGCAACTTCAGCAGTTTTGTTTCTTACATCTGGTACATCAACTGTTTGCTTAGCATCATCTGTTGTATATACTCTAACAGTAGAGCCTTCCATAAGTGATGCTCCTGCCTTTGGAATTTGTTCTTTTATTACATCAGAATCATTTAAATTATTATCTGAAGCAATACTAAATCCTTTTTCTGAAAGTAGTTTTTTAGCTTCTCCTACAGTTTTAGAAGTTACATCTGGTATTAATGTTTCTTTTATATCATTATCTTCAATTGTATAATCTGGTGCAATATCAAGATATCTTAAACATTCATCTAAAATTGATCCTACAACGGGTGCACAAATTGCAGCTCCACCGTGTCCTGCCTCACTTTTTGGATCATAAATATTCATTACAACTACAAGTTCTGGATTTACAATTGGAGCTATGGATGCATATCCTGCCATATATACTTTTTGATCTCCTCTTCCCTCTTCACCTGTAGCTGTCTTTCCTCCAACTCTATATCCCTTAACAGCTCCTGATTTGGCTGTACCAGTTTTAGCTGTATCTTCAAGTGCACTAAGTAGAAGATCTGATGTTTCTTTTGACATTATTTGTTTTATTACTTTTGACTCTGTTTTTTCGTCATAATTTCCACTTCCACTTTTTATCTCCTTTACCACATATGGCTGAACAAGATAGCCACCATTTGCAATTGCACAGTAGTTTACAGCAGTTTGAAGTGTTGTTATTTGAATTGTTTGACCAAATGAAGTTGTAGCAAGGTCGACTGCTGTCATAGAAGCTGGGTTATGCATTATTCCACTTGCCTCACCTGGGAGATCAATTCCAGCTTTTGAAGCAAGATTAAACGCTTCTAAATATTTACAAAAATGTTCTATCCCTATTCTTTGACCAAGTTGCATAAAAACAGGGTTACATGAATTCATTATTCCTTGTCTTAATGACTCTGAACCATGTGATCTAGGATATCTCCAGCATTTAATAGTCCAAGTCCCTACTTGCATGCTACCGCTACAGCTAAAATCACCTGCTTTATCCATTTGAGCTACATTTTCCTCAAGAGCTGCAGTAGCTGTTACAATCTTAAAAGTAGAGCCAGGTTCTTGTGTATCTGAAATTACCTTATTACGCCACATTGCAGCAAGTTCTTCACTTTTTTCTTTTTTACTTAATGTTTCCCATTTATTTTTTAATTCATCAGTATTTGGAGTAAATGGTTCATTAGGGTCATAACTTGGATAATTTGCCATTGCAAGTACTTCACCTGTTGATGGTCTCATAACAACTGCCATTCCATACTGGGCAATATTTTCTTTAATCGCTTTTGATAGATATTTTTCTACAATAGATTGAATTGTAGCATCAATTGTAAGTACAATATCTTTACCATCAGTTGGAGCAACATATTGTTCATTTGTAAAAGGTGTTTCCCTTCCTTTACCATCAGTACTTCCAACTATTTTACCAGGAATTCCTGCAAGATCACTGTTATAATATGCTTCTATTCCTTCAAGTCCTACATTATCTGTTCCAACAAATCCAAGAACATTAGCAAGTAAAGTTGAATACGGATATACTCTTTTTGTATCTTCATCTACCCTTATACCAGAAATTTGTTCATCACTAATGTAGTTAAGTAATTTTGTTGCCTTATCTTCATCAACTTTTGTTGCAATAGTTTCACTAGAAGAATTTTTACTTAATTTTGCAAGTACATCATCTTTATTTATTTCTAAAATTTCAGCTATTTTAGTTGCAATTTCATCTTTTTTATCTTTATCAACACTATTTGGAACTGCCGTTACAATATTTACAGATACACTTTGAGCAAGTACCTTTTCACCTGTTGCATCATATATTGTTCCACGTTTTGCAGCAACAGATCTTTGTCTTGTTTGCTGTTCATAAGCTTTTTCTTCATAATGTTTAGATTTTATTACCTGTATGTATATAAGTCTTGAAAGTAAAATTAGTGCAAGTACTCCACAACCAATTAAAATCTTAATTATTCTTTTTTGATTTTTTAATGCCATATATGACAAATATATTCACCTCTTAATCTGTTAAATATTTTAACATAAAACAAAAACCAAGTCAAACATATATGTAAGTATACTATATGATACTTAATATTTGACCTGGTTATTACAAGTTTATTTAAATAAATTACCAAAAAATTGTGAAATTTTATCTCCTATTTCTTGAAAAAATGTGGACTCATCTTGAAGTTCAACTGAATTATTAGTTTTTGAAGTATCAACATATATAGTTTGATTCTTATCTGGCTTCTGCATTCCTAATTTTTGCTTTGCATAAGCTTCTATCTCATTTAAATCTGTATTTTGTTCAACATCTATTTGAGAAGTAACAAGCGCTGACTCTGCTTTAGTCAAGTCACTTGCTAAACTTTGTGATTTCAAATTTTTTTCATTTATAATGTTATATCTATATACAAGAACTAATGCCATAGTAAATACGCATACAATCATAATCACAGATGATGCTTTAGCTTTTGATTTTGGCTGAGCTTTTGCCTTTTTATTTACATTTTTTCTTCTTGCCTTTTTTTCATCATATGTATAATCTATCTTTCTTGCTGCACTTCCTGATTCATAATAATTATATCCGTAACTTTTTCTTGCTGGCATATGTTCTCACCTCTTTTCATTATATTTTTTCAAAAACTCTTAATTTGGCACTTCTTGCTCTTGGATTGTCTTGTAATTCATTCTCGTCACAAACTATTGGTTTTTTTGTTATTATTTTTCCATATGATTTACATCCACACACGCATACTGGAAAATCTTTTGGACATGTACATCTACCTTCTAGTTCTTCATATGTATGTTTAATAATTTTATCCTCTAAAGAATGGAAAGTAATTATAGCAAGTCTTCCTTGTGAATTTAAAGAATGCACAATATCTTTTACAGTTTGCCTTAACCTAATTAATTCTTCATTTACTTCTATTCTTATTGCTTGGAAAACTCTTTTAGCAGGATGTTGTTTCTCATTTAATGCCCTTGCTGGCATTGATGATTTTATAACATCTACTAATTCAAAAGTTGTTTTTATTTCGTTTTCTTTTCTTTTTAAGCAAATACTTCTGGCTATACTTTTTGAATATCTTTCCTCTCCATATTCTCTAAATATAGCTGCCAATTTTTCTTCTGGATATTTATTTACAACCTCGTAAGCTGAAAGTGTGTCCTCTCTATTCATTCTCATATCTAATCTTGCATCATGCATATAGCTAAAACCACGTTCTGCCTCATCTAGCTGATAAGAAGATACTCCTAAATCAAGCAACATTCCATCTATTTTAGTTATTTGTAGTTTATTTAAAATTTCTATTATATTAGAATTATTATCGTGTACAAATTTTACATTGTTAAACTTACTTAGACGCTTTTTAGCAGCTTCAATTGCATCATTATCTCTATCTATTCCAATAAGAAGTCCTGTGTTATCAAGTTTTTCTAAAATATTATATGAATGTCCTCCACCGCCCAAAGTTCCATCTACATATATTCCGTCTTTTTTTATATTTAAATTTTCAATACATTCGTTTAAGAGTATTGATTTATGTTTAAATTCCATTTCTACTCCATTACTAGTTTTATAAATATTAAAATTATATCTTTTGTACATTTGCTTTTTTTCTTTTGTATAAAATTCTTTTGTTTTTTATTATTCATAAGTTTATATATTTATATCTTTGGTTAATATATTTAAATGCCTAAATTAGACATTTGAATAGCAATTTCATTTACATCCATGTTTTCTTTATCTGTATATTCAAGCCATTTATCTTTATCCCATATTTCAACTCTTGTTGAAACACCTACTATAAAAACTTCTTTTGAAAGTCCTGCATAATCCCTTAAATTTTGTGGAATATTTATTCTTCCTTGTTTATCAGTTTCACATTCAGTAGCACCAGCAAAGAAAAAACGAATAAAATTACGTGCATTTGGATTTGTAAGTGGAAGAGATTTAAGTTTTGCTTCAAATGTTGCCCATTCTTCTTTTGAGTATGCAAACAAACAATTATCAAGTCCTTTTGTTACAATAAAAGAATGTCCCAAATCATCACGAAATTTTGCAGGAACGCTAACTCTTCCTTTATCATCAAGTTTGTTATTATACTCTCCAAGTAACATTTAAAAGCTCACCTCCATTTTTACCACTTTACCCCATTTTTTACCACTTAGCTATATTTTAGTATATAATTTAGGAAAAATCAATACTTTTTTAAAAAAAAATTAAAAAATTAAATATTAAAATATAGATGTTTAGATTTTTAAAAGAAGAAAAAATGAATAAATAACTTTAAATAATTGATATTACATAAATTCATCATTTCTGGTTTATATTTTTATTTAAACTTAATTGTAATTTTGATTACAGAAAAACATAGTGTGTAAATTTTTATTTTTTCAAAATTTACACACTATATATTATAATATCTTCTATGCACTTACTCCTGATGTATATTTCTCACTTATTTAATAACCTTGCTTTCATTTTACAAGGTTATTATATCATACATTTGTTGTGTATTTTTCATGCTATAAAAATTTTGGCATGGAAATTTCAATATTACTTTCCTATTATACAAAAAATATCACCAATGTAAATACTCTTTTTGAGTATCTATACATTGATGATACATTATATAACTTTTTTATCTCTTGATTAAATATTTTTAATAAAAATTAAAATTTATCACCTGTATAAGGTAACTTATCAATTGAATAATCCAAATATGTATCTATAGTTGTTGAATCATTAATATCAATATTTCCATCAGCATTTGTATCAAAGGCCTTTTTCTGTCTACTTGTTAAATTATTTATTAAAACTTCATTACCATCTTCCCCAAGCATATTTTTTAAATGATCTGAATCTTCTTTTGTTATCTGTCCATCACCATTGGTATCTCCAACTTGACCATAAGGAGATTGAATTCCTATACTACTTGCCCAATTTTCTTCTTGTTCGTTATAATATTTTTTAAAATTTTCTGCCTGTGATCCACTATCATCTCCTATGTATAATAGTTTTCCCTTTTTTATAAGAAGTTTATTTGCATATTCCTCTGTGATATCTGGTATATATTTTCTAAGTAATGCATAATCTCCTACATTTACATTTATATCCATATCTGACTTATTTGATTCACCAAAAATTATATCATTTACATTAGCATCTAGTTCATCCCTAAAAGAACTTAAATCAGCTTTAAATTTTGCCTCATTAGCTTTTCCAATCGGATTATTATTGCTAAAAGAGACAACTATTACTGATACCAAAATTAGCATAACTATAATTGTTATAATAAGCACAATCAAGGAAATTCCTCTTTTATTTTTTTTCATATACCTTCCTCCTTCATTTGTTTAATTAATTTTATAATAAAACAAAATTTTTTTCAATACTTATTTGTACATTTGCATTTTATTTCATATGTTTTTTTATTTTTTCTTAGTTTAGTAACTACATCTTTTAAAACATTATAAATTATCTTTACATCTTCACTAGTATTTTCTTCGCCAAGAGTAAAACGTATGGAACTAGTTGCAATAGTATCTTTTCTTCCTATAGCAGTTAAAACATGAGATGGAGCAAGAATACCAGCTGTGCATGCACTTCCTGAAGATGCACATATTCCATCCATATCTAACATTAAAACTAAAGATTCTGAATCAATACCATCTATACAAAAATTAACATTTGAACATAGTCTTTCTTTTCTATCACCATTTAAAATAACTCCTTCTATTCCATTTTCGATATCACTTATTAATTCATCTCTTATTTTTTTTACTTTATCACTATGTTCTGTAACATTTGAAGTTGCAATTTCAATTGCCTTTCCAAGTCCAACAATTCCAGGAACATTTTCTGTTCCTGCTCTTTTTGAACATTCTTGATGCCCACCATTTATAACTGGTTCAAATTTTACGAAACTACTTATATATGCAGCTCCCACTCCTTTTGGCCCATAAAACTTATGTGCAGATAAAGAAAGAGCGTCTATATTTATTTTTTTTACGTCTATATCAACATTTCCAACTGCTTGAACAGCATCAGTGTGAAATATAATACCTATATCTTTTGCAATTTTTCCTATTTCATGTATAGGTTCAATTGTTCCTATTTCATTATTTGCAAACATTACACTAATAAGAATGGTATCACTTCTTATATTTCTTTTCAATTCATCAAGATTTATAAATCCTTTATCATCTACATCTAAATATGTGACTTCAAAACCTTCTTCTTCAAGTTCCCTACACGTATTTAAAACTGCTAAATGTTCAATTTTTGTTGTAATAATATGTTTTCCCTTTGATTTATTAGCTCTTGCTATTCCTTTTATTATCATATTATCACTTTCGCTTCCACCAGCAGTAAAATATATTTCATTACTTTCTGCCCCTATAGCTTTTGCAACTTTTATTCTTGCTTTTTCAACTGCCTCTTTAGAAACTCTCCCAATAGAGTACGCTGAGGAAGGATTACCATAATTAAGTGTAAAATATGGTAACATTTCTTTTAATACTTCATCTTTAACATATGTCGTTGCACTATGATCAGCATATATTATTTTTCCCATAAAAAAACATCCTCTCTAAAATACATATTATATATTATGTATTTTTAAGAAGTATGTTATTAAGCTAAAACTATTTTTAAATGTTTATTTCAAGTCCATCATTTCCTACCATCAAATTTGGAATATTCAATTTGGTTATTTCACATTTAGCATCAAAATACATATGCGATGTTATTATTTTTTTATCAACATATTTTGATGATAATTGTATTATATTATCACATCCCATATGAGCATTATCATCACCTACTAATTTTGAAGTATCACAAAAAATGACATCACTATTTTTTATAATTTTTTCAACTCCATCGCACAGACAACTATCTCCCGTAAAGCCAATTTTTTTATTATCATTATCTTCAATAACAAAACCATAAGCCTCTGCTGTGTGTTTTACTTTATAACTTCTAATTACATATCCATCGACTTTATCAAACTTATGGTTATTTTCTTTTACACCAATTATTTTTATATTTAATTTATCGCAAAACTCTTCATAACTTCTAAAATTTGATAGATTAAGTATGTCTTTTACTTTACTCCTTTCACTATCATTACAAACAATATATAACGGTTTTGATTTTTTTCCATCTCTTTTATTAAACAAGCTTAAAAGTACAAATGGTAAATCAAAAAAATGATCAGCATGAAAATGAGTAATTAAAATACACTCAAGCTTTGAAATATCTATTTCTTGCCTTAATATTCCCTTTAAAGTTCCATTTGGAATGTCTATTAATATTTTATTATCTATCAAATAACAAGCACTGTTATCTTTACTAAATATAGCACCTGCCCCTATCATTTTTACATTCATGTAATCACCTATAATTATTTTACTATAAAGCATATTTTTTGTAAAGAAAAAACCTAGAAGAAAATTACATCTTCCAGGTTTTGAATTACAGCATCACTTTACTTAACTTTGGTGACATAGGTACTATTTTTATCTTCTTATCTATATACTCTGATACAAAACTATATTGATGAGTCGATAAAATCATAAATCTCTTTTTGTCTCTATTACAATACTCTTTTACAAATTTAATCACATTTCGGGCATTTTCCTCATCAAGTGAACCTATTGGTTCATCAATACACACCAAGTCTGTATCCTCTAAATTGTACAAAGATCTTGCAAGCAAAGCACGCTGCATCATACCATTTGATAATTCTTTAGCAGAAACTTTTTTTAGAGAATCAACAGTGAATTTCTCAAAAAGTCCTACACCTCTAAGTATTTCAATCAATCTTTCAGAATCCCTATCAGCCTGATAGTCACCTAACGTAATTTCACTTAAAAGGTCCTGTGAGCCCAAACTAGAAGTATCATTAAAATATTTTATACTCTTAAGTTTCCATGTTGTCTCAGGAAGCCTATTTTCTCCTGAAATAATTTTAATTAGTGTACTTTTTCCTGTTCCACTTTTTCCTTCAAGAAGCGTCATTTCACCCCTTTTAAGTGTAAATTTATTATCAAGAATTAATCTAAAGCCTGTCACTGAATACTCGTAGTTAAACTTAGGAATTTCAAGTATATCTTTTGAATATTTTTTTCCTTTAATTTTCTCTTCTTCAAAAAATACGTTCATAATATTAAAAAAAGTTTCCTCATACTTCATTTTGTACTCCCTTTTTTCACTTATTATGTGCCAAATTTGAGTTACTTCACTATTTATTGCAATAAGTACCGAAGAAAAGGCTGCACCTAATGCAATAGCAAGAGTAAGTGTACTAGAAGAAATACTCTTATTAGATATAATCATAGAAAAAACTACAGCTATAATTGAAACCGAAATCAAGAAAGATTTTAATACCAATCCAACATTTTTCCTTCTTCTTTCTTTCATAGTAAGATCCATATATTCTGAATTTACATATATTGCCTCCTTGGAAAGAAATTCAATGTGTTTATCAGATATAGGTTCTATCTCCTCAATATCACGTGTAACATTGCTTAATCTTTCTTGTACTTTACCGGCCTTCTTCCAGTATCTTGCACAAAGTTTAGATGAAATGATGGAAACTATAACACAAAGTATAGTTGATATAGCAAGAACTATGAAGAATAAAAATGGATTATTAAATTGAACTAATGCTACCTTAATAAGTAAAATTAAAGAAATGATAAATACTACTATTCCTGAGAAGAATTCTAAAGAATTGGAAAGATTCTCTACCCTCTTAAGAGTATAACTTGTTACTGTATCATTAATTACTCTATTTGATACATGATGTCTTCTTCCTTTTTCATCAACAGTTTCTACCTTTCCTCTAGTTTTACTTAGTATAATAGTCACTTTTCCTGAAAGAAAGTTCTTAACTTTAGGTTCAAGCATAGCATCATTTTCACTAAGTTTTACGGCGATAAATCTTGCTAAAGGATCTTTAAGAAAAAATATAGCTAAAAAAAGTAAAGAAAGTACTAAGTTTTCCATAAAATACAAAGATGCAAGCATTAGCATAAATGAACCTATTTGAGAAGCCAACTTTTCAAGTACACTTAGAAAGGTATTACTAGCAAGTCCAAATTTTAATTTCCTTGAGAGTTTAAAGAATTCATTAGATTTTTCTGCTACATTAATTAAATTTTTTTTATTCAAAAAAAATTCCCCCTTTTAAAATATTTTTTTAAAATATAGCACCTTATCACTTTTAATTATATCATATTTTAAGGCGATTGTAAACCTTATAGGATACATAATTTATAGCTTAGGTTGACTTTAAATAATATATTGTATATAATGTATAAAATTGGAGGAAAGAATATGATTAATATAAAATTAAAAAAAATTAACGAAAAAGCTAATACACCTACACGTTCATCTAATCAAGCTGCAGGATATGATCTTTATGCATGTCTTGATAAAGAAAAAATAGAAATAGAACCTCACCAATCTGTTAAGATAAATACAGGTTTGGCACTAGAGATTCCAGATGGATATTTTGGTGGAATATTTGCAAGAAGTGGTCTTGCTACGAAAGAAAATTTAAGGCCCTCAAACTGTGTTGGTGTAATTGATTCTGACTATAGAGGTGAAATACTAGTATCCATTTTTAACGATTCTACTGAAAAAAGAATAATATCAAATAATCAAAGAGTTGCACAGCTTGTTATAATGCCTTATTTAGAAGTTTCATTTAATGAAGTAGATAATTTAAGTGATACTGTAAGAAGTAACAAAGGTTTTGGTTCAACAGGAAAATAATTTATTATTAATGTAATTTATACTATTCTTTTATTTTTTTAAAGGCAAAGGATTTGGCGTGATATGCCAAATCCTTTTTGTATTTTACATATTTTTATAACACTTCATACAAATTCCTTCATCAGAAAATTCATTTGCATATGTCCAACATCTAGGACATTTTACACCAGTTGCTTTTTCAACAACTACTTTCTTTTCATCTGATTTTTCTACTTCAAATTCAGATACAATTGCAACTAATGCAATTTCTTTTTGATTATTCTTTGCGAAATCATATTCTTCACCATTTGTATAAATAGTGATTTTAGCATCAAGTGCACTACCTATTTTTTTATCAGCACGTGCAGCCTCAACATCCTTTGCAAAACTTTCTTTTATTTCAAATATTCTATTCCATTTTGCAATTAACTCATCATCTATATACATATCACTTTCTGATGGGAAGTCTTCAAGTAAGATACTTTCTTTCTTTTCATCTCTTGTATTCATAAAGCTATAAATTTCTTCAGATGTAAATACAAGTATTGGAGAAATCAAACGTGTAAGTGTATACAAGATATCATACATTGAAGATTGTGAACTTCTTCTCTTTTCATGGTCAATTCTAAATGTATATAATCTATCTTTTATAACATCCAAATATTTACTTGAAAGTTCTGTTGTACAAAATCTATGTATTTCACTATATACTAAGTGATACTCATATGTACTATATGCCTCATTTATGTACTCAACTAGTTTATTTAATTTGTACATAATATATCTATCTAGTTCATCTCTATCTTTGTACTCAACATAATCTGTCTTTGGATCGAAATCATTAGTATTACCAATTAAAAATCTTACGGTATTTCTTATTTTTTTGTATACTTCAGATATTTGTTTTAGAATATCTTTAGATAAACGCATTTCACTATGATAGTCTGAAGATGTTGCCCATAATCTTAAAATATCTGCACCATATTCGTTTACTATATCAAGTGGAGCAATTCCATTTCCTAAAGATTTTGACATTTTTCTTCCTTCACCATCTACTACCATACCATGAGTTACTACCTCTTTATATGGAGCCTCTCCCTTTGTAGCAACAGATGTTAATAATGAAGATTGAAACCATCCTCTATACTGATCATTTCCCTCTAAATACATATCAGCTTTTCCTTCAGGAAGTCCGTAATTTTCATTTAATACTCCTACATGTGAAGAACCAGAGTCAAACCATACATCCATAATATCTTTTTCTTTTACTAAAGTATCACATCCACATTCACATACATGTTTTTTACCTAATATTTCTTCAGGAGTTTTTTCAAACCATGAACCTGAGCCTTCTTTTTCAAACATTTCTTTTACTTTAGAAATTGTTTCATCATTAATGTACTCTTTACCACACTTTTCACAATAAAATATTGGAATTGGAACACCCCATGTACGTTGTCTTGAAATACACCAATCACTTCTATCCTTAATCATATTAGTCATTCTCTCAACACCCCAATCAGGATACCATTTTACATTGTGTATTTCATCTAATGCTTTTTGTCTAAATCCATCAATTGATGCGAACCATTGCGTTGTAGCTCTGTATATAACTGGCTTTTTACATCTCCAACAATGTGGATATTGGTGAGTTAGTTCTTTTGCTGCAAATAAATCATTAGTTTCTTCTAGATATTTAATAATCTCTTTATTTGCCTTAGCATAGAACATACCTTCAAATTTTCCTGCTTCTTTTGTCATATGACCATGTTTATCAACAGGTACAATTATTTCAATATCTTTGTATCTTTTACAACATAAATAATCCTCATGACCATGACCTGGTGCTGTATGTACACAACCTGTACCAGCATCTAAAGTTACAAGTAAGTCTTTATCAGATCCTAGTATTACCCTTGAAGTTTTATTTTCTATTACTGGGTTTATACATATTATATTTTCAAGTTCTTTTCCTTTAAATGTAGCAAGTACTTTGTATTCTTCTATGTTTCCTATTTGCATTACTTCCTCTAGTAATTCTTTAGCTAAAACATAGTTCTCAGTTCTTCCTTCTTTTTTTCCTTCTACCAAAACATACTCAAACTCTGGATTTAAAGTTATAGCTTGGTTTCCAGGTAAAGTCCAAGGTGTTGTTGTCCATATTACTACATATGTATTGTCTAAAGATACATAGCTTTTAAATAAATCTTTATCATCTTGTACCTTAAATTTTACATATATTGAAGTTGAAGTATCATCTTTATACTCAATTTCAGCTTCAGCAAGAGCTGTTTCACAATCACTACACCAATATACTGGCTTTAGATCTCTGTAAATGTATCCCTTTTTGTACATATCTCCAAATACACCTATTTGTTTTGCTTCAAAGTCTTTATTTAGTGTAAGATATCTTTTTGATTTATCCCTATAATCTCCAAGTCCACCTAATCTTTCAAATTGTTTTGCTGTTCTTTCAACTGCATCTAGAGCATATTCCTTACAAATTTCTCTAAATTTAGTTATACCAACATCATCTTTAGTTATTTTTTTATCTTGTTGAACTTTCTTTTCTATTGGTAGACCATGTGTATCCCAACCTGGTACATAAGGTGCATAATATCCATTCATTGTTTTATAACGAATTATTATATCCTTTAAAATTTTATCTAATGCATGACCTGCATGGATATCCCCATTAGCATATGGAGGCCCATCATGTAACACAAATCTTTTACCAGTATTTTTATTTTTCTCTAGTGCTAAATAATATATTTTTTTATTAATAAAGTTATCAAGGATTGCTGGTTCTTTCTTTGTTAGATTTCCTCTCATTTCAAATTCAGTTTTAGGCAAATTTAAAGTTTTTGAATAGTCCTTTTTTTCTTCCATTTTTATATCCTCCTTAAATTTAAAAAAATATATAAAAAACGCACATACCTGTATACAAAGGTTACGTGCGAAACTATCTATACCTTATATATACAACATACCAACATATGTGTCCTTTATTACGTAAGGAATACGGCGACGCTTACTATTATTTCAGCTAGCAACTCGGAGATGATTTTCACTATAAGTTAATCTAACTAGGCTTTCACCGTCCCTAGCTCGCTTTATATTTGGCTTATAATTACTCGTTCTCGTCATAGTTTTTATATATTTTTTATTTCATAGCACTATTATATCACAAAGATTATATTTTAACAATAGAAAGTAAATTTTTATACAAATATTTCTAAAAAATCTTTAAATATATTTTTAATATATTACCTGATAAAATCATTTTTTTAAACATTTACACAAAATGAGAATAAATAACATTCTATTACTTTCAATTTTATTTCTAACTAGAAAATATACTTCTTAGCGTATTATCAAAAATTATAGCTAGGTACCCCATTGGCAAAGAAAAAATATATGTGAAAAATGGAAATGAATATTGGAGTGCTAGAGAACTACAAATAGTTTTAGATTATAAAGAATGGAGAAAATTTGAAGGTGTAGTTCAAACAGCAAAAAGAGCAGAAGTAAAAAATTTTGATAAATTCCATAATTCTGGATATAAGGGACTATACAATGGTGAAACTGCTGATGATATTGCAAAAAGAAAGTGCTTAAGATATAGAGAAGATATTTTAGACAATATGGAAAATGAAGAACTTTCGGCTAATTTATTTCGTATTACGCAAACTGAATCGAAGTTAAAAAGAGATAATATTTCTACAGAAAAAGAGGCAAATACGACTCATTATAATATTGAAAAAAATATTAGAGATGTAATTGCAAAAAAGTTTAAAACAATTAGAAAAAGAAAATAATTTAGTAAAAAAATACATAAAAGAATAAATATAAGGCAACTATTTACTCTGATATTTCCTAATACAAATTGTACATACTGACATTTAAATACAGCTAACCCATAAAATTAATACGTTCCAAAAAATGTACTTTTTTACACTTTTTGGAACCAATAAATGTATTTTTTTACATTTTTTAGAATATATTGATTTTTTTACAACTTTTTTTAAGAAGTTCTATTTGATATGTATCATCTAAAATAGCCTCTTTACTTGCTTTTATAACCTCATCATACTCAATTTTTGAAAAGTCAATTTCATAACCACACTCAAGCATAAGTTCACGAATAAATTCACGTATAGCTCTTCCATTTCCCTCTCTAAAAGGATGTATTACATTAAGTTCTGTCATAAGATACGAAATCATTTTTATAAATTCATCAAAATTCATTTTTTTAAACTCTTCTAAATTTATTTTACTCATTACACTTTTTAGATTTTCTTCTATATATTCATACTGTGAAAAAACAAAGTTTTCTTTAATAATATTTTCAAGTCTATACATACCTGCAAAATCGTAAACATCACAAAAAAGATAGCTATGAATGAATTTAAGTCTTTTTTCATCAAATACTTTAGGAAATTCCACCTCATTAATAGTTGCAAGTTTAAAAGCAACCATTTTTCGTTCATACTTTTCCAATTTCTTCTCATCTTTAATATCTAGTTTGTTTACAAGTACATCCGTACCTTTGTATGTATACCTTGAATTTATAACATCATACATATACTTCCCTCTTTACATATTTTTAAATTCATTTTTTATAATTTCTATTCCCTCTTGTTCAGTTATTTTATTGTCTAAAAAACTATTTATTAAATCTATATCACTTTTATCTAAATTCATTCCTTCAAAACTCATACTTGCTTTTATATTATTAATTATTTTTTCATTTTCATTTAATACATTATCCAATTTTATCACCTTACTATATTACAATAAGTGGTATAGTTGTTTCTTTTTTAGTAAGTCCAGAGTGATTCCCTTTTGTATTTAAACAATCTTCTATGTTTATTTTATCGCATACCATAAATTTATCATTTACAACTATTCCTATATATTCCCCTAAATTTTCTTTAGCCTTCTTACTTAATTTAGTATTTCCAAATATTTTATATTTTTCTATCTCTGATTTTTTTAATAAAATTACATCTTTATTAAATTCACTTAAAAATTTTTCTTCAAATTCTTCTTTTGCTTCATCCTTTACAAAGAAGCTTATCATTCTTGTATCTATACTTGGAAGTGCATAAAAATATTTAGTGTAATCTGTATTTTGATTTAAGTACATCATACTTACCATATCAACTTGTCCATGATCAGCTATCACAATTACTTTTACATCATCATTATCGTTCTTTATAAATTTTATACCCTCTTCAACTTCAGATATAATATTTTTAACTTCTTGACTATTTACTCCATACATATGAGAGGCAGCGTCAAGTCCATCAGTATATAAATAGCTAAAAGACGTATCTGAATTTTTTAGTTTTTTAGACATGTTCATAAAACCTTCTCTAATAGAATAAAAGCCATGAGTATTTGCTTTACTGCCTGAGAACATTCTAGAATAACTAGATGATATTAATTCCCTAGGCATTGAAATATTAACAGTAGTATTTAATTTTTCAAATATACTTTCAAATTCAAATACTTCTTTTATATTAATTCCTTTATCTTCAACTTTCTTCCCTGTTTTTCTTTCAACCATAGGAAGTGGGCAATAATTTAATTTTTGGCTTCTTAAATACTGCCACCATCCAAAAATTCCGTGTTCTGATGGATACTTTGCACTACATACACTTGTAAGTACACATGCTGTTGAAGTTGGATTTACTGTTCTTATACCTGTCCTTAAATTTTTCTTTAATATTGAATTATCACTTAATTCATTTACCCTATAATACCCAAGACCATCTACAAGAACGAGTAATACTTTTTTGCTATCTCCTATATATTCTTCTAACCTTTGATACTTTTCTTTTTGAATTTCTTGTTTTACACCAAACTTGCTTGATAAATATTTTATTAAATCTACTATATCTATATCATTATAACTAGTATCTGAAAGGTAATTATTTAATTTTTCTATATTTTCTTTTAAATTTTGCATAATTGCTCCTTTTTACTTAATACAAAATGTTTATTATTGTTAACTACTAACACAAATATTTTATATATTTTTAATATATATGTCAATACTAAAAAATAAAGTTTCACGTTTTTGATACATATAAATAATAAATTAAAATATAATCAAGATAGTAGAAACTTAAAAAATCATTTCTTAAAATGTGAAAGATAAATATTAAAATATATGATTTTTTTATGATATATTGTTTGAGGATTTAGACAATTAAAAAGCCACGTGTTATAATACAAAGTAAAAGAAAAAAGGCTTACTTTAACAAACACGTGGCTTTATTTATATTATATAATTATTCTATTTTTATTATTACAATTAATTCTTTGTATATCGCCAATTTACAGTAGTTGGTCCATCTTGATTCCAATTTTCATCCCAACCACCTGGCTTTTTACTTGCCTCACAATTTATTACTAAATTCTTATCATTGGCAAAAACTCCTCTACCCATCGTTTGAACATTATTTTTAATAGTAATTTCACTTAAAGATTTACAACCTGAAAATGCACTTGCACCAATACTTGTAACATTATCAGGTATATTTATCTGACTTAATTTTTCACAACTACTAAATGTAGAACCTTGTATTTTTGTTAAGCCACTTGGTAATTTTACACTCTCTAAAGACTTACAACCATTAAAGCAATTAGTTCCAATGCTTGTAACTCCATCTGGTATATCAATAGTTTTTAAACTAGAACATTCCAAAAAAGCTTCATCTGAAATACTCTTTAAAGAATCTGGTAATTTTACCTCTTTAGGAGAACTACAGGATCTAAAACAAAGACTCGGTAACGATGTTATATTACTTTTTATTTCAACTTTTTCTAAATTTAAGCACATTCTAAAAGCATATATATTACAGTTGCAGCTAAAATAATAACTACTATTATAGTAATAATAAGCACTATCAAAGAAATTCCTTTTCTTAATTTATAATTTTTCATATTATCTAAAATCTCCTAAAACTAATACACTTAATTTAAGTATACTTTAATAACATGAAATATTCAATATATTTTTAAAATTTGTTAAAAAGATTTATATATGTATAGTTACTATTCAGCCTATGCAATCTAATTATCCCCAGTTATTAAATTGTAACTGGGGTATTATCAAATATATTTTTTATAGTTGTATAAAAATTTTTTTCAATTTTTTTACATGTAGGTATAATACTTTTTATATCTAAGTAATTTTGAACACCTTCTATGCTTTTGAAATATCCTGATATTTTTTGTTTTGATTTTACATGTCTTAATTCTCTTTCTGATAAATTATTATCAAAAGGTATTTCAAAATTTTCTATAAATAGTAGATGATTTGACTTATATTTCTTTAATCTATCTAATAATTTTTTCTCTTCTTGCTTATAATATTTTGACTTTACTTTTTTATTTTCTTCAATGCCACTTTCCACTATTTCATCAAATCTCATACTATATTTTTTAAAATCTTGTTTAGTAATATGATTTATACCTTTTACTATTTTTCTTTTTTTCATATTGTTTAATGATACCAGAAAATTTTTCATATCTTTACACCACTTATTATTTGTGTTTTCATAATTTGCTGTAAGATATCTTAACAAATGAACATTACATTCTCCGTGTCCTTTTCAATAATTGTATATTACAGTTTCATGATCATGTATTAAATTTCCACAATACTTTGGTAATATATTTGTTTCTTCTATATCTTTTTTACTTTTTCTTTTTGTAGCTTTTAACAAAGTATATTCTTTTGTACTGTAATTTCTTACTGATATATTTTTATTATCACATCTTACTGGAGTTGCATCTGTATGCATTAAATTTGAGTTCAATATTTTCTTTTCTATTTCTTTAAGTGGCTTTGATATCTTTTTACTTAATTCTTTTACAAAATTAACTATTGTTCCATTAGATATATTGATCTTTCCATGCAAAATCGAACTAACAAAATCTGTTAGTCTATTTATTGCTACTATTCCTTCTGTATTTAACACTGAACATAAAGTCTTTATTTCTGAACCATATTGCACGTTGCTTTGAAATTCTTTTGGAATATTTATCTTTCCATTTTCATCTGCATAAAATCTGTACTCTGTAGCAATTACATTTACAGAGATATCTAATTTAAATTTTGAATTGTACTTATTTGATATTTTTCCGATATGCACAATTTCATGTTCAAAGTTTTTATTTTTTATATTGTCTTCTACATATTTTTTAGATAATGTTATACCTTTATGACCTTTTTGTCCACCAACATTATTTTTTGTTTCTTTTCTATTGTTTACTATTTTTTTATTAGCTTTTATATCGGTAGAGGGTGGATTTGAAGAATTGTTACTATTGTTATTTATTTGTTTTTTTAATCTATCAACTTCATTTTCCAATTTTTCTATTTTCCCGTCTTTTTGAACAATTATCTTATTTAAAGAAGCTATTTGTGAATTAAGTTGAACTTTTTCTTTCTTAAAATTATTATTTATTTTTTTAATTTCTTGTTTATGTCCTTTTTTTATTACTTTAATATCTTGTGATAAACTATCACATTTTTTTATACATTCTTCTAATTGCTTAAATATATCATTCATTTGTCCAATAGATGTCATAGTTTATCACCGTCCTTTAAATATATTATACAACATATTTTAAAGAAGGCAAATTAAATTTATGTTACAAAATTGGGGTAAAAAAGAAAAAATGTAAAAGTGAAAGAAAACTATCCACATTTTCACATTTTTTCTTAAAAATACATATTTTATTGATTAATTTTATGTTCCTTTTAACTATATTTATCCACAGTAACATAATTTTGTTACCAAAATTTTATATTCTAGGCTGAATAGTAACAATAATAGCTATCAAATCAGTGTTTTTTCATATTTTTAATATAATAAAATTTTTATTTATATAATTTTTTAAAAAATTCATCTAAATTATTACATACATAATCAAACTCATCGGTCTCATGCATCAAAATATATATTTTTTCACCTTTTTTCATACACAAGACATCACCAAACGGAGTAATAGCAAATGGAATATATCCTCTTTTAAAAAAGTCAGAAAAAATATGTATATTTTCTTTATCTTTATCACTATATGATATTAATGATTTTATAACTCTTTCCTTACTTGTTGTAGTATCAAAAATTCTTCTATCAGGCCTTCCTCCATTATAATTTAAAATAATATTTTTTAAACTTTCTGGTAAATTAATATTATACTTTTTCTCGACTTCTACAATTTCATTTTCATTTATATTTTTTACATATTTCCATTCCATTTTAAATCACCTTATCCAATTTCTTTAACATCTTTTTGTTTTTCATTTATTTTTGTTAATTCTGATGTTTTGCCCATAAACTCAACATCTTTTTTCATATCATGTAACTCTTCAAAAAAAGAATCTTCTCGCTTTTTAGGATATCTTTTAGATACAAAAGATAATATACTATTTAACATTGTTTGTTCTTTAGCACCAGATTTTAATCCTTTCATCTGATACACTGGATTATTTGTTAAATCTTTTTTTATTTTAAATCCCATACTTTTAAAATCCTCGTTATATAAATGTACTTTATCTGCAAATTTTAAATTATCAATTGTTAAATTTCTTTTTTTACCTAAACTATATTCTAAATCATATCGAATTTCATTAGTCCTAAATATCTCACTTAATTTAATAACTGTTCTTAAATTATTTGGTAACTCATCTAAATTAGCTTCTTTAGTTAATGATTCAGAAATAACATCCATATAATTATCTCTTAAATTTTCTTTAGCCATATAACACGGTAAAGCTTGCATCTTTTCCTTATTCTTTTTGTGCAAATCTATATGATATATCATCTTTTTCATGCAAAGATTTTATTATATTGTAAATTTTAGGAATGGTACTTTCATCCATTTTTAGTGTTATGTATGCTAACTTTTTCATACCATGTCCTGCACATGAATACATGGATTGTACATTATTATCTATACAACTTAAAAGTAAATTTTTTAAATGTACATTTCCTTCAGACCAATTTTCTATATTATTATTTTGTTTACTATTATTTTCCGTTAAAACCTAACCTATCTTTATTAAGCATTATTTGTTTTTAACATACTTATATGCTTATACACTCATACTAACACATAATAAAAAAATATTCAATACACCAAAAACCTATTTATAGAGTTAGTTTTGTAAAAAATTATACAATCACCATAAAATAGCTATTTTAACAGCTTTTATGATAATTGTATTTTTTAATATGATTTTACTATAAACTATTTTTTGATTTATACTTTTTAACAATAATTAATCCTATACCAGCTAACATAACAATACTTGCTACAGGTATAACTATTTTATATATTTTTGATATATTATTATCTTTATTTGTATCGTAATATTTATTTTCACTACCTATATCATATTCTTCAAATAATGAATCAAATTCTTCTTGAGATATCCAATATATAGAGAGTTCACAATCATCAATACCAGTATTACTATACTTTATTGTACAATATTCTTTAGAAAATTTATCTACATTTTTTTTTAAAATAATATTTCCATCTTCATCAAATTTGACTTTTTTTTGATCTTCATTAAAAAATTCCATATCATTTTGATTTTTAAATATATCAGGTAATTTTACTTTTTTATCTACTGAATAAAGTCTAATTTTTAGTTTTTCTAATTTTTTGTTATTAGAAATAATTTCCTTAATATTTTCTAAATAATCAGAATTCAAAGTACCTATTGATAGATCCAGCCTTTCTAAATTTTTTAATTCTTTTAATGGACTTATATCTAATAGTCCATACCCTAGCTCACAACTATCTTCCTCAGTATAACCTATTAAACGTAAATTTTTTAAATTAGTAAATTTAGTTATACATGATATATCAGTATTAAATTTTAATCTTTCCAAAGTTAAATCGCTTAAATCATCAAAATACTTAAGATCATTTATATTTTTATCAAAAATAGAACAAAAACTTGTACCATAAATTCTTAAATTAGGAAAAGTACTTAACACTTTTAAATCAGCTAATTTTTCTATATCATTTTCATCACTATCAGTTAACTCCATCCCTAACACTTTATCTACTTTTTCAATCTGTTCTTGTGTCATTTTTAAAGTTAGATTTTCATCATCTGCTAAAATATATTCATAATTCTCTTTTAAATACAGATATACAATATTTGTTTCAAATTTAATTTCTTTTACTTCATCTTTATTTGTAGCATTAATTCTACTTGTTTTTATAGTAGAACAATAGGCCACAACTAATAAAAATGATATAACCAACATTACTATTTTTTTCATTATTATTCTATCTCCATTCTTATATCACATATTATAACTATCTATTACTCGGCTACAAATGAAGTATTAGTTTCTTTTGCAAACTCCTCAGCATAAGAACCTTTAGGAGCATAAATTGTTAAACAATCTTCCATATTTTTGCCTGAACCTGATTCCATAAATGAATATAAGCTATTATCAATTTTCTTTACAGACCCAGGAATATGTAATTCCTCTATATTATAACAACCACTAAAATCTCCCATAGCTAAACTTTCTAACTGTTTAGGTAAAACTACTTTCTTAAGCGAAGTACACTTATCAAATACACCATCTTTAAAATGAACTAACTTGGTTTCACTTAGATTTAACTCTTCTAAAGCAGTACATCCTAAAAATGCATCCTCATCAATATGTTCTATATTTTTACCAAATATAACCTTTTGTAAATTCTCACAAAATTGAAAAGCTTGCTCATCTATATCAATAATGGTATCAGGTATTACTACTTCCTTTACGGTACTTGACACACTATCTTCTCTTTTATTACCATAAAGATCATCATCTGCACCAAATGCCCACATGCCTATTGAAGTTACTTTGTACCCTTCTACCTCTTCAGGTATGACAACGACATCAAAATTTGAAACTTTATTTACTTCCTTAAGCTCACAAGTTTTATACGAATCATTAAAGTCAAATTTTAAGTCATCTTCTACAGAAGCTACTTTCATTCCTTTACTTTCATATTCTTTAATTAATTTAGCAGTTGTTTTTTTATTTCCACATGTCATAAACACAACAAAACCTATACATAGTGCAATTACTACAGATAATACTATTAAGAATTTTTTCATATATTTTTCACCTCGCATAAAACATTTAATTTCTTAGTTTATTTTTGTCACTGTTAGTGTAGCATATTTGATATTTCCCTCGACTATATTAAATTCATCTTATTACAAACTATTTTTTATCAGTATTAAAAAAAACTAAAGAATCAACTACAGCTTTTACTATTTCTTCAGGAAAAATATTATCATCTTTACTATACCTATATTTAAAGAAAGCTGGATTACAATAACCGATATCACCATCTTCTCGTATATAACTTGTATATACATATATATATAATTCGCGCCTTGAGGTATCAGATACAAAATCGTCATAAACTTGATATCCAATTTTGCTATTACCAATTTCTTTATAATTAGTAAGTTTTGGATATGTACTTTCATAATCAAAGTTAGAATATTTTCTATATATTATGTCATAATTATTTATTGCTAAACAAGAATTATATTCACTATAATCAGTACTTACATACTCAATTAATTTATATGATTTAATTGTGACATTCTTAGTACCTTGTTGATTTAAATAATAATCTAAATAATAACCTACATTTTTGTTAACACTTAAATGATTAATTAATTCCATTACTCCTGTTTTTATTATTTTTGCATTTTTTTCTTTATAAGAACAATATAATGCTACTTCTGTACCATCAATATTTACAATAAATTGATGCGTATAAAATCCTTTATATTTTTCTACATAACATGTAATACCATTCTCAGACCATATCATTTCTTTATTTTGTGTTATTATTTTTTCACCATCTGGTGTTTCATAATTTTCATCTGAAACGCAAATTTCTAAATTTTCATGTCCATATGTACCACTTACTTTTACATTGTATGTAAATACAGCACCTATACTTTTATCATAGTTCAAAATCTTTTTTAATGATACCTTCTCTTTTTCTCCAGCCTCTTTTTTATAACTAAATGTTATATTTTTCTTATGTTCTTTATCAACATAAAATGTGAAATTTCTAGCATCTACATCTTTAAAATTCCTTGAAGTATCAATATATTCTACTCCATCAATTATAATATTGTTATTTTCTTTCTCATCTTGTTCAATATTTGTATCCTTGTTAATATCGTTTGTTTTGATGCTATTTTTCTTAACAATAAGTATAATTCCTAAAACTAAACCCAATACTAATACTATAATTAAGGTAAATATTAATTTTTTATTTTTTAACATTTATATCCCCCTCTAAATTTTTATACCCAATAAAATTTAATTGTTTTATTAATTTATTGTTAACCCATTTTTATATTTTGAAAAATTTTTGATGAAATGACATATACAACTATAGCAACTGATAGTATTGATATACCAAAAAATAATATATCTCCATTTTTTGGATTTTCTAGACTTTCACTATTTTCTTCAATATTATTTTCTGTTTGTTTATTTTTTTCTTGCAAACTAATATTTTATTCATCATCATTATCATTAATTTGTGGTGGTACATCTTCTACTTGTCCTACTACTGATATATTAAGTTTTGTTCCTCTAGCTTATCCTTCTTCTCCATATATTTGGAAGCTCGCTGATGCAGCACCTTCATCTACTATAATATTACTGCCATCAGCACTTAAAGTACAATTTTCTAGAATATACTCTTCTGATGTATACAATTTGCTATTATTATATTTTGATTGAATAAATATTTTTGGTAATTCTACTATTCTAATTGAAATATTAATATTAAGATTTTGATGCGCAACAATACCATCCGACTCTATAGCTAGCTCTACATCAAAAATATATTTTAATTCGTTATCTAATATTGTAGTATAACTTATATTATTATGATCTAAATATAAATTAACTAACTCTGTAAAATTTTCTATACCTTTTATATTAGTAATATTCTTGCTAGTCATATCCAAACTTTTAATACTGTTAATATCATCTTCTATCATTGTTATTGTTTTTGTACTATCATTTGATGATAATATTTTATCACCAATCTTTTCTTTTATAGCATTATATAAATTTTCGTCTTCAAAAGTTATATTTTTTTCCTCACCTGCTGCATAAATATTATTTAATGATGTTACAGCAAAAAATGTAGCAACTAACATAAACAAATCATTGGTATTATTATTCTTCCTCTCATTTTCATTCTTCCTCCTATAAAATACTTAATTTATTTCTGTCACTGTTAATGTAGCATATTTAGTATTTCCCTCAACAATATTAAAATTAGCATCTTTAAAAATAGGCACGTTATTTTCGAGCTCCACTTCAACATTTAAGTTATCACCTGGCATTGCTTCATTTATATTATCTAGAAATTTAATTTTGGAATTTATTTTAATAGTGTCATAGAAATCAAATAAAATTTTTGAATTGTTAGTTAAAATTTTTTCCTCAAATCCCTCTTCCTCATTTGCCATATGTAATTTAGCTTTAAATTTATTAGCACTTTTTACATTACTAGAATTGGTAATAACTTGTCCTCTGGTAATTTCACTCCTTGAAATATTGTTACCCAAAATTATAACAACACCTTCTCCTTCAGTTGCTGATTCCTTTTCTTCTTTTTGTTTTTCTATACCTTTTATTCTACATGGAATTATTTTATCATCTTGGATAATTTTTACTTCATCTCCTACCTTAATATTACCTTTTATAACCTTTCCAGTAGGAGCTGTCCCTTTGACAGCTATTGTAAATATATCATCTACTACAAATATAAAATCTTCTGTATTACTATTTTCTTGATTTAATGAATTTATGTTATTTATATCATTTTCTATATTTTTATCATTATTAGAATTATTATATATACTATTAATAACAAATATTGCTGTAGTAATTGTTAATATAGTTACTAATAATATAACAATTATCATAATCAATGAAATTCCCTTTTTTCTCATAAACATTCTCCTATATCAAAATTCTATCAGTAAATTCAAGACGTATAAACCACTAAAAAATAAATTTTAGTATATTTTTTTACTCTGCCACAAAAGGAATATTATTGCTCTTGGCATATTGTTCAGCATATGAGCCTACAGGTGCATAAATTGTAAGATTATCAGAATCTTCAAAAATATTACATTCATTGTCATCCTCTGGTACTCCTATGAATGTTACCGAATCTGTCATATGTATTTCTTTAAGAGCCGTACATCCCGAGAAAGCAAAACCTATTGTTGTAACACTGTCGGGAATTGTAATTTCTTCAAGTGAGGTGCAATTCTGAAAAGCATAATGTGAAATTTCCGATAACGACTGTGAAAGCGCAACTTGTTTTAGTTTTGAATCACCACGGCAAAGAGATTGTCCAATTTTCTGCACATCGTTGCCCATTGTTATTTTTTCAAGATTGGTACAAAATTCAAAAGCTTCACTGCTTATCTTTGTTATAGTATCAGGAATATTTATCTCAACAACATTCTTGTTACCTCTTAAAAAATATCCTCTTATTTCAATAACTGGTTTACCGTCAACAGAATCGGGAACGTTTATAATGTTGGCTTCACCGTTGTAAGCAATTATATCCATATTCCCGTCATCTCTGATATTTGAAGAAAATTCTTCTGGCTTAGATTCTGTTAATTTATCTGATTTACTAATTGAATTATTCTCATTTTTCTTAATATCATTATCAGCTACAAATGAATTTTTTGATTTTATATTAATAGTAACTATTATAACGGTTACAATAAAAACTATTATTATAGTAATTATTACTAGTTTCTTTTTCATGTTATATTTCACCTCCTCTCAAGCTACAAAAAACATATTTTTAACATATCTTTTTTGTATGTTTATACCATGTATAGGATATACTAAAACTTACTAAGTTAAGTCAAGTCCTTTTTTAATATTTTTTATTTTAAATTATAAAGTAAAACTTCTATTTCATATCCGTATTAATTTTTGCAATTATCTTAGTTTTTCAATATATATTATACTTTTAACATATACAGTATATACAAAAAAAAAAAAAAAACGCAAGCCTACATAACTATTTTATTGTATCTTTTTGATTTCATAAATATTACATTTTAATTTCACTGTTTTTAATGTCTAGGTATATAAAAGCTACTGTTATTAAATACTTCTGGTGCTATAGCAGGTATTGTATATACATCAAAATTTCCTGAGCTTCCTGATATATATTTTTTATCTACAAGAGTTTCATTAATATATAAATTACTATCGCCAGGAACTTGTATACTCCAATCTTTTAAATATAATCCTTTTTCTTCAATAAACCAATTATTATTATGCTTTTTCAAATATACTGTTATAATTTGAGTTTCTTTATCTTCTGTCTTTAAGTATACTGCACAAGTAGCAGAATTTCCAGATATATTTGATTCTACTTTTTGAATTTTACCACTTAAAATAAAATTACCTTTTTTTCGCAAATCATTTTTTGTAATAACTTCTAACTCTCCAGCATATATCATCATATATATTTTTTTTAAAGAAATTCTCATTGTTACATCATCAGGAAAATCAATTTTTAGTCTATTAGATATTTGCTCTGGAGACCATGTTTCTTTTAATTTTTCAATAATATATTTTTTTAATTTATCATTTATTTTATAATTATATCTAGAATTTTTTCCTGCTTTTATCAGCTCTTTCTTGAGCTATTCTTGGAATGTAACCAATATTAGTAATTGTATGCTTTTTTATTTCTTCACTAATTGAAGACTTAGCTCTTTTCATTAAAGAAGCCATTTTATTAATTGAATACCCTTTTCTTAAATATTCTCCTATACAAATTCGATCATTTATGTTAAAATGATTATATGACATAGATAAAAACTCCTTTCAATTTTTTTGGTAATAATATTGTAACATGAGTTTTTATTCTATGTCAATTTTTATGTACACAACACACCAAGTAAATTTTCTAGTTTACTTGGTGTTCGGCTTCACGTACAATCCGCCATTATATTATATATTTTTAAGCTGGTCAACCTTTTTAGGTTAATTTTTGTGAAAAAAGTTTGATATAATGTTTTATATATTAAGGTGGTACCTATGAATATTGGAGATGCAACAAGAGAAAAAATATTAAAATTATGTAATGAAAGAAATATCACTCTTGACAAATTATGTATACTATCTGGTATTACACAATTAACAATTGATAATTTTATGAGAAAAAACACTAAAACTATTACACTCCAAACATTACAATATATATGTAAAGGGTTAAATATTAAAGTATATGATTTTTTTAATGATACTTTATTTGATGAATTAGATGAATAAAAGGATAAACTATATAAAACATAGTTTATCCTTTTTAATTATATATTATCTTTTGCTCCTTCAAACCTACTAATAACTTTATCTTTTCCAAGTATTTTCATTATTTCATATATATCTGGTGTATTATGTCTATTTGTAACAGAAGTCCTTATTATATCTGAAAAATCTGCAATACTTCCTACAAAATTGTCTGGATTTTCTTTGTACTCCTTCATATTAGTACAGAATCCAAGATTATTTGCAAGTTCTTTCATTCTATTAAACCAAGTATCTTTATCATCATTTTCGTTATATACACTAGAATATTTCTCTATTACATCTAAAATAACTTCTTTAGTCAATTTATCTGTAATTCTAAAGTCATATCCTTCTTTTATATCTTCTTTAAAATACTCATCAAAGAAATAAAAGAAAGTAGGTATAATATCTTCCCATTTATATATATCTTTACGTATTTTTTTTGCTCCATCTCTTTCTAAAGCAAAGATTTTTTTGCTATACGCCTCATCTTTTGAAATTAGGTTATATACTTCTTCGTTATATTTTTTTGCCCAATCAAGAACAGCTTTTAATACTTCATCACTATTCATTCTTGATATTACTTCTTTTGATACATCATTTAATTTTACATTATCAAATAACGCACCTGATGTATTTATCTTTTTTAACTTAAGTTCAAATAAATCATTACTTTCATTTTTATGAGCTCTTTTCCAGTTTTCAAAATCTGAATTAATTAGAGTTAAAAGATATTCATTTACTGATTCCACTGGATATCCTGCTTTTAAGAAATATGATACAGCAGCTTCACTATCTTTTCTTTTACTAAGCTTTCTTTTAGATGTTCCATCTAATTTCATTATACTTGGAATATGTACAAACACTGGTGCCTTAAATCCCATAGCATAGAACAACTCTAAATGAATAGGAACTGAAGATACCCATTCTTCTCCCCTTATAACATGTGTTGTTCTCATAAAATGATCATCGCAAACATGTGCAAAATGATAAGTTGGAAGTCCATCTGATTTTATGATTACTATATCTTGATCATTTTGTGCAATATCAATTTTTCCCTTTATACCATCTTTAAAACTTACTTTTTTTAAGTGAGATCCATTTGATCTAAATCTTAAAATATATTTTTCTCCAGCTTCAATCCTTGATATATATTCATCAACTGATATATTTCTACATTTTGCATATACTGAGTAATACCCAGGTACAATTTTATGTTCTTCTTGATAATCATGTGTTTTTTGCAACATTTCTGGTGTACAAAAGCATGGATATGCAAGTCCTTTTAAAAGTAAATGTTTTGCACAAATTCTATATATTTTTTCTCTCTTACTTTGAGTATATGGACCATAATCACCAATTTCTTTTCCTTCTTCAATAACTCCCTCATCTGGTGAAATATTAAATTCTCTCATTTGGGTAGTCAAGTCTTTTACACTATCTTTTACTTCTCTTTTTCTATCAGTATCTTCTATTCTAAGAAAAAATACCCCACCTGTTTGATTTGCAAGTTTTTTATTTATAAGTGAAGTAAACAAGGCTCCAGTATGTAAAAATCCTGTAGGAGAAGGAGCAAAACGTGTTACGCACGCTCCTTCTTTTAAATTTCTTTCAGGATATCTTTTTTCTAAATCTTCTACAGTTTCTGTTACATCTGGAAATATTAAATTTGCAAGTTTCTCATATTTTTCTTTTAAATTTTCATCCATTTTCAATCACCTTAAATATTAATTTCTATTTTTATCTAAATCTACATCCATTAATATTGGAAGTATCATTGGTTGACGTTTTGTTTTAGAATATACAAAACGCATTAAGTTATCTCTTAGATTTGATTTTATATTAGACCATTCACGAATATTTTCTTTATCGCATCTATCAAGTTCATCTTTTGCAACTTCTTTTATTTCTTCCATTAAGTCTTCACTTTCTCTTACATAAACAAACCCACGAGTTACTATATCTGGTCCTGAAATTACCTTTGCTGTTTTTCTATCTAGTGTTACAACAACTATTATAACACCATTTTCAGATAATAACTGCCTATCCCTAATTACAATATTTCCAACATCACCAACACCAAGTCCATCTACAAGTATCATACCAGAAGGTACTTGAGTTGTAATTTTAGCATCATGTTTTCCAATTTCAAGTGTTCTACCATTTTCCATTATAAATATATTTTCTTTTGGTGTACCTGTTTCGACTGCAAGTTCGCCATGCATTTTTAAAAATCTATACTCACCATGAACTGGCATAAAATATTTTGGTTTTACTAATGATAACATTAATTTTAATTCTTCTTTGCAAGCATGACCTGATACGTGTACATCGGCAAGTTGATTGTATATAACTTCAGCACCTAATTTTTCTAGTTCATCAATTACTTTATCAATTGATTTTTCGTTACCAGGTATAGCAGATGATGAGAAAATTACTAAATCATCTGGTGTTATTTGAACCTTTTTGTGCTCACCTGCTGACATACGGCTAAGTGCAGACATTGGTTCACCTTGTGTTCCAGTTGTAATTATTAATAATTCTTCAGGATTATAGTTATTTATTTTATCTATATCAATAATAGTTCCTTCTGGTACTTCTAAATATCCTAGTTCTTGTGAAACTGCAAGAACATTTATCATACTACGACCAACAACTGATACTTTTCTGTTACATTTTACAGCAGCATTCATTATTTGTTGCATTCTGTGTATATTTGATGCAAATGTTGCAACTATTATTCTTTTTTTACAGTTTGTAAATATTTTATCAAACTCATGTCCTACTATACTTTCTGACATAGTATATCCGTCTCTTTGAGCATTTGTACTATCAGACATTAGAAGCGTTACACCTTCTTCACCAAGTTCTGCAAGTCTTGCAAAATCCATTGGTTTTCCATCTATTGGTGTATAATCTACCTTGAAATCTCCTGTATGCACTACTGTTCCAACAGGTGTCTTTATTGCAAGTCCTGCTGCATCTGCAATTGAGTGTGTCATTCTTATAAACTCTACCTTAAAGTGTTTTAAAGCTATAACGTCACGTGGTTTTACACATTTTAGCTTTGTACTTTTTTCTAAGTGATGTTCTATCAATTTTGCTTTGATTAGACCTAATGTTAATTTTGTTCCATAAATTGGTACATTTATTTTCTTTAAGAAATATGGTATTGCACCTATATGATCCTCATGCCCATGAGTTATAAATAAAGCTTTTACTTTATCTTTATTTCTTTCTAAGTATGTTATATCTTGAATTACTAAATCAACACCTAACATATCATCCTCTGGAAATGCAAGTCCGCAGTCTACAACTATTATTTCATCTTTATATTCAAAAACAGTCATATTTTTACCAATTTCATTCATACCACCTAGTGGAATTACTTTAAGTTTAGCATCTGCAAATACAGTAGGTTTAGATGATCTAGATACAACAGGCCTTGTATCCATATTTAAGAATTCAACATTTGGCCCTTTTTTTAATAATTTCTTCTTCGTATCCTTTACTAACTCCTTATTATTTAATACATCATTTTTATCTTTTCTATTTGTTCTTGTTGTTTTATTACCTCTAGAATTTGAATTATTTCTTTTTGTTAAAGGCGCAGTTTGCCCCTTTCTTTTGTAATCCTTTTTTTCTTCCATTAAATTATTATTCCTCCTTTAATATTTACTTTTCAATTTACTTTAACCACGATCAATATATATTATAGTATTACTACTATTATATTCTAAAATATAATTTTAACACGAACTCAATATACATAGCTTATATTATACACCGAAAGCAAAAAAAAGTCAAATTAGAAAGTTGTCTAATTTTGACTTAAAAAATACCATTATTTTTCTATATACTTTTTATAGCATTTTCTGCATACTGCTTTATACATTTCATTTCCACCAACAACTATTTTGTCACCATCAATTATTGCTTTCCCATCTTTATATCTCATATTTATAGTTGCTTTTCTGCCACATTCACATATTGTTTTTATTTCTTCAATCTTATCTGCTATTGCCATTAATTCCTCTGACCCCTCAAATAACTCGCATTTAAAATCAGATCTAAGTCCATAACATATAACTGGAATTTCTAAAAAGTCTACTACATCTGATAATTCATTTACATGTTTTTTAGTTAAAAAATTACATTCATCTACTAGAATACAATTTGGCTTTTCTAATAAAGATGATACATATTCATAAATATTAGTATCTTCATTTATTATATATGCCTCTCTTGAAATTCCAATTCTAGTTGTAACCTTTCCAACTCCATATCTGTTATCTATACTTGGAACCATAAGTAAACATTTTTGGTTTCTTTCCTCATAATTATATGCAACTTTTAACAAATCTATTGATTTACCAGATCCCATTGTTCCATATCTAAAATATAACTTTGCCATACATACACCCCTTTATTAATAATTTTTTATCTATAATATTTTAAGAAAAAGTCCTTTAAATTTTTATATTCTTTTACTGAATGTCCACTCCAAGCCTGTGTTAGAATATTTGTTAATATTGCAAAATCTTTTGCCTCGCTTATTTCTTTTTCTTTTAGTTCATCCGTAAATTCTTTTCTTATATCTATTGTTTTTAACCTTTGATTTATCCATTCTTCTGAATATCCTTTTTTTCTGTATATATCTAATGCTCTATTTATTGCTATTTCTGGATCATATGCTTCATCTATTCGTTCTTTTCCTACTTGAGCTAACCATAGTTTAAATGGTTCTGCTTTTTTAGATGGTATTGATTGTATTAAACGCAAAACTTGCTCCGTATTCATTACATCAGTATTATAATATTTTCCATAAACAGATTTCATTTTCAGTTGGTTAGTATCGCTAACCAACTCACTGCCTTCGTGAATTAACTTATTTTTAAGCCATTTCCAATAATTTCTAGATTTTTGATAATCATTATCTGTTAAAACTGCAACCACATCTACAACTGAAAAATACCATTTTTCTTTTTCTTCATCCCATTTTGCTCTAATTTTTTTATCTTCAAATAATTTTAATTCATTATTTTGCTCCATTATTACCTCTTTTCCTCAAATTTCTATTATTTCTAGACATTTTGGTTTCAAATTTATTTTCTACATTTATACCATATTTTTTAATCTTTTTCAATACTTTTACGAAGCTTTGTTCTTTTTTATTTACCTTTAATTTCTATTATTATTTTACATGATTTTTAGAAAAAAATAAAGTCCTAAAAATTCACTTTTAAGACTTTATTTTCCATTTAATCAAATTTGTAAGAGAAAAGAAGAAGACAGCTTCAACTGCCTTCTCATTGCTTTAGCACTTATTTATTAACTATAGCAAAATTTAAATTATATATATTATTAGTTATAACCTATGCTTTTGTTCCACACTCTGGACAAAATTTTGAATCTGGATCAAGCTTATTTCCACAATTTGTACAGAATTTAGCTTCTACTTTTTTCTCACCACATTCTGCACAAAATTTACCTGTATTTTCAGTTCCACATTTAGAACATTTCCAAGAGTTATTTTGTGGTTTTTCCTCTACCACCTCAGGTGTTGCTGGAGCTTCAACTGGAACTTCTGGCTTTACAGGTGTTTGAGCTTTTGTAGCAGCATCTTGTTGTGGTGTCATTGGAGCTGCACCATTTCCATTTGCAACGCCACCAAAAGCATTACCACTTGCCATATTCATCATACCTATTCCCATAAATCCATTTGCTGCACCATTTGAGTTATTAGCTGCATTTTGAACAGCATTTGCATATGCACCAGTCATTACACCTTGTTGTTGATATGCATCTCCACCAATTTCATAATTATCAATTTTCTCTTTAGATTTATCATCTAGAGTTAAACTTTCAACAATAAATGAAACAAGTGAAATACCTCTTTTTCTAATTGGTTCATCAAATACATTTTCATCCATTATTTTCTTTATTTCATCAGTTTTATTTGGAAGTTCAAGTACCTCTATTTTGTATTTATCACTTCCTAAGCTGTTCATTACATTAGAGAAAGCCCCTATAACTTCAGATCTCATTTGTTCTACTAAATCAGCTTTTCTGTATACATCAGCTGTTCCAGCTATTTGTGACATAAATAAAAATGGATCTGAAATTCTAAATGTATATTTACCAAAACATTTTACTTCAACACTCATTGCAAGATATGAATTTGTTCTTGCGTTCATTATTGGATGCCCCCAATCTTTGTATGGTACTGGAGCTGGTGTTCCAAATTTGTTATCTAATATTTCTTTTATATTGAAGAAAAATACAGCTTGTTGTTTAGCTGTTGCACCATTATATGTAAATCTTTGCCACATCTCTTTAAACATTCCACCAAATTGTCCTGCAAATAGTGATGGTGTTGATGAATCACTAAATGTATATACACCTTCTTCTGCAGATGCATCTACTATTCTACCATTATCATATATAATAGCACATTGTCCTGGTCCTACAATGACAGTACTTCCATTTGAAATAACTCCATTTGGTGTAGTCTTTTTTACCATTAATACATCATTTGGCATATCTTCACATCTTATTGCCTCTTTCCATTGATCATGTAAAGTAGAGCCAACTGCTCCTACTGCTGCTTTTATTAATCCCATTTTAATTCCTCCTTAAATTAATTAAGGACTAAGCTAAATAACTTAGCCCTTATTTTTTTATTTATTATTTATTATTTATTATTTTATTCCTTCAAGTCCTGAAAGTACCCAATCATGTTCACCTGTTGTTATAACACTTCCACAATATTCACATTGTCCTGCTGATGTTATTTCAGTTGGTGCTCCACAATTTGGACAGTTAGTTGTTGATTTATTACTTGTTCCGGCATGAGTTTTTACTCCATTTTTTCTTACAAATGTAAGTTTATATCTCATATGCCAATCAGTATTTTTATTTCCTTCAACAACTTCCTTAGTTGTTGCATCTATAATATAGTCTTTCATAACAGCTTTTAAGTATACTTCAATAATTTCTTTATCTCCATCTACTTTATGGCTCATTAATTCAGCTGATTCTACTGCAACTCTTTCTATCATGTTTATCCTGTTGTTATTAATATATTCTTGTAATTGTGCATTATGTTGTTCAAATAATTCATTTGATTCGAATGGTCTAATAATTTTCCAATCTCTTGCTGTCCATGCTGCTTGTAGTTTAACAAAGACATCTTTTGTCCAAGATAAGAATTTTTCCTCTGAGAATTCTGGATCAGTCTGTCTAATTTCATCTGCAATACCCTTCGTATTTGTTTTTATTGAATCTGTTGAACCATTTACTAAATTATTTAATGCATCAGTATGTTTATTGTTTGTTTTACCATTAGCTCTAGAAGTTACAAATATTGCTACTCCCACAATAATAATTCCTACTATTAGTCCCCATATTGAACCTCCTCCTTCACTACTGGAACTTGAGTAATCACTTCCTGAGTGCGAAGATCCCGAATAGCTAGAAGAACTACTAGAATGTGAACTACTAGATGATGATCCACTATCGTATCTATTTATATTTCCAACATCTGCAAATATACATGTGGATACAGAAATAACAGTAACAAGAACAAATACTGCTATAATCTTTAAAAAACTTTTCTTTTTCATTTTTACCCCCTATACAAAAACTATGACAAAATGTAACAATAATTTTATCTATTATAGTATATTATATTTTATTCCTTGTGTCAATTGATATGTATTTTTTTATTATTTTTTATACCCTACTTGTATATAAAAATATTTCCAAGCAAATAAATTTACTTGGGAATATTTTTTATTGTTATTTTAAATTAAAGAATGCATTTTTTCCTGCATATTCAGCTACAGATCCTAATTCTTCTTCAATTCTTAATAATTGGTTATATTTGCATACTCTATCAGTTCTTGAAGGAGCACCAGTTTTAATTTGTCCTGCATTCATAGCAACAACTAAATCTGCAATTGTTGTATCTTCAGTTTCACCTGATCTGTGAGATACTACAGCTGTCATTCCAGCTCTATTTGCCATAGTTATAGCGTCTATTGTTTCAGTTACTGTTCCTATTTGGTTAAGTTTTATAAGGATTGAATTTGAAACTTTCATATCAATACCTTTTTGTAATCTTTTTGTATTTGTAACAAATAGATCATCACCTACTAATTGTATTTTATTTCCTAGTTTTTCTGTAAGTAATTTCCATCCTTCCCAATCTTCTTCAGCAAGACCATCTTCTAAAGATATAATTGGATATTTAGATGCTAAATCTTCCCAGAAAGCAACCATTTCTTCACAAGTGTACATTTTGTCTGATTTCCAGAAATAGTATTTTCCTTCTTCACCTTTTTTCTTAGCTTCATCATACATCTCAGTTGCAGCAGCATCAATTGCAATTTTAAAGTCTTCACCTGGTTTGTATCCTGCTTTTTCAATTGCTTCAACAATTACTTGTAAAGCTTCTTCATCTTTAGATAGGTTTGGAGCAAATCCACCCTCATCACCAACTGAAGTTGCAAGTCCTTTTGCTTTTAATACTGATTTTAAATTATGGAATACTTCAGCACACCATCTAAGAGCTTCTTTGAAACTATCAGCACCTACAGGCATTATCATAAATTCTTGGATATTAACACTATTATCTGCGTGTTTACCACCATTTAATATGTTCATCATTGGAACAGGTAAAACCTTAGCATTTACACCACCAAAATAGTTGTATAAACTTACTCCTAAAGCTTCAGCAGCTGCTCTTGCTACAGCAAGTGATACACCAAGTATAGCATTTGCGCCAAGTTTTCCTTTATTTTCAGTACCATCAAGTTCAATCATTGCTTTATCTATTTCAACTTGATCTAAAGCATTCATTCCTTCTATTTCAGGAGCAATAATATCATTTACATTATCTACTGCTTTTGTTGTACCTTTTCCAAGATATCTTGATTTATCTCCATCTCTTAATTCTACTGCTTCAAAAGCACCAGTAGATGCACCAGATGGAACTGCAGCACGTCCTACAAATCCTCCTTCTACAATAGCCTCAACTTCTACAGTTGGATTTCCTCTTGAATCTAATATTTCTCTTGCATAAATAGATTCTATTTCTAAGTATTGTTTCATAAAAAATTCCTCCTTATTTTTTTATTATATATATATATTAACTATAGCAAAACTATAGCAAATAACAAATTAATCAGTAGATTATATTATCTGGTAAACTATATTTTTTATTAGGTTCATACTTGTTAAGTTCACCCTCATTAGTTATATTATCTATGTCATTTTCAACAATTTTATTTCCTGAATTAACACCATCTTGTAAAAGATCTGTAAATTTTTTTTCTTTATCTTCAGGTTTTACATCTTGTCTACTTGTAGTAACCTGTTGTTCATATTTACCTAGTTCTTCATCACAAATTTCTTCTAGATTATTTGATATACTTTTATCTGCTTCGTTATAATCTTCATATATATGTCCTACTGTATTTTTTACTCTATTTTCAATCTCATATATAACGTCTTCATTTTGTATACCTTTTCTTTCAAGTATTTGCCTTACTCTACTTTTAAATTCAGGCGCGTGAGTAAAATATTCATCTTGTTCAGCTTTTTCTTTTTTACTAATTTTGTCTTTTTCTTCAGAATATCTGATAAAGAGTTCTTTATTTACATCATTAATTTCATGTTTTAAATCATCATTGCCAGTATTTATAATTTCTTTTCTTTTTGAATCAATACTATAATTTAGTGTATTATTAAAGGTATTTTCTTTTTCATCTAAGTTTTTATCTAAATTATATACTGGTTCTAAAGATTCAAATAGTGCATCTTGTACAGTTTCATCAACATTTCTTATGCCATTACTTTCAAGAATATCTGGTACATCTCTTTGAATTAAAATGTTTAGCCTTCGTTTAATTTGCAAATCATCTTTAGCTTTACCAAACAAATCTCTTACTTTATTTATGACACTTTCTTTTATTTCTTCAATTTGTTTATTCTTTATTTCATTTTCATTCATATATAACCCTCTTAAATATTATTATATAGAAAGCTCTCTTAACCTTCTTCTTTCAATTCTTTTATCTGCCTTTTCTGCTAATTCTTTTCTTCTATCTTGATATTGCTCTTCTATTTCTTTCATTCTCTCTTGTTTAAATAAATTATCTTTACTATTTTCATATTCTTTTATTCTTTCACTCATCTCATAGTCAGCTATAGAATATTTTTCATCATTTATATAATATTCGTATTCAGCAATATATAACTTGTTTTCTTCAATTTCATCATCCATATTCCTTAATATAGTTTCAGCATCTTCTTTAACGTTATATTTATCTAAAGCTATATCACAAATTGATAAAATTGCCTTGTAATATGAAGGATCAAGACTGCCAGGGATATCTTTTGTATATCTCTTAGCAATATCTACAGATAATTTATAAAAAATATTTACAAAAGTTTTTGGTGACATTTTTCCATCAATTAGTCTAGAATTCAAATCTTCCATTAAGTCTTCAACATCATCTCTAATATTTGAATTTATAACTTCTAACTTCTTTTTTATATCTAATTTTTCCTTTTTTTCTTTTTCATGTTGTTTTTTCTTAAATTCAGCATCTAGTTTTTCAAATTCTTTTTTAGAAATAAGTTTAAAACCTTTATGGCCACATATAGGGCATTTAGAATTAGAATATTTCTGCATTATTTCATCAACATATCTATATTCTACTTTTTTTATGCTTTTACTTACATAACCACATCTTGGATTAGTACATTTTACATATATGTCAACAAGTTCAGAAAGCTTTTTTTCTTCTTCTTCATTTTCTTCTTTCTCTTTTTCCCATTCATTCATCCAATAGGCAGTAGAACCAGTATCTTTAAGTGGATCATATTCTTCATCTTCCATGTCGTTATATTCCATCTAAAGCCTCCTTTATTATACGATTTTTTCTGCTATAACTCTACCAAGCTTTCCCCTGTCATCTCAGATGGTTTTTCTTCTCCCATAAGTGCAAGAAGAGTTGGTGCTAAATCACAAAGTCTTCCATTTTTTAAAGATTTTACTCTATCTGATACAACTATAAGTGGAACATCAAATGTAGAATGCGAAGTTATAGCCTCACCAGTTTTTAAATCAAGCATATATTCACAGTTACCGTGATCTGCTGTAATTAAAGCTTCTCCTCCTACTTCCTCTAGTTTTGATATTACTTTACCAACACATGTATCTAAAGCTTCAACAGCTTCAATTGCCTTTTCTATAATTCCTGTATGTCCAACCATATCGCCATTTGCATAGTTCATGATTATAACATCATATTTTTTAGATTCGATTGCATCTATAATTTTATCAGTTACTTCATAAGCAGACATTTCAGGTTTTAAGTCATATGTAGCAACTTTAGGTGATGCAACAAGTATTCTATCTTCACCTTTATACTGCTTTTCTTCTCCACCATTAAAGAAGAATGTTACATGTGCGTATTTTTCAGTTTCGGCACATCTTACTTGTGTATATCCTCTATTTGATAATACTTCACCCAAAGTATTTTTTAATGCTTGAGGCTTGTATGCAACATGTACATGATTTAAAGTTTCATCATATTCAGTCATTGTAACAAAATATAAATTGTTCATTTTTACAGTTTCAAATTCACTAAAATCTGGTTCTGTGATTACTCTTACAATTTGTCTTGCTCTATCTGGTCTAAAGTTAAAGAATATTACTGAATCTTTATCTTTAATTTTAGCTATTTCATTTCCTTCTTCATCAGTAATTACAATTGGTTTTACAAATTCATCAAACTCTTGAGCTTCATATGAATTTTCAACAGCTTTTTGAACTGTTTTAAATTTATTACCAATTCCATTTACCATTGCGTCATATGCAAGTTTTTCTCTATCCCATCTTTTATCTCTATCCATTGCATAATATCTTCCAGCAAGAGTAGCTATTTTTCCAACACCAATTTCTTTTATTTTTTCCTCAAGTTCTTTTAAGTATTCTATAGCAGATGTTGGAGGTGTATCTCTTCCATCTAAGAAAGCATGAATATATACATTTTCTATACCTTGCTCTTTTGCAAGTTTTAGTAATGCGTATAAATGAGAATTATGAGAGTGAACTCCTCCGTCAGATAAAAGTCCCATTAAATGCAAAGAACTATTGTTATTTTTTACGTTCTCTATTGCTTTTAAAAACTCTTCATTTTTAAAGAAATCACCATCATTAATTTCTTTAGTGATTCTTGTTAAGTCTTGATATACTATTCTTCCTGCCCCTATATTTGTATGTCCAACTTCAGAATTTCCCATTTGACCTTCAGGAAGTCCAACAGCCATACCACTTGTTGCTATGTATGTATTTGGATATTTTGCTATTAATTTATCTAAATTTGGAGTATTTGCTAGTTTAAAGGCATTTCCTTTACTCTCATCATTTAGTCCTACTCCATCCATTATCATAAGTATGTATTGTTTATTTCCATGCATAATTTACATCTCCTCTATTTTTGCATTAGTAATTATATCATCTTTAGTCATAATTTACAATAGCTACAAAATCATTTTTAAGGCTAGCACCTCCAACCAAAGCTCCATCTATATCTTCCATATTAAGTATTTCTGAAGCATTAGCTGGTTTTACACTTCCTCCATATAAAATTCTTACTCTTTCTGAAACACTTGCACCATATTTTGTTTCTATAGCTTTACGTATAAAATGGCACATTTTATTTGCATCATCACTACTTGCTGTTTTACCTGTACCAATAGCCCAGATTGGTTCGTAAGCAATTACAATATTTCTTTTTAAATCATCACCTAGTATTCCATCTATACATTTATCTAATTGCTTTGCTACAACGTCAAACATTGTACCATTTTCTCTTTGTTCTAAAGTTTCACCAACACAAATTATTGGTTTTATATTATTTTCAAGTAATTTTTTTACTTTCTTATTTATCATTTCATCTGTTTCATTAAATATACTTCTTCTTTCACTATGTCCTACTATACAAAAATCTACAAATGCTGAAACTAGCATTGGAGCTGACGTTTCACCAGTATATGCACCCTTATCTTCATAATATACGTTTTGTGCTCCAAGATGTATATTTGTATTTTCAAGTAATTTTGATACTGTTCCAAGTGCTACAAAATTTGGACATATTGCAACATCTACAATATCTGTATTTATTCTATCTTTTATACTACTTACAAAAGCTTCTGCCTCTGTTATTGTATAATTCATTTTCCAATTTCCAACTATTAATTTTTTTCTCATAAAAACCACTCTCCAATTATTTATATACTTATACATGTATATATTTATATTTTAACACCAAATTATATTAAAAACAACTTTTAATTTAAATTTGTATAAAAATTGAGTGTATTATGGTTACTATTATAGTTTCAAATGAATTATTTCCTTTATAATTACCTCAATTGAATATTTTTTACGTAAATGTACTTTTTATTCAATAACATTATATTCTATTATTTTACTTTAATTTTCTATTTTTATCCACTTTTTTAGAGTCATAACAAGAGTATTAATTCCTATTTCATTTTAATTTATATAACAAACCATGCTAAATATTTTAAGAAAAAATGTAAAATGAAAATAGGACAAATTTCAAGTTGTATTTGAAATTTGCCCTATTTTTTAATTTGTTATAACAAAATTGCTTACTGTAACATCACTTATCCAATCAGGTTCTATTTTTTTATTACTAAATTTGAATTTTAATTTACCTTTATTATCTACACTCCAAGTTCCATTCCAGTAGGTTGGATTATCCATTTCTATAATTGAAAAATTATTATCTGCTAGATTTTCATTTAATTTTGATATTAGGTTTTCAAATGATGTATCATCTAATGTAGAATTATTGATAATATACATACCTATTTTTTCTTGTATTTTGTTACAATCATCTATAAATTTATTTTTATTTTCATCTTTGTTATACTCAGATTTTATTTCTGTACAATACTTTGTAGCATTTAATTTACTAATATCTGTTGAATCATTTATTTCTATTTTTTTATTTAATGATACAACTATAATTATTACAGATATTATTACAACAATAGAAAATACAAAAATTAAAAATTTTTTTCCATCTAGAGTATAACTCTTTTTATTTTTTTTTGCCATATTCTTTTCCTTTATTTATCTTGTAATGCTTCTATACCTGGAAGTTTTTTTCCTTCCATAAGCTCTAGAGATGCCCCTCCTCCAGTAGATACATGTGTCATTTTATCTTCAAGTCCAAACTTTTCTACTGCAGCTGCACTATCTCCACCACCTATTATTGTTATTGCATTAGAAGTTGCCATTGCTTCAGCAATTTTCTTTGTTCCATTTGCAAATTCTTCCACTTCAAACATTCCAACAGGTCCATTCCATACAACTGTTGCTGCTTTTTTTATTTTTTCTACATACATATCTACAGTTTTAAATCCAATATCAAGTCCCATAGAATCTTCGTCAATGTTTTCATCTTGAGTAAGCACTGCATCATATATTCCAGAAGTATCTTTACTTTCTATATGGTCTACAGGAAGCAAGAATTCCACTTTATTATCTTCTGCTTTTTTCATAATTTCTTTAGCAATATCTATCTTATCATCTTCAACAAGAGATTTTCCAACGTTATATCCTTTTGCTTTTAAAAATGTAAATGACATTGCTCCACCAATTAACATTGTATCTACTTTATCAAGTAAATTTGTAAGTACAGCTATTTTACTTGATACTTTAGATCCACCAATTATTGCAACTAGAGGCCTTTTTGGATTATTGATACTATTATCTAATGCATTTATTTCTTTTTCTATTAAAAATCCACATACAGAAGGTAAATAGTGTGTTACTCCTTCTGTTGATGCATGAGCTCTATGAGCAGTTCCAAATGCATCGTTTACAAATATATCAGCAAATGAAGCTAATTTTTCTGCAAATTTAGGATCATTTTTTTCTTCTTCTTCATACATTCTTGTATTTTCTAATAAAACAACATCACCATCTTGCATGTTATCGATAGTATTTTTTGTTTCATCTGAATATATATCTTTTAAAAGAGGTACTTCTTTTTCTAAAAGTTCAGATAGTTTTTTAGCAACTGGCTTTAAGCTTTTGTTTTGACCAGTTTTTCCTATATGAGAACATAGTATAGTTTTTGCTCCTGCACCTATTAAGTAATTAATTGTTTTTAATGACTCTACAATTCTTTTATCACTTGTAATTATATCTGGATTATCTTTATCTAGTGGAACATTAAAGTCACATCTAACTAAAACTTTTTTTGAACTTACACTGATATCCCTTATTGTTTTTTTGTTTAACATAAACTTTCTCTCCTTTATACTTTTAGGCTAGCTTTCACAAAGCTAGCCTAAGTTTAATTCTTTATTTATGGTCTACTCCATACATATGAGTGATTAAATCTACAACTTTATTTGAATAACCCCATTCATTATCATACCATGATACCAATTTTACAAAGTTATCGCTAAGTTGAATTCCAGCTTTTACATCAAATATAGAAGTATGAGGATCAGAAATGAAATCAGATGAAACAACATCTTCGTCTGTCCAAGACATAATTCCTTTTAGTTCTCCATTACATGCTTCTTTTATTTTTTCTACGATTTCTTCATATGAAGCTCCTTTTTCAAGTCTACAAGTAAGGTCAACTACAGATACATCTAGTGTTGGTACTCTAAATGACATACCAGTTAGTTTTCCATTTAATGATGGTATTACTTTACCAACTGCTTTTGCGGCACCAGTAGATGATGGAATAATGTTATATGTAGCAGCTCTTCCACCTCTCCAATCTTTTTTAGATGGTCCATCAACAGTTTTTTGTGTAGCTGTTGCAGAGTGAACAGTTGTCATTAGTCCTTCAACAATACCAAAATTATCATTTATAACTTTAGCAAGAGGTGCTAAACAGTTTGTAGTACAAGATGCATTTGATACAATATTCATATCTGATGTATATTCGTTATTATTTACACCCATAACAAACATTTTCGCATCTTTTGATGGTGCAGAAATTACAACTTTTTTAGCTCCACCTTTTAGATGAGCCTGTGCTTTTTCAGTTGTTGTAAACACTCCTGATGATTCAACAACATATTCAGCTCCAACTTCTCCCCAAGGAATTTCTGAAGGTTCCATGCAATTAAATACCTTTACAATCTTACCATTTATAACTAAATCATTACCTTCAACCTTAATATCAGCGTTATATTTTCCATGAATAGTATCATATGTTAACATATATTTCATATATTCAACATCAATAAAAGGATCGTTTACAGCAACAACATCAACATTATCCCTTTCTAAAGATACTCTCATTACTAATCTTCCTATTCTTCCGAATCCGTTAATTCCTACTTTTATCATAAATTTATTCCCCCTTATTTATAACACCTATATTTTATCTCAATATCTTTTCATTTGCAATAGTTTTTCACAATGTTTATATTATTTTCATCGCAATTTTCGATAAATCATTGCATAAATAATTCTCTATATAGTTTAAAATATGAAAATATCTGAAAGAAACATATTTTTACATTTTAATTTTAATATAATATAAAACCCCTATAGCACCATAATCAATGCAATAGGGGTATTATACTTATTCAACAATCATATTTGAATTGAAATTCATATCAAGTTTTATTTTATCTTCATCATTTTTCTTTTCGCCTGGTTTTAGGATATCCATTTCCTTTATAACAGCTTTATATTTTTTTGTATCTGTATCTAACTCAAATACACTGATACTCTTTGTTAAATCTTCATCTAAATGTTTTAATTCAGTAGTAAAATATAAATCTTCATCTTTTAGATATGTACTTACTTTTTTTATAATTCTAAACATTTCAGCAGTATGTTGAATATCTTCTCCAACAAATATTATTTTAGGAGGAGTATAAAATCCAGCGTCATTTTTTGTAAAGTTTTCAAAAAAGTCTGAATAAAGTTGTACTTTCTCTGCAAACATGTTTTTCCAATCATCATTTCTTCTTACAACTTCAAATATAAAGTTCTCTTCTTCAGAAGAATTTTTCAAAGTAACAAGACCGCCTGTTGGTTTAAACTTTACATTATATTTTTTTGAGTATAATAAAATATTAGGATTTGTACTTTTGAAAGCTGCAACTTTCTGCATATATGCAATAATAACTTGATTTCCAGCAAGTTTTCTTTTTACAGAATAAGCAGGTTTTGTATTATCTGTTGGTTGCCAAGCTGTTGGTATATTTCTTTGTTTTAATATATACGTTGCTATTTTATCCATTGAATAAACTCTATATGAACTTTTTCCAGAATCACTTTGGAAGTAATATCTTGAAATTACTTTTGATTTTGTTAAATCTTCAAGCCATTTAGCAACTCTTGTTTGCTTTTTGTCTTCTTCAATATCATTTATTTTTCCCCTTAAGTCTAAAATTTGAGTACATTGTCTAGAAGTAATAAACCCAAATTCATTTACAACCTCTAGAGCTTTAATATGAGATTCATTAATATAACCCATATCCATTTTAAAAACGACTTGGTTTATTGAAGCAAAACCTTCCTTCCCATCAAACACTTTTACTTCATTTTCCCTTACTGCAAAAGGTGACACAACTGTTTTTACTTCTTTATCATTTACCATTTTTCATCTCTCCTTAAATTTAATTTAAAATTTAACTTTGTAAAACAGCTATAATTTAATTAAATAAATAAGCTATTAAAAAATATATATGACGCTACTAATTATTAAAAAGTACTATTTTACAACACTTATTATACAACAAAAAAGTCTGCTTGGCAATATTCCAAGCAAACTTTTTACAAACAATTATTGAACAATAAAATACTTATGATATAAAATATTAATATTTAATTTACATACATAGTCATTCTAGTTCCAACTTCTTTCCACAAATATGTTATTCCATATTGCTTTGAACTTCCAATAGTATATTTATCTTCTTCCATACTATAGCTTTGACCATATGCCTTTCTTCCTCCATTTTCGCTACCTCTCTGTGTCCACTCACATGCATTTCCGGCCATGTCATAAATATTATTTAAACAATATTTACTATTACTACCAGTTTTTTGTATTACATTATAATAATTTCCTATTTCTTTTGAATCATATACATATCTATTTAAATTTGAATTGTTTGCAATCCAGGCCAAAGTTGCATCCCACTGACATCCCCATATCATTTCTGTAGTTATATCTTCTCTATCATACATACTTCCTAAGACTTTATACAAATTAATCCAAGATTGATTTGTTATATCTTCCTGATTTGCTTTTGAAACAACCTTTTCATTATTTTGAACAGCATTTTTTAAATTTCCTATCTCAAATCTACTTATGTAAAAACCTTTATTTTTTTCAACTTGTTCTACCATTTTATTAAAACTAGCTTGATACAGATCTTGTGTACTTCCTTCAATGTACTGTTCGTTATCACCATAAATTCCATTTGATATTATATAAGGTTCTCTATAAAACCTAGATTGATTTACAACAAAATATTTTCTTTGGTATGTATCAAAAATATATATTAAAGACTTATAATTATTTCCGTCTCTATAAGCTATTGGATTTTTATCCTGTTTTACCATTTCATCGGCTTGTTTAAAATTATCTGCAATAGCCTTTTCTACAGGAATCCATACAAACTGATTTCCTTGCATTTTTTCCAAAGTATTATAATCAGTTCCTTTAAATTGATCTTTCTTATTATCAGAAATTACAACTCCTGTATCAACTTCGCCTCCAACATAATAAAATCCATCTGGAATAGGGATAATTGAACTAATTTTTTTTAATTTACTTGATTTTTTTATACTGTCGGATACAAATATTAATGTAAATACAAAAGCTACTATCCATATAAATGCAATTAAAATTAAAGTAATTTTTGAAACTTTTCTTTTATTTTTTCTTTTTTTCATTAATATACCTCTTACTAACCAATAATTATTAATTTTAATTTTTTCTTCTCAGGGATTATACGCTTTATGCTTACAAGTACTTTTTGTCCATATTCCAAACCATTTACATGCTCTGCAAGTCCAACTACATTTGGTGCTACTTCAACAAAAATACCAGACTTTATCCTATTTCTTACTATACCATCTACAATATCGCCTTCTTTAAATCTTAAAATATTTTGTTCAAATGTTCCTTGCAATTCTTTATATGATAATTCAATTCTTCCTGTATCTCTATCATATTTTTTTACAACAACATTTATTCTCTGACCAACATGTAGAATATCAGCGGCATTTTGTATTAATATATCTGAAATATTTTCAAGTTTTAATATACCTGTTACTCCACCTCCAACATCAACAAAGGCAGCATAATCATTTGTGCTTACAACAACTCCCTTTAGTTTCATACCTGGCTTTAAATGCATGTACATCCACTTTCTAACCTTTAGCTCTAATATTTTTTTTGAAACAATTAATTCTATTTCATCATCATTTTGTATAATTTCTTTTATACATACATGCAATATTTTTCCTTTTTTATTAACAATATGTTTTTCTTCAACAAGTCCGTCATCTCCAACTATACTTGATGATTCTTCTCTAGGAATAATAGCTTTTATATTTTTTCCAACTATACCTATCATATTTAAGCTTGCATCAATATCTTTTACATATATGTCTACAACTTGCTGATTATTTTTTATTTCTTCTAATTGCTCTAAAGTATATTTTTTATTATGAGGAGCTCGTTTATGAGCCCCTTTACTATTAAAATTTTTTTCCATATAAACAAACTCTCCTCAGTTATATAATTTAAGGTTTAAAGAATCTAACACCATCTATTGTACATAAATAATTTAGACTTTCGTGCCATGAACTAATACTTCCTGGTGGATCCATTGCTGCTGGTGCATAAAAATATAATGCTCCACCTGTTGGATCAACGCCTCTCAAAGCATCTTCAACAGCTTTATACCAACTATCTCCTTCATTGATATCGCTAGTTGTTGTACCTCTGCCTTTTTCATCAGCATATCCATTAAAATTACTTGGATTGTGTATAAAATCATTAAAAATATCAACATTCTTTCCTTCAGCTACAGCTGCTTTATATTGATTTATTGCAGCTGCTGCACAGGCAACTTGAAGTTCATAAGTATTTCCTCCTGCTTCTCCTTTGACCATAATTGCAAAGTCTTTTTTCTGTTCAACGCTAAAATTTAAACCTGAAGATCCGCCACCAACTGGTGAGCAATCCTCATTAAAGAATTGTTCAGGGTCAACTTTTTTAGAATTCCAAAAATTACTATCTCCTGTTCTAACTTCAAAGTGTAAATGATTTCCTGTTGAATTACCTGTTGTACCCATTGTTCCGATTTCTTGACCTGAATTTACTTTGTCTCCTTCTTTAACTTTTAAACTTCCAGATACCATATGACCATATAAAGAAAAATACCCATTTGAATGTTTTATTATAACATATTCTCCATATCCATCATTTACATCTCCTGCATGAATTACTTCACCTGCGGCTGCTGCAACAATTTTTGCTGATGTATTAACGCTATGTGCTATATCAATAGCTCCGTGATTACCATTATGAACACTATCATCTCCAGCAAATGTTGCTGTAAGTTGATCTTTTTTAGATATACCTTTTTCAACATACTCTGGTACTGGCCAAATAAATATTCCACTACCTGAAGTTTTACTTGAACTACCATTTGTTCCATAAACATTTTCAAAACCTAGCGTTGTACCATATGCCCATGGAAGTGATCCATTTTTTTCATATACAGTAGTTAAGATCTTTTTTAAATTCCAATATGAAAGTGATAACTTTGATCTAGAATATCCTACATATTCTAAATATTGTGCTCCATTTCTAATATATCTGCTATATATATCAGGATTAGAATTCATAAAATCTATTCTATTTAATCCGTCTGTTTTTAATAATTGAGTATAATATTTACCTGATTCAGTTCCACTACATATATTAGTAGAATTAGATGATGATGTTGAACCAGTATAGCCATCAATATCAACATCAGTCATATATCTTGAAAAACAATGAATTTTATTAAAATATTCTTCATATTTGGGAAGTGGATATATAGATGGATCTCCATCACTACCTTGAGATATTACACTAGGTTCACCGTTATAATCACCAATAAACATTACATTATGACTATGATCTTCTATAACATCACCCACTTGAAGTTGTGATGCACCTTTAGAAGAGTCATACATATATTGTACTCCTTTATACGTTTGACCATCGACTGTCTGATTTACCTGAGATGCAGTATCTACAAGTTGTGTAATTCCACCCACACTTATATCAATTTTAAAGTAAATTTTGTATAAAGCAGTTATAAATCCTGAACAATCTATTTGAGATATATTTTTTAATTTTTCTTCAGTATCTGGAATAAATGGAGGTGCTCCATAAGGTAATTTTCCAAGTAAAGAACATGCGAAATCAACCATTTTTTGCATTTTTTGAGAATTAGCTGATTTTGATGATGAAGTATTTGTAGATGTATTTGTTTGTGTTGTACTTTGAGATTTAGCTACAATATATCCATTATCAGTTTCAGCTTGATCAAACATTGCAGTTAAAAGATAATTCATATCTACATCATTTCTAACTCCACCAGCTGAATTTGCAATTACCACTTTATTATTTTCAATACCACACAAAACTATATAATGAGCTGTAGTTGTTCCTAAATCAGGAAAATTTCCCTTTACTTGTACAATAGCTACATTTCCTTTTTCAAGTTCATTTGTAAGCGTACTCTTTGCCTCGTTTTTTCTATTGTTTAGTTCATTTCCACTAGCACCATTTTGATATGCTACACATTTAACAACATTTATACTATACTTATTTTTTAAAACATTTGCTGTACTACTTATTGTTATTGGTCCTGACCATCCAATATTATTTCCAACTGTAATCGGACTATATGATGTTCCTTTTATTGCATTTATTGTAGTTGTAAGAGAACATAAACCACAACCAGCAGTTGCAATCGTATCTCCTCCATTCATTTGAACATTATAACTATTTTGATTATATACAGGAAAAGTTTTTCCATTAAGTTTTATTTCCTTTGCCACAACAGATGTTGCACTTCCTGAACTTGATTCAGAATATGAACTTCCACATAGTTCAGATGCGGATACTTTTTCTTTTCTATCATCAGACTGATTATACGATACTAAGTCGTCTATTGTATATTTTTTAGTTTCAGAACTCCTTTGATATAACGTATCTTTCCACATTCTAACAACTGTATGTAATTTTGCATCTTCATAATCAATATATTCACCAAGTGTAACTTTATATGTTTGAATATATTCAGTTGCTTTACCAATAGAAGCGTCAAAATTTTGTTGCTTTTCAGCCCCATTTTTTTCTACACTAGCTATTGATGTACCACCACCTGCTGATATTGTTCCATTATTATTTACCTGTATATTTGACTTAGCTGTATCAAACATATTTTGTTTATCAGTAGATTCTTTTGTCATAGCCGTTTCTTTCTCATTAGTTGAATATGCATTTCTCCTATTTCGTACATCCTCATCACTATATACTTTATAATTAAACTCATTGATTATTTTGCAATCAAAAGTTTCAGCACTCTTAATATAAACTTGCGATGAATACGTAGTTGAGTCTGAAACATACTTTTCCTTTAGCGGATTTTTTTGTCCACTTTTTAACTCAGGTTCCCTAGAAGTATCCACTTGTTTTTGCTTGTTCGGATTAGTCATTGTACTATCTTTTCTAATTTTTCCCAAAGTATATGTTCTTGATTTTTCAACCTGTTTATGTGTTTTTTTATCTTCCTCATATGTTATATGAATATTTACATCACAATAAAGAATATCATATCTATGCTGTTCTGTATATGTCTCATAAGTTGTTGTTTCTTCATACTTTTTTAATTCATACCAATTTGCAACTATATTATGATATGCTTCTTTTATAATATTGTATGAGAAAGCAGGTGCTCTACTATTATCTTCTTCTTTACCACTAATAATAGATGCATTACTCATTGAAAGTGGTATATACCATGTTTGTAAGTATGGTAAAGTAAGATCAATGAATTTTTCTAATTTAATTGCAGTAACTCCACTTGTAGAACCAGCCTCACTTTTTGAAGTATCTGGATACTTAAGTCCGAGTTCCTCGTCTTTGCTAAACTGACTATCTTCACTTAACTTCTTTCCTGCAGTTGCGCTATGGCTATATTTCATCCAATTAACCTTATTAAAATTATACTTTTCAGTTAATAATATATGTTTATATAATGGTAATTTTTCTGAGAAATCTACAATTCTTTTATCAGACTTGCCATTTTCAACGCTCTTATCTCCTATTTCATACTTCATTAAGGTTTGTGTTTCACTTCCACCATTTCCATCTTTTACTAATTTATCATATATTCCATTTATATCTTTTAAACTCACTTTTATAAGACTAGATTTTTCTTCATATAAAGACTTTGCCTCATCTGATATATTTTCTGAAGACGAAATGTAATTATCTACATTCTGAGATGCAACAGATGTTGTTTCAGATATCATTCCAATTGCAAGAGCGGCTATAATAACTACTATTATTAAAATAACAACTATTACAATTATTTTAACTTGAAGTGGTAATAATGACCACAAAGCTTTAATTCCTCTTCCAACAGCTTCTTTAAAAGAGTCCCATCCTTTTCTAGCAGCATTTTTTACTTTCTGAGTTGCAGCTTGTCCTACATTAGAGCCACCAGTAGGTAGTACCGATGGATCTGTAGATGGAGTATCATTATTATTTTGATAATTGTCGTGGTTCATTAAATTTCCTCCATTCTTACATACTGATATTTATTGTCTTTTTTTCTTCTCCTATTTTTGCATTTAATATTCTAATTGTTTTTATTTTATATTGATCTTGACTGCTAATAGCAAAAAATAGATCTTTTTCTAAGCTTCCATTAGGTGTAACAATATCTTCCTCTGATGATATTACAGTTCCACCCATATTTGCAATTTTTCCATCACTCATAATTGCAGATACATTTGTTATATTATCAAAATTATATTCGGCATTTTTATCACTATTATTTGTTATTTTAAGAGTATAAGAGATACCATTATCCCTTATTGTATTTACTTTTATTTCATATACAATATCATCAATTACAGATGTTTTAGTATTAGAATTATTTGAAGTTTCTTCTGATTTTGAATTATTCTCTATATTACTTATAGAAGAAGTATTTTCAACAATTGGAATTGTATCTTGCTCAAAGGATAAACTATATTCATACGGAAAACTTTCTATCAAATTAACGTAATGTATTTCGTTATTACTACTATACTTAAATTTATATATATATATATCGTTTCCCTGCCTACTTACAGAACATTCTATTATATTTACACTATCTGAAATATAATTACATGTTTCCAAAAAAGATTTATAATTATCCTTTGTAATGCTATTTTGTGCCATATAATTATAATTGAGTTTTTCATATAATTTATCCATATTTTTTTTTGAAAGAAGAGGAGTAAGTTCTGTTTTATATATATCTATTGCCATTTGTTCTTCGTCTACATCACTATATTTAAAATTTCCATTTACGTTATTTAGTTTATCTTTTGGCCACCATATAAATAGCAAAACAATAATAGCTAAAATAGCATATACTACAATAAATAATGTCGTAAAATTAAACGTTTTTTTGTTAGCATCCATATATAATTCTCCTTAATCTATATAAAAAATATTATACTTTTTTTTATCTATATCAAGTATAATGCCAATATATGCACTATCATTAACATTTGGAGTTGAAAGTTCACATATATATGCATTATCATAATTATTTAGTTTATTTAAACTTGTTATAAGTGGTGTAGGAAGTGAAGAAAATTCGTCCCTATTTTCTCCCATCACCTTATTTATAAGATTATTTGCAATTTCATTATATTTCTTCTTACCTAAATATTTTTTATAATCAGGATCCAATGCATTATAGTAATACTTTGTTTCCTTTATATCTTTATTTGTTCCTGATTTATATGAAGAAATAAATTCTGTTATAATTCCATCTAAATTCCAATAAATATCTCTATCTTTTACTGTTGAAGAAAAAATTAATAAATCAGTTATATCTGTTTTTTTGTAATCAATTCCTTCACTTGTCTTAGTTATATTTTTTAACAAATAAAAAACTATCAATAATAAAATTAGAGCCGTTATAACAAGTATAAGCCTTTGTTTTGATGTTATATTACCTTTTATATCTACTAACTTCATAATTATATATTATATATATATACTATGCCACAAAAGTAGCATAGTATATACATTCCTCCTTTTAAATATTACTAATACTATTATTTTTCTCTATTTTTTGAGTAATATTTCTTACTCTTTTTGCCTGATTTTCTCTAGTATTATTTTGAATTTTTAAATTCTTTTCCATTTGTGCTATTTGATTATCAAGTTTCTTATTTACACTTGCTCTTGATTTTATACTAGTTGTAGCTGAAGCAACTGCGTTAGTTAAGTGTTCTCCTAAAGCATCACCCACACCAATACCATATGCAGTTGCTTTATGAATTTGATCCAAATCACCAGTAGCAAGTCCTGAGACTGAACCTATTGAAAGACCAACCATACCTCCTGCAGCTGCTCCAATAGTCTCAATACCTCCAGAAAAAGCATCCTGAATACCTTTTCTTCTCTTTTCCTTCGCTTTTGCAAGTTCATCATCGTATTTTTCCATAATTTTATAATAATCATCACGAGCCTTATCTGACGATGAAGTACCTCCACTAGACGATGAAGTACCTCCACCTTGTGCTACACTTTTTCTTGCTTTATTAATACCAGCTTGTATACCCATATTTCTATGATAGCCAGCCATATCTCCACGTTTTTTGGCCTCCATAGCTTTATTATAATATTCTCTATCCTCTACAGAATCAGAGCCACCGGATTGAGAACCAGAGTCACCACTTGCAATTTGTTTAGCACCAGACAAAGGATTTCCACTTTTATCCAATCCTTTTCTTTGTAATCTTGTGAGCATTGCAGAATTAGCTTTTTTCTTATCTAATCCTGCACCTAAAGTTGCACTACCTATTCCTCCTATCATTTTAGGTACGTTATTAAATACTCTTCCAACAGCTTTTAAAGCCATATATGAAGCCATAAGACCGTGAGGAGGTTTATTTTGCAAAATACCACTATCTAGTCCAAATATTTTCTTCGTTATTTGTTCCATCTTAGTAAGTGATGTAAGCAAAACTATACAAAGAATTCCTAGTGCTGAAACAGAATCTGCATCTGTTAATTTTGCAATTTTATCACCACTTGTATTCGGAGCAATAAACGTTATTATAATACTAATTACAATTGCAAGTATAAATGCTTGTATTGTTTGTACAAAAACAAGTGCGCATAATTCTTTTACCCATGTTGTAAAAACACCCTTTTGCATACTATCCCTCCTAACCTGCAGACTTCATAAAGAAGTCATAAATAACTACAATCGGTCCAAACATAGAAAGCATCATAACATAAAATAACCTTTTTACATACATTATAAAATACATACATGATTGAAAAATAAATATTGCATATAACAATGCACCTGTAACAGATAATTTAGTTGCTCTCCAACCTACAATCGTCTCTTTCTTATTTCCTGTACTATCAGTAGTTTCTTCTGTAGTATATGTATAGGCAGATTGTTTAAAAAATTGTCCAAGATTTGCTATTATATCAGTTGTTTTTGCACTTCCACCTTGTGCTGCGCTTATTATATATCCATCTACTTCTAATCTTTTTTTTGCAATTGCCTCACGAATAGAAACATCATTCTTAGCTTGGTTATAACTCGATTGCATTTTATATTCGTTATATATATCATTTAAGTCATTTAACTCATTAGGACTATATGCAGACCAAACTGTATTTGCAGCTATTTGTAAGCTATTTGGATTATCTCCTGTATTTATTTTATATCCAGGATTATTAATATAGAATTTATCTAATTTAGCAGCTTCATCTTTATTTGCCATTACATAAGCATAACCTGCCAAATCTTTTTCAAAATCTTCACTTTTTAAATATTTTTCTTTATCAAAATAAATCTTATTTCCACTATAACATTCATAGTATCCCTGTTCCTTCATTTTTCTTAAATCATCATCACTAGCATTGGATATCTGCATTCTAATAGAATTTGCATCATTTCCGTCTATATTAAGTCTTGGTATACCTTTATTTGCCACAGCTAACATTTGAATTGCCTTATCTGTAATCTTTAAACTTTTAAATGCGATTTCAACATTTGAAGACCACCAATGAATTGTAGTATCACTATCACTTAAATTATCAGCAACATAAACCACCCTTTGGTCAATGTAATTACTATTGAGTAATAACTTATTAGTAATGTCTAAAAGATCAGGATCTCCTGTCACAGAATTAACCCAGTTTGTCACATCAGATCTTGTACTATACTTATCCCCCAATGCATTTGAAAACTTCTTTACTCTCTCATCAGGACTAACAACAGAGTTTAAAGCTTCAGTAAAATCAACAGAGGTCACCGTCTCGTCTATCGTTTTTATAAGTATTCCACTAGCTATTTGAACTAACTGCTCATTAATCCAAAAAACAAAGGCTAAAATATAGTGCATTAAAAATAGCATTACAATACACGTTACCCAATTCACAATTGCTTGTTTATATTTGGCTTTCTCCGCAGCAATACTTGATAGTGCAAGTCGTATTGCCATAATACCAACAGCAACACCAAGGAAAAGTACTGCAAGTGAAAAAATTGTAGAATAGACACTATACACGACTTTTCCAAGTATAGAAGTCGATCCATTTGAAACAAACAAAGAATTTGAAGCAGGATTTAGAAAGTTTATGTCTAGAAAGCCTATACCATTAAATATTATTCTATCTGCCCATGGAAATATGTTATCTCCTGTAAGAGTTTTAAATACTGCTCCTAGTAAATACTCAGCCAAAGAAGCTATTGCATTAATCATTCCAGCAAGAGTATCCAGTAATATATTTGATTTTATTTTGCTATCTAATGCGTTTTCAGACACCTGAATTGAAGGTGTATAATCAGGATTCGTTGCTCCAAATACATTTCCAAAGCTTGTAAATAGCATTACAACCAAACTTATACATATAATAATTTTGCATGTTTTTTTCTTCATTTAATCACCTTATTCTAAATATATTAGTAATTATTTAATCAATTCTTTTGTTTTTTAAATTTTCAACAACTCTGTTTAAGTTTGTTTCAACAAATTCAAATTCTCTTTGGGTTGGTTTAATTGACATTATAGCTGAATCATACCCTATTTTTATTAAACCTTCACCTCTTTGACAAGTAAGTAGAAATTCTTCTTCACCTTCACTAAGTTTGAATACTTCTTTTAAATATGATATTTCAGACTTATCTTGTGCAAGAAATAGCTTTGTATCTGCTGATGTTAAAACAACCTGTACACTTTTATTCTCATAGAAATCTTGGAATTTTTGTGATACAACAGTAAGAGATACGTTTCTTTTTCTAGCACGTCTTGACATGGTATTTAAGAAATCAACAGCTTCTGGATACGGTAAAAGCATCCATGCTTCATCAATTAGAACACGTTTACTTTTTGCTCTGTTCTTATCTTCACTATTTTTCTTAACATACTTTTCCCAAATCCATGATAATAGAATTTGTTGTGCAAGTGGTCTTGCAAATCTTTCTTCAAGTGATGATATATTTATATTTATAAATGGACAATCATCTAGTAATTCAAAAGTAGATTGGCCATCAAAATATGCCATTTGTCCATCATATTTTTTACAAAACTGTTTCATAACCTTTATTAAATAATCATAATGGTATTGATATGTATCATTTGTATTTTCAGCAGCTTTTTTTTCTAGTCTTTCATACCATGAACTTACAGTTGGCATATCTTTCTTTTTCTTGGAAGTATCTCCATCTTCCATATCAATTACAGAACCTGTGTATAGTGAATTAGGATCACTTGTTATACCTTTATCAGCATACTCTTCAGCAACTATTTCTGCTATGATTTGTTTTGTAAGTTCATTTACTTCTTCAGATTTTGTTGAACCACGTGCCATTGTAAGTAATGCTTGCGTTACGTCTTCAACTTTATTTTCAACATTTAATGCATATCTTTCTTTTCCAGTTATTTCATCTTTAACAATTTCTGTTTCAATATCAAATATATTTATAACTGTACTAGATTTAGGTCCTATATTAACATTAATTCCTCTTAAAGCTTCCGCAACAACAACATACTCACCTTCAGCATCAAGTACAAGATTTTCTACCCCCATAAGTATTGCTGATCTTGCCATTATTGTTTTTATTGTAACAGATTTACCAGCACCTGATTTTCCAAAAATTATCATGTTATAATTTGCAAGTGAACTACTAAAATTATCAAATATTATTGGTAGGCCAGTTTGTTTATTTATTCCAATTGGTACACCCATATTATGTCCAGCTTCAGCATTAACAAATGGAAATACAGTTGACATAGATCCTCTATCAAAAGTATGTTTCCTTGAAATCTTATTATTATTAAGGGGAAGATTTGACTGAAAAGCCTCTTCCTGTAATGCCCAAGCTGCTTTTAATCCAAGTAAATTTTTTGAAGCCTCCATTGCAAGTAATTCAGATAATTTATCTAATTCTGCTTTATTGTATGCAAACAATGTACATATTATAGTTGCATCAAATAATTTATTATATCCTGCTGCTATTTGATCTCTAAGTGCTTCAGCTTCAGCTTGTTTAGTTGATAGCACAGATTCTCTGTTTATATCCCCTCTATCATGTGCAACATATCTTTCTGATTGTAATTCTACAATTTGTTTATTTAATTGATTCTGAGATGTTGTTTCAGATATTGGTGTTATATATACAGAGGCATTTATATCTCCAAATTCATATATACCAGATAAAAAATATGGAAATGTTGCTTGTCTTGGGATTGTTGTTAAATAGAAACTCCTTGCGAATCTAGATATTTTAGAAAAAATTTCTAAATAATCATAGTGAGAAGCATCAATTCCTGAAGGAGCAAGCAAATCTTTCAATGTAGATTTATTTATACTTAAGCTATCAGGTAAATTTTCATTTGCCTTAATAAGTTCATCTTGAGGTGAATTTTGAGTTTGAGTTTCACCCTTCTTCTTTTTTTTCTTATCTTTTTCTTCTTTTTTCTTTCCCATATACCAAATTCCTCCTTAAGTTCTATACAATAGAATCGTCACCAGAATTCATTCTATCATCAAATGAATCATTTAAATTAATATCTAAATCGTCATCTAAATTTTTATTTGGCGTATTCGCTAGATTTCTATTATATTCAAAACTACTATTATCAACCTCAATCTTTTGAACAATAGGTCTTTCTTCCATATTATTAGATTTTATTTTATCTGATTTTTTTGTTTCTTCTACTTTTTCATCTGATTTATTTGAATCTGTAGTTTTTAAATTATTCGTATCATTCTTTTCAACATTAATGTTTTGAGAAACAGTATTAACTGCTACTTTTTCACTATCTTTATCTAACTGTTCTTTTTTATTATCATCATCGTTTACACCTAACATGTTTGTTAACTCTTCGTATTCCTGTCCAGCCTTATCAACTAAATCCTTTTTGGTTTTTCTAAAATCATTTATTAATTTTTCATTTGCTTTTTCTTTTATATCAATTGGAATGTTTTCACGTCTTACAAAATCACTAGCTTTTTTACTTATTTGTTCTTCTACATCTAATTCTTTTATTCTAGGTGAAATATACTCTCCACTCTTTAAGCTTTCTTTAAGTGCCTCAATAGCTTTTATTTTGGCTTCGTTATTAATTTCTTCTTGTAGCTTTCTCTGTTTTTTAAGGAATATGTCTTCACTTGTAGAATATAATCTATAAAATCCTGAATCAAGAGCTTCTTTTACACTCATCAATCCTTTATCATCTCTATTATACGCAGTATATAGCACATCAGCAATTTCATTTGAGTTCAATATTCTACCGGCAACAGAACAAGAAGCAAGTCCATTTATTACTGATTGTGCACGTGTTACCAATTCATTATAGCATATATTTCTTATTTCTTCTTTTGTAAATCTGTCTATAGCATTTATTTCAGAAGAATTATATGAAACTAGAACAAAGAAAGTCCTTTGAAGTAAACTTTTATTTAAGCTTATTCTTTCAACATAATTAACAATATCACTTGCATACTCATAAACATTAAGGGTTTTGTTTCTTTCATTTTCAGCTTTTCTAATTTTTTCTTCTGTTGAATCAAAAGCTTCGTTTATTCTATTGTACTCTTGATTTATATTATCAAATTCTTCTCTAATTTTATCTACATGCTCCTTATATACCTTTATTGTTCCCTTTAAATCAAGATTTTGTGCTTGTACATATAACTGAATTGGACATGTCAGTGTATTTAAAAATGTAATAAATCCTTCTTCAACAGATAACTGTTCAACATCAGACATAAGATCATAGTTAATTCCCTTACATTGAACAAGCATAGTATATCTTGTTCCTTTATTTTGAATTATCATGTTGTCTGATATTTCATCAAACTCCATAAAATCAAAAACATCTTCTTTTCTTATTTCATGTTTTTTATTATCTTCACGTCCACCTTTTGATGAACCATTGCTCTTATTACCATCAACCCCATCTTTTTGTTTCTTAGCATATATTGCAAAAATTATTCCAAAAGCACCAAGAATAACTAATAATATAATAGGTACAACTAAAGTTCCCATATTATTTTCCTCCTCTGTTTACATTATATAAATATATTTTTTTTCTTCTTTTAAAAGTTATAGCTCTTAATATAATATCACTAAGATATTCTCCTCCAGCTTTTCTAAAAGGCCCCATAAATTTAGAATCTGGAATTTTTAAAGCTCCTATAATATAGCCAACTCCTCCAAAAATACCAGTTATAACAAGACCAGCTACAAGCGGAAATCCTCCAAAAATATTATAAAATAAATACCAAATTAAAGCGCCAATAAGTCCAAAAGCAACTGTAAATACAAAAGATTTTATTGTAAAAATATATAAAATTCTTGATTCACCCTTTGCACTTCTGGGTACAAAATACGATTTTCCCATATATTTCCTCCTTTTTATACACTAGCACTAGCCACCAACAATGATTTCATTAATGACCTTAGAAACAAAATTCAAAAGAGCAACAGAACAAAATGTCAAAATTATACCTATAATAAAATATGGTGACCTACCTTTCAATTCTGCTTTTCCTGAGGCTCCTGAAAAGATATATTTAATACCCACATATATTATAGCAATAACTGCAGCAATATTTAAAATGAATACTACTGTGTTAAATACCCTGCCTACCATTTGTTTATAGCTAGTATCATCAGTACTACTCCATATTAATTTTCCGCCAGGTACTAATATATTACTAATTTCATTCCATCCAAAGAAAAATAAACATGCAATTAATAAAGTTATAAGGCTTTCTTTTACTTCAGTTTTAGATTCCACACTTCCAATAATGTATTTAACTCCAAGAAAAATAGTTGCAATAACAATGACAGTTGTACCAACAACATTTATAATAGAAGAAAATTCAGATACTATTTTTTTTGCTTGGTCTGAATTATTATTTGTGTCGACACCTTTAAACCAATTACTTGCACTACTCCACATTTCATCCGCACTTGTATCAGCAATAAGTATACTATTTTCATACTTTTCACTTTCACTTATTTTAGTAGAAGCATCAACATTATTATATATTGTTGCATTTATAAATAAATTAAAAAACATAAAACCAATTACAATATTTATTATACTTTTTTTATTTAAAATTTTTTTCATAATTTCTCCTCTACATTAAGATCCAATAAGATCACCAAAAGTACCTGTAACAATTCCTACTACCGTAGATGCACAAAACACTATAATCATACCTATAACAAGATGTATCATACTTTGTTTTATATTAGCTTTTTGATCAGCTGAAGTATACATATACCTAACACCAGCAAAAATAACACCACCAACTGAAGCCATTTGAAAAATCAAAATCAAAATAGCATAAATTCTTTTTATAGGTGCGTTTATCTTTTCACCATTAGTAAAATTTTCTTGTGGTATCAAGTTATAATCAAAATTTCCACCAACATATGAATTAGTTTCATCAGCATATACTCTATTCAAATTTGAAAAATTAATTTTTTCAATAGAAATGAAGTTAAAGCATGTACTTAAAATTAATATACAAAAAGCATACTTAATTGTTTTTTTTACATTATATTTTTTCATATTTTCACCCTCATTAAATTCATACACATATAGAGTATACCAAAAAATCAATAAAATTTCCATAAAATATACATAATTTTTTTACTTTTTTTATTTTTGTAACAAAACTGAAACACAAAAGTAATATTCTATGTATTTAATTCTATTTTTATTCAAATATTTTTTTATAATAAAGATGAAACTCATTCAATTTGTTATATAATAAAAAAATATCGAGAAAATAAATTCCCGATATTTTTTTATTATATAACTATGGTTTTGCAACTTCAGCTGTAGTATTAGCAATTATACTAATTATTGTAGAAGCTCCAAATACTAAAACTGCACCAATAGCTAGGATAATCATACTTCTCTTTATCTCAGCTTTTTGGTCAGCTGAAGTAAACATATATCTTACTCCAGCAAAAACAATAGCAGCAACAGCTAAGATTTGAACAATCAAAATTACTGTTTGCCAAATATTTCCAGACAAATTACTAATAGTAGTTGATGGACTACCACCTGGTAGACTTACATTACCTGATATAGGTTCATTATTAGCAGCAAATACAAAATTACAAGCAAATACCATAAAGCATACCATTAAAACTGGTAATATTCTTAAAAATATTTTCTTTGACCTTTTCATAACATCCTCCTTAACAATTAACTTATAAATATATTATATCATAAATTAAAAAAAATCAATAGTTTTCCTTTAAATTTTATTATTTTTATTATTTTTATTATTTTTATTATTTTTTTGTTACTATTCAGACTAGGTAGAATTCCGAAATTATAAAAAGTGCGTCAACGCGTTGTTACAAGTCGCTTTGAAATGATTATTATAAGTTTTAAAAAACTACAAACTTAAGTTTATTATGTATATTATAATATAATTAAAAACTATTTTTTTTGTTTTTTAACTAGTCATAATCTGAATAGTAACTTTTTTAAATTATTTAATATTTACATATATAATCTTTACTTAAATCAATATATATTATATAATTGTACCAATTTTAGGAGGAACTTATGAATAAAAAAAATATCTTAATATCAATATTACAGGCAATATTATTACTTATATTTATTATATGTTTAACACCAAAATCATTTCAAAATGATACACTTTTTGACATTTCACTTGGAAATAAATATTTAAATGAAGGTATATCAACATATGATGATTACTCAATACAAGAAAATTTAGAATATACACCTCAACATTTTGTTGTAAATATTATTACATATCTAGTATATAATTCTTTTGGTTTTTGTGGATTGTATATCTGGTGTATTATACTAACGTGTTTTTTAGCAATTTTATTTTATATTGTAAACAAGCTTTTTTGTAAAAGAAAAATATTCTCATATTTATTTGTATATGCAGAATTGGCACTTATGATATCATTTCTATCTGTAAGGGCACAAATGTATAGTTATATATTCTTTTTGCTAGAATTAATATTTATAGAAAAATTTTTAAGAAATAAAAAATATATTTTTTTAACTCTACTTAGCATATTACCTTTATTTATAATTAATTTTCATGCTGGTACAATTTATTTTTATTTTATAATAATATTTGTGTATTTGCTAAATTACATTAAAATAAAAATTGGAAAAATAGAATATAATCACGAATACGTAACAAATCTGAAATATTTGTTAATTCCAATAATATTTGGTACTTTACTTACATTTGTAAATCCATTTGGATACAAACAAATATTATACTGTGCAAAAACTTTAAATAACTCATTTATTAATAGCTACATAAGTGAGTTTCAACCAATGACAATAAAAAATTCAGTTGGCATATTATTTTATGGTAGTCTACTTATAATTACACTTTCTCTTATTTTGACAAAAAACAAAATAAAATTAGAAAGAACGTTATTATTACTAGGTACAACATTTATGTCGTTAATGTCATTAAGACATTTTTCACTATTTATAATATTTACAATTCCATGTTTAGAGTATGTTGAAGAATTTTTTACAATTTTAAAAGATTTATCATATAAAGGAATAACTAAAACTGGAAAAAAAGTATTAAAAATAACTATTATCTCATTGTATATTAGCATATATATCTTTTTAGGATTTTTCTACTTATTTAAATATAACACAAATGAATATTTACCAAAATCTATATATCCTATAGATTCTGTAAATTATATAAAGGAAAATATTGGTAATGATAAATTATTATTCAATAACTATTCTTACGGAAGTTTATTAATGTTTAATGATATAAAATGCTTTATAGATTCAAGATGTGATCTTTATACTAAAGAGTATAATAAGGATTGTACAGTTGCTGAAGACTATATAAACGCAATTAACTGTACAGGAAATTATGAACAAATTCTTAGTAAATATAACATTGAATATTTATTAATTTCTAAGAATTCTGCTTTAGGAAAAAATATATTTAACAATTCAAAATATGAAAAAATATTTGAAGATAAATGTTCATATGTAATTAAAGTAAATAACTAATTGATAGGAAGTGAAAAAACTAGTGAAAAAATTTTTTTATAAATACAAACTTGAACTTATATATACAACTATTTTTTTATTAGTATGATATTTAGAATATTTTTTATTAATATTAAAAGCGATGATTATTTATTATTTTTAAATAATTGGTGGAACAAAATAAATGAATATGGGGGATTTAATTCATTAAAATATATTATAGGTGATTATCCTGATTCATACATGTTTTTGCTTTGTATAGGTGCCTCTATAACCAAAAATTCTCTTATATTTATTAAAGTTTTATCAGCAATATTTGATATTTTAATATTTTTATTTGGATATAAAATAATAAAATACTTTAGTAAAGAAGATGCCAATAAATATTCTTGGATTTTAATTTTATTACAAGGAATACTTGTAAACTCTGCAATACTCGGCCAGTGCGATTCAATATATACAGCATTTGTTCTTGCTTTTATTTATTATATATTAAAAAATCATAACAAGTTAGCATTATCTCTTCTTGGAATTGCAATTTCATTTAAGCTACAATCTTTATTTATAGCACCTGTAATTTTATACCTAATAGCTACAAAAAAAATAAAGATCTATGATTTATTTTTTATAATACTTGGATTTATATTACCTTTTATTCCAACTATTTTAATTGGAAAAGGACTAATAGAAAATATAAAAATACTTATGTTTCAAACAAGTGAATATAATTATTTTGTAAAATCCTGCCCTAATATATATTCACTTTTCTTATTAAATTATAAGCAAATTAATATCTTCTTAAAATATTCTCTATCAATTATAGTAGGTGTAATTGCAATATTTATTAGTTTGCACAAATATAAAGATGGATATAATGATACTACATTTATATATAAATCATTTTTAATTTCTACAATTGTAGTTTTTCTATTACCATCAATGCATGATAGGTATTTTTATTTATCCAATATATTGGGTATACTTTATTGTATTATAGCTTCAAAAAAATACTTAAAAAGATATGTTATATTATCAACTTTGATTTATGTTCTACCGGTACTATGTATTAATTTCATGCCACAAGATCTTAAATTAATAGCTGATTATTTAATAACTTCTTGTATATGTTCAACTTTAAATCTATTTTTAATTTTAAGATTACTACTAAATAAACCTTTATTATTATATAAAAAGTCCTAAAATTATTGGAAAATATTACCAATTATCATAAAACAAAAGTTACTTCGTCACTCCACCACTAACTACTTTTGTAGTTAGTGGTATTTTTAAAGATGT